>Ga0307979_1000098_pt1 | contig 53701 bp, 56 predicted proteins | sample OrgLakmetage1058_FD_201833 | JGI IMG/M metagenome (GOLD analysis project Ga0307979, IMG submission 201833) | Saline water microbial communities from Organic Lake, Antarctica - #1058 | ecosystem: Environmental > Aquatic > Non-marine Saline and Alkaline > Saline | place: Antarctica: Organic Lake...
TGGATCCTGGCGCAAGCCAGTTTGATTTGGTGCTCAACCAGTACCGAGGGTTCGAAGAGGCACTCGTGTCGTATATGACTCGCTGCGGAGTGAACGACAGCTGTGCTTTTCCCGGCACCCTCGAACAACGCCTCCAAGCCGTCTCAGGGCTCTACGACGCGCTTGCAGAGACCCCCCTGACGCATTCTGATGGCCGAATGCTGGACGACACCCAATTTCGCACGGCCATGGTGACCACTCTCTATGCGCAATCGAGCTGGCCGTTCTTGACCCAGATGTTTGAAGAAGTGCAGCAAGGTGTCACGGACACCGCGTTCCTGCTGGTGGATTTCTATTACGACCGAGTTGATGGGGTGTATCAAAATAACTCGATGGAGGCATTTGTGGCTATCAACTGCCTGGACTATCCGGTGGAGCGGGACGACGTAGTGCTCGCCGATCAGGCAGCCCAGTTGTTAGCCGTCGCCCCCTACACCGCGCGACCCGATGGGCTAGGTGATCTGGTGTGCCAAAACTGGCCGTATGAACCACGGCTCACAAAGGGTCCTGTTCGTGGCGTGGGGGCCGCACCGGTTGTGATTCTTGGCACCACCGGTGACCCCGCCACCCCCTATAACTGGGCGGTGTCTCTCAACGATCAGCTGGAGAACTCGGTGTTGCTCACCCTGGTCGGGGAGGGCCACCTTGCGTATGACGAAAACGACCCGTGTATTAACGAACCTGTCGATACGTACTTCGTGACGGGGGAGATCCCCGAAGATGGGCTCCAATGCCAACGGTGAGTGGGCGGCTGCGGGCGAACTTCGGTTAGCATGGAGCGAGCCTTTTTTGGCTTCGCCGCCTTAGCTCAGTTGGTAGAGCGTCTCACTCGTAATGAGAAGGTCGAGAGTTCGATTCTCTCAGGTGGCCCCATCTGCGTGGCTTCATCTGCAAAGCATCCGGGTCTCTACCCGCTCATATTTGCTGACCAGAGCGCTGAAAATAGGCTTCCGCCTAGGCTGCGGCACATGCGGATGGCCACGACCCCAACAATCGGGCAGATGACCACGCAGGGGCGGTCTGTGACGGTGGCACGTCACGCGATTGACCACGATCGCTAATGTGTCTACAATGTAGACACACGACTGTGCGAAAGGGGCACCGATGAAAGCTCACATTGGCAAGTGGGGAAACAGCGCTGCGCTTCGACTTCCCGCCGCGGTGATGAAGGGTGCTCAGTTGAGTCTCCAACAGGACGTCACCATCACGGCCACACGCGGGCGCATCGTTATCGAACCGGCAGAGGTGAGGGATTTTGACCTTGACACACTTGTCGCCGGTATGACGCCAGAAAACAACCACACCGAGATTGCATTCGGCGAACCTGCTGGCAGAGAGTCTCTGTGATGACGGAGGGGAGCTATGTTCCCGACGCCGGCGACGTGGTCTGGCTGATGTTTGATCCACAAGCCGGACACGAGCAAGCCGGCCGCCGGCCGGCCCTTGTGCTCAGTCCAGCCTCCTACAACGGCAAGTCGGGCCTCATGGTCTGCTGCCCGATGACCACAAAAATAAAGGGCTACCCCTTCGAGGTAGTGACTGATGTTGACGGTGTCGAAAACGCCGTGCTCTCCGATCAACTTAAGTCTTTCGACTGGCAGGCGCGAAAGGCCACAAAAAAAGCTGAAGTTTCTCGTGACGCGCTTGGTCAAGCCCGAGCCAAAATTAAGGCCCTACTGGTGATTTAGCGTGGAGTGAACGGGGCTTTCCGCTCCACCGCGAATAATGCGACCCTGATCATGCACCGCATCGAAGCTGCCAAACTTGCTGGCCCTCGCGCAAGCGGGCGATGATTCAATTCTTGCTCGGACGGGGGACTTGGCACCAGGGCCATTGCCCATAGGAACCAGCTCGTCCCGGAGTTCTCGGGCCTCTCGAAGACCCCGCTCCGGGGTTGAGCAAACGGTCGTTTCTGCTCCCGCTGGTCGCCGGCCTCGCGGTCGCTTGCCCGACAGGTACTCATACCCCCAAACATCTGTGGCCCGGTGCGTAAACGCACCGGGCCACAGATCAGGGATGTATTTACTTGATTAGCGCTGCAACGTCGAGTGCTGGGGGAACGATGACGGCATCGATGATGTGAATAACACCATTGGATGCGGCAACGTCGGCAGTGACGACATGTGCTGATCCGTTGAGAACAACACCGCCATCGACGGTCATGGTGATGGCGGAGCCTTCGACTGTGGGGACGTCACCAGCAACAACATCGGCTGCGTGAACGGCGCCTGCGACCACGTGGTAGGTCAAGACCTGAGCCAAAACCTCGCGGTTTTCTTCCAGGAGCAGCGCGTCAACCAAGCCAGCAGGCAAGGCTGCAAAAGCATCGTCGGTGGGAGCAAAGACGGTGAAGGGGCCTTCGCCTTGAAGAGTGTCAACCAGGCCGGCTGCTCCAAGAGCGGCAGCCAGGGTGGTGAAGGATCCAGCAGCAACAGCTACCTCAACGATGGTGCCGGGCGTAGTTTCGTTATTCATGAGCAACTTCCTTATTCTGTCTACGACACTTTGTGGATTCCAGGCGGATGCTCGGAAACCCCTGTCGCAACTCCCCCAGGCTATGTCCGATACCAAGCCCGACCCTGAGCACCAACCTCATAGAGCCTTGGTGTCTCCTACCAACTTCCCTGGGGCTTGCTGAGAGAACAGTGCCCCACAACTTTTGGTCACCGCGGGCGTTGGTCGGGGGCGGGGGTCGCTGCGCTTTGAGGCTAGAAACGCGGTCTAACAATTTCTCGCTGTCACGCACAAGGGTGCAGGCCCGCGCTCACCTTGGTGGGCCGCACTCCCGCTTGGGGGCAGTGGCCAGAGTCAGTGGCCTACTGACATCGTGTTCCTAGAGCCCCTCGGCCACACCTTCGGTGAGGGTAACAATTCCCCCTCCTGCTGATTGCCCGACAGAGTCGGTTTCCACACCGAGAGCTCCGAGAATTGCTCGCGCTATGTGGCGTTCGCTGATGCCATAGAAATCTTCCAAATATGCGGCGCTACCGCCGTGTGTGAAGGTGTCTTGGACACCAACGCTGACCAGTCGGGTGGTGGCGTGATTCGCCACCAAAACCTGGCCGACAATACGACTAAGACCGCTGACTACCCAGTGGTTTTCGATTGTCACGACGGTGGTGGCGGCGAGTAGCTTCTGGATCAGCGCCTCGTCATCAAAAGGTTTCAAGGTCGAGACGTTAATAAGACCCACCCCAGGGTGCTGGCGCCGAATATCGGCGACCACACTGTGAGCACTCGCGGTGAGGTGTCCAGAGACGACGACTAACACGTCGCTACCCTCAAACATCGTGCGGTGGTGGCCAAGGCGCATCGGTTCATCAAACAGACGGGGCACTTCGCCCCGCAGCCCACGGATGTAAGTGGGCCCCGCGACGGGGTGCACGGCATCGAGAACTGTTTCCATATCCGTGGCATCGCCTGCTTCAATGACCGTCATGTTCGGCAAGGCGGTCATCAGGCCGATGTCATCCACGGATTGATGTGTTACTCCACCCGGCGTGACCAAGCCGGGAAGGAATCCCACCAGGGTGGCCTTCTTGGCGGGATAGGCGAGGGTCAACAGGATCTGCTCGTAGGGGCGCCTGGTGCAAAACACTGCAAAGGATGTGTAGATCGGATAGAGGCCCTCTGCCGCCATCCCCGACAGTGAAGAAATCAGCGCTTGTTCTGCCATACCAGCAGAAACATGGCGGCTAGGGAATGCGTCCCGGAATCCGTCGGCTTCACAGCTGGCGGTGAGGTCATTAGTGACAACGACGACGTTGTCGTGGGTGCGGCCGTGTTCTAGCAGGGCTGCGTAGAAAGGTTTATTTACGAGCGTTCCCATATCTGGGCCACCTCTTCTTCCAGGAGTGTTTTTTCTTCGCTGGTGAGGCGGACAAAGTGGAGTTTGTTGCTTTCCCATCGAGCGGGCAGGAAACTAAACCCCCGCCACGGTTCGGAATAACTCACCAACACGGCCGGTCCGCTTGACGCTTTCATGTCAAGGAGAGTCGCGTGCAGACCGGGGATATCGTGGGCGGGGTGTTCGAAGACATTCAAACCAAATGCTCGGAGTTTTGCCGCGGCGTCACCGATGGGCATTACCTGGGGCATTTTGCCATCAACTTGCATGTCATTGCGATCGAGAACAATACGGAGGTTATCCAGACCTTCAGAGACGGCGAGTTGGATTGCTTCCCAGGTTGATCCTTCTTGGAGTTCGCCATCCGAAATCATGACCCACACATCACCGGGTTTGCCGACGCGCTTTCGGGCGATAGCTCGACCGACACCCACACCCAGAGCGATTCCCAACGAACCGCTGGTGACGACCATGCCGGGTGAATGCTCTGCACCAATCATTTCGAGCAGCCCACCATCGGTGGAGTCTTCAGCTAGTGCAGTGGGGTCGAGGCGACCGGTGGCAGCCAAAGTCGCGTAGTGGGCCGAGGCGTAGTGGGCCGGCGAAATGATGAAGATGTCTGGACCGTGACCGAGCCAATCTTCCCCTCGAACACCAGGGTTGCCCGGGGTAGGGGTTCCAGAAAACCTGGGAGGTTTGAGCGGGGCCATGGAAGGACCTAAATCCATCACTTGGGTGTGGAGAAGAGAAAACAGCTCTGCAACACCACACGACTGAGCGAGGTACCCACCGTTGGCGCGGATTGCCCACTCTGCAGCGTGTGCGCGGATCACATCTGCGACGCGCTGAGTTTCATGAAGTGCTTGGGGCGTGAGGGGGGTCGCGGACATCGGGGCCTACTTTGCCGTGGGCGCCCAGGTACGCCCCGTTTGTCGTGAGCCCAGAGTGGCATCGGTGGTCATATCGCGCCCTTTCACATAATCATGCACAGTAGTGCAGCGCCGGCACAACGGCCCCATGACGCCATGTCCGGTTGACGAACAGCTTAACCGACGGAAACTTAACACAAAACATAACACGAATAGTGTCACAAAATGATAATTAGCCTCCACAGGGATATCTCTCCCTAGGCCAGGCGTTGCTGGCGAGCGTGCTGGATCCCCTGCCACATCGACAGCACCCGCGCGCTGCGGGCCACCCCCGTTGCTCCTCATGGAAAGGAACCTGTCCGAATTTTTTCTCCCACAAACACTGTGTCATGGGACGAACCGCCCGCAGATCGTCACCAATTTTTCCCGTGATGAAACATGAGATGTGAGGTTTGAGTGTAATCTTTTTTAACACTGACCTCTGTGGCCTACGCGCTCTGAAAACGGCATGGACGCCGCGGAGACAGGTGCCAATGAAGGTAGCCCGGAGAAGGAGATTCACATCGTTGAGAAGTTGATTGCTCACAGTGTGGACGCTGGTGCTGGTGCCCCAGACACTCCGGAATCGCTTCAGAGCACATTTCGCACTCTTCGTGAGGCGGGAAGAGTCACCGTGACCCATGAAGCGGGCATCGAATTATTCGACGATACGGCACCTCGCGAGACCATCGCGGAGAAGCCTCCCCTGAAGGCTGCAAAGGTTAAGGCAACCAAAAGATAATGAGCCTCGAAGCCCGTCTGGAAAAGTACTGCCTGATCTCTGCCACCTCAGGCAGGGAAGGCCCCATGATTCGTCAGATTAAGGACGATCTGGGCGCTTTCACCAAGGACGTCACCGTGGACTCGGTGGGCAACGTGATGGCGCGTATCAACGCGGCCACTGCCACGGAGGAGAGCGTGATGGTTTTTGCCCACACCGATCAGCTGGGTATGGTGATCACCAAAATTGAAGACACGGGTTTTGTTCGCGTGGTTCGGCTCGGTGGAGTTCCCGAGCGCGTTCTCCCCGGAAGTGTCGTCCACATTCTGGTCCGCGGTGACCGGGTGGTGATCGGGGTGATGGGAACCCCACCACACCACCTCACCCCCGAGGCTATGAAGTATCAGGTCCCCACAATCGATAAGGCCTACATCGACGTGGGTGCTGACAGTGCGGCAGATGTGGCAGCGCTGGGTATCGAGGTTGGTCAGCACGTGGCCTATGAGCCACGATTCGAACGTCTCAGCAATAACCGCGTGGCCGGAACCAGTGTGGACGACCGCGGCGGGTGTGCCGTGTTGATTGAACTGGCAGAGCGTTTTTCCCAGAACCCGCCGGCGGTAAACGTGGTGTTGGTGGGAAGTGTTCAAGAAGAATTCAATCTCCGCGGCGCCATGCTCGCCGCGGAAAAAATTAAGCCAGTAGCGGCGATTTCTTTGGACCTTGTTGCCGCTGGAGATACCCCCGAGATGGGAACCCCCAACGGTATCGAGGTAGGTAAAGGGCCCGTGATGGGTCTCTACAGTTTCCATGGTCGTGGCACACTCAATGGCGTTATTCCCCACCCCGGGTTAGTGGATATGACCGAAAAGGCTGCGGCGAAGGGGAAGATACCCCTGCAAAAGCACGCCACGGTAGGTTTACTCACCGATGCGTCCTATGTTCAGCTCGTCAACGGGGGAACACCATCCATTGATTTGTGCTGGCCTACTCGCTATACCCACACGGGAGTGGAAATGTGTTCGCTTGATGACCTCCACGGCCTGGCCACACTGGCGGGGGACATCGTGGCCGCCTTTCCCGCGCACTGGGATTCCATAAGATCTTGACAACAACAGGAGGTAAACCATGGCCACTGACCTATTAATGGGAATCGACGTCGGCACCTACGAAACCAAAGGTGTTCTTGTGACACCGCAGGGTGATGTCATTGCGACCCAAGTGAAACCCCACACCGTGATTTTCCCCCGTGCTGGCTGGGCCGAACACGACGCCGAGGCAACCTGGTGGGGTGACGTGGTTAACGTGAGCAAGGCGTTGCTTGCGACGGAGGGGGTTTCCCCTGACCAGGTTAAAGGCGTCGGCATCAGCGCCATAGGCCCTGACGTGTTGCCGATGGACGAAAACTTTAACCCCCTGCGAAACGGCATTCTCTACGGTGTTGACACAAGGGCGGTGAACGAAATCGCCGAAATGAACGCTCAGTTCGGTGAAGAGTATATTTTCAACGCGTGTGGCAACGCTCTGTCTTCGCAGGCTACCGGACCAAAAATCTTGTGGATTAAAAAGAACGAACCAGAAATCTTCGCCAAAGCTCGGTGGTTTGTCGATGCCACCACCTTTATCGTGGCGCGCCTCACCGGTCGAGTTGTGGTGGATCATTTTTCGGCCGGCTCCCACCATCCGACCTATGACCCGTGGAAGCGCGAATGGAACGAAGAGCTGCTCGAGGGGCTCGTCGAATCGTCGCGCTTGCCGGAGCTGGCTTGGAGCCACGAGATTGCCGGGGGGATTACCGAGTGGGCTGCTCGGGAAACGGGACTCAATGAGGGCACCCCCGTGTCGGTGGGCACGATTGACGCGGGTGCTGAGGCACTCAGCGTCGGAGTGACCCAACCCGGTGAGATGATGCTGATGTACGGTTCGACCATTTTCATTATTCAAGTCACCGATAATGACCAAGCCAAAGACGAACGTCTGTGGGCTGCCCCCTATTTGTTCCCTGGGACCTGGTGTTTGTTGGCGGGTATGTCCACCTCGGGTGCACTGACCCGGTGGTTTAGAGACACCTTTGCCGCTGAACTCGTCGAGGCCGAAAACCAAGGTGGGGAACCCGCCTACTCGGTCCTCACCAGGGAGGCCAGCGAGTCTGCTCCTGGCTCCGCGGGTGTCATCGTGTTGCCCTATTTTTCGGGTGAGAGAACACCTATCAATGACCCCAGGGCGCGAGGGACGATTTTTGGTCTTAGTCTCACCCATACCCGGGGGGACCTTTTTAGGGCGACCCTGGAGGGGATAGGGCACGGGATCAAACAACACGTTGACTTGTTCACCGATATTGGTGCCCCACCCCACACTATTCAAGCGGTGGGTGGAGGGACAAAAAACCCCGTATGGCTGCAGAGCGTGAGCGACATCAGTGGGGTTCCACAGCAGGTGGCTCGCCTCACCGTCGGGGCGTCCTACGGCGACGCACTTCTTGCGGGCATAGCAACGGGCCTCGTCCCCGGCCCAGAAGCTATCCGAGAATGGCAAGGGCAGGGTACGACGGTGGTCCCGAACCCTGCGACAAACGAAACCTATATGCCCTTACACACCATTTACACGGAGCTATACGGCGCCACAAAAGAGCAGATGCACAAGCTTCACGACTTGGGTTACTAGGGGATGAGCGCAACCCGATAGGAAGGCTTTGCGGAAAGATACTCAAAAGCTGCTTTAGCTTCGCTGAGCGGAAAAGTCTTTTCCATAATCGACGAAAGATCAATCTCACCGGCCGCAATCATGTCGGTAGCCTTTTTATGGTCTTCGAGATCCGCGCTTACGGCGCCAATGATGCGCACCTCGGAATTATGAACCCAGTTGGGGTCCACCTCCAGCGGTTCGACAGGGTGGGCTGAGGCGAACAGACACAGGGTTCCCCGGGGCTGCAAGACCTTGAGGCCCTGTTCGTTCACCGACTTTGACCCTATGGCGGTTACCACGCCGTCCACGCCCCCGGGAAACATCTCGAGGATGGCGGCCACGGCGTCACCGGAGCTCACAATGGTTTTGGTAATGCCGTTATCGCTCGCTACTCGAAGACGTTCGGGATCCATATCGACAATCGCGACATCCACACCCGCATGGGCGAGTACCAAAGCGTTCAGCAGTCCCATGGGGCCAGCGCCAAACACTACGGCGGTGTCGCCACGGGACATTCCCATCAAGCGAACACCATGGACAGCACACGACAGCGGTTCCGCGAGACAGGCCAACTCATAGGGCGCGTCGCCCACATCAAAGCAGCCGTCTTCGCGGTGCACCTTGTATTCGAGAAACCCGCCCGGCCCGAGCTCGCCGCCCTTGAGCGAGAAGTACTTGAAGTGCTCCACACAGGCTTTATCTTCGCCTCGCAGGCAGGCGCGGCACACGCCGCACTTTGTGGGCCCGAGGGTGACCCGGTCACCCACCGAAATGGTAGTGACGTCGTCAGCGATAGCGACCACTTCGCCGGCGTTTTCATGGCCACCGAGGAACGGAAAGCCCGGGCTCTGCTTACCAATGTAGGTGCGGTGTTCCCAGGAACAAATAGACGCGGCGCCAATTTTGACGAGGACCTCATGCGGCCCTAGTTCAGGAATAGGAATGTCGTGGATTTCTACTTCGTGGACATTGGTGATGACCGCAGCTTTTTGTGTGTGCATAACTACTCCTTTACGAGGGCGAGTGCGTCATCGACAGTTGCGCCGTCATGGACAATGGCCACCAACGCTGCAATGAGGGAAGCGGGGTCGGGGTGTTGGACGACGTTTCGCCCATAGACGACACCACTTGCCCCGACGTCCATGGCAATCTTGGTGCGCTCCAGTAGCTGGCGCGTCGTGACTTTGCCGCCGCCGCGAACCAACACGGGGATCGGGTAGGCAATGTCGACGACCTCGCGGAACCGTTCCATCGGTTCGACCGGGTCAACTTTAATGATGTCGGCTCCCAACTCGACGGCTTGGCGCACCAGAGTGGCAATCCGTTCAGGGTCAGACACGGAGGACGAACCGCCCTCGGAGTTAGATGTCATCACCAGGGGCTCGATCATGAGCGAGATTCCACGGGCCCTTGCGAGGGCGCCGATTTCTTGGATGTTCCTAATGCATTGTTCCTGCAGTTGTGCGTCATTATCCACTTCGAGCAGGTTCAACACCACACACCCGACGCTGGGGTCCTCTGCATCGGTGAGAGTGTTGGGGTGGGCGATGTCCCATGCCTTCTCGACAACGCGTGGCTCATAGACGTTGGTGACATCTAAGCGCAGCGCCACGGTCACCGAACCGGACAATCCAGCATCGCGCAGGGTGCGAAGACCACCGGGGTTTACTTGAATCACATCGGGCTTGGCCCCCGCGATTGTCGCAAATGCCGATGGAAGGTCTTCGATTCCCTGGGAAAAGGCTCGTGCGCCAAATATTCCCAAATCCATTGCGATGTTAATGCACCGGCCGGAGGTGGGGTGAAACATTTTCTGGGCCTGATTAGAGAGCAAGGTCAACACCCGCTTCTTTGGCGATAGCCAATATGAGAGCAGAAGCATTCAGTGCGCCGTTGCCATCGCTGATGGATTCTTCGATGTATTTTTGCGCCGTAGCAGCCGTGGGGACGGGGGAACCCAGTCTCTTGGCGAAGGCTTGAATGAGCTTGGCGTCTTTGAGCATCAAATCCAGTGCAAAGTTGACCGTGTAATCGCCTACTTGTGCTCCTCGTCCCACACCGTAATAGATCGGCGTTCGGAAGTCCGCGACGTCGAGGACGCCTTGGACATCGGCCAGGTCCAAGCCTGCCTTTTTGGCCAAGGTCAGCGCCTCACCTAACGCTTGAATTTGTGAGGCAACCAGGAGGTTTCCGACCAGCTTCATCGCTGTTCCATTGCCGCCTTCTCCCATGTAGTGCACGGTCGCACTGATGGCATCGAGCAGGGGCCTCGCAGTGTCAAAAGCGTCGCGGGGTCCACCGACCACAATCCACAACCCGGCACCTTCGGCTTCGCCTTTGGTGCCAAATACGGGGGCGTCCAGGAAGTGGTGGCCTTTATTTTCGAAGGCAGCGCGCTCACGGTTGCTGGTTTCCGGGTCAATGGTTGAGAGGTCAATCACGAGGGCGCCGGCGGGGACGTGATCAATCAGTGAGTGCGCGCCAAAGACGAGATCAGTGACGGCTGCGTCATCGGAGAGGCAATACATCACGATTTCAGCGCCGGCGATTGCCTGGGCGAGATCTGTCGTGACACTGAGCCCGGCGGCCTCGAGAACGGGGTTCGTTTTGGGGGTTCTGTTCCAGGCCCGCACATCGTGGCCCGCCTTGGCGAGGTTGGCGGCCATACCGCTTCCCATGGTTCCCATACCCAAATAGGCGATTGTCGTCATGTCATATCCCTTCGATACGTCCTGCGTGATGCCCAGATTTCGCTGGCCGGGTGAAGCCCGCGGGGTCTCTCCCGAAGAGTGGGTAAAGAGTCCCCGCACATTCCACCGAAACACTACCTAGGAAGTATTGAAAGACGTTAATTACACCGCTGCGGGGAACATAAACGTTGAAAGTGGTGCGCCGACAACCTCGGCATGCCCGGCCACTTCGGCCTCGAATCGATCGACCCCGTCGTGGGTAGTGACGATGGTGTCGATGGCGTCTAACCCAGCGACGTGAAAGGGACTGGTGCCACCGGCTTTGGAGAGATCACCAAGTACCCAGACTTTTGCGGAATGTTCGACCATCAACCGGTTGAGTTCCGCAATCTCTCCACTAACTTCGCTCACACCCGTGGTGCCAGAGACGCCGTGAGCACCAATCACGGCCAGGTCGGCGTTGTAACGAGAAATGCTTGAGGCGGCGATTGGGCCGCTCTGGGCTAAATCATCTGTAGTGACAAGGCCACCGGTACTAATTACTCGAACCCCTTTGGAGGCGAGAAAAGACGCGTGGGGGAGAGACGGTGTGATGACGGTCAGGTTCTGGTGAGGGTTCAAAAATTGAATGAACTGCGCGGTCGTCGATCCGGAGCCGACAAAAATAACGTCGCCGTCAGTCATGTTTCTGGCAGTGAATTCTCCTATTCGAGCTTTAGCCACGCTCGAATCAAACGCGCGAGGGTTCACCAAGATATCCACCGAACGCGCCACTGCGGCTGTAGCACCTCCCCTGGTCAAGGTCAGAAAACCCTGGTCAACCAGGTGGCGCACATCGCGACGAATCGTCATCACAGACACATGGAGGAACCGAGCAAGGCTGGAAAAATCTATTGCCCCCTCAGAGGCCACCCATTCAAGGATCCTCTGTTTGCGCTCGCTGGCGAGAAGTTTTCGTGGCTCTAACTGGTCGCCTACCACTAGCGCGTTTTTCTCTCTTCTGCCGGCAACCCTGAGAGTGCACATCCCATCGCTGGGCGCTCGGATAACGGGATGCCGTGGCCGGACTGCGCCCCATGGGGAAGCATTTGAGAACCTGAGACGAAACCCATCCAGTTTTTGATGGTCGAGGCAGCCATCGTTACAACGCCCCTTTGATGCCGCTCAAGGATGCGGCGGCGCGGCCGTGGTGGACAAGCAGTTCGCCCTCAATCAGGTCCGGTAAATCGGCAATCAGGGCACGCACATGGTCTGTGGCCAGGTGATCGTCAAAAGCCTGGTCAGAGGAATACACCTCCACCATCATGAAGGTTCCCGGCTGGTCAAGAACATCGTGCACCGCATAGGTCACCACACCGGGTTCGGCCCAGGACGCTCGAGCCACATCCTCAAGGCGAGCGGACAGTGTCGAGGCCTGCCCTGACTTGGCCACCGCAATAGCAACCACAACTCTCTGGTGTGCGCTCATGGTGGAACCTCTCTGAGGGAAAGCACGTGATAACTATTGCCGATAATCTATCGCCCGCTCGGTGTCTAGGTGTGCTTGGTCAAGAGGTTCGAAGCACGTGAAGGTTTCCACGGAGAACAGGTCCCCGAGGTCGTGTGTAGTCACCCAACACCGCCCGACGGCCTTGTCGGTGGCGCAGCGCCGCACACCGCAGACGAGTTCTCGCTCACTAAACGCCTTGGTCGCGCTCTTGTCCAGCGCAGCATGCGCTTTGGTGCGGGAGCGCGCGCAAGCTCCTCCCTCCCCCCTCCGAGGTAGCCTTGGGCAGTGACGAACAGCCTCGGTAGAGCACCATCGCGCCGCTACGTGGGTGCTGTTGTTGCGAGTGTTATTGCCGGTGTGATGGTGGCGCTGCAAAGTCGCATTAATGGCGAGTTTGGTATGGCCTTGGGTGATGGTGCCCTCGCGGCGCTCCTGTCGTTTTCCACAGGCCTGGTGATTCTGACTGTCGCCATGGCGTTCAACCGCGCAGGACGCCATGGCCTTGCTCTGGTTCGCCGTGCTCTCGTCGACGGGGAACTTCCGTGGTGGGGAGCGATTGGCGGCGCCGGAGGAGCCTTCCTTGTGTTGACCCAGGGTCTCACGGCGGGGGTTTTGGGTGTGGCGCTTTTTACGATTGCGGTGGTGACGGGACAGACCCTCGGAGCTTTTGCGATCGACACCCGAGGATGGTTGGGTTCTCCTGTGGTGCGCCTCACGCCCTGGCGGGTTCTGGGGGCTGTGCTGGTTCTGACAGGTGTAGGCATCGCGGTGGATATTGGCCCGGGATCCTCAACCACCGTGAGTGCGCTTTTTCTCCTGCCTTTTATCGCCGGGGTGGGGACAGGCTTTCAACAGGCGGTCAATGGACGAGTAGGGGGTGTGGCGCTGTCATCACTCAGTGCCACTTTCGTCAACTTTGCTGTGGGAACAGCGGTGTTGCTGGTGGTGTTTCTGGTGTCACTTGCCTTCACCGGGGGTCCCACCGCGTGGCCTAGTACCTGGTGGTTGTGGACGGGGGGCATTGTCGGTGCGAGCTTTATCGTGATTCAGGTCACCACGGTGCGAATTATCGGTGTTCTCGGGCTTGGAGTCAGCTTGGTCACAGGCCAACTGGTGGGTTCCATTATTCTCGATGCCACCGCGCCGGTGGCGACCTCGGATCTCCAGCTTGCCACGGTGCTTGGTGCGCTGGTTACTTTGGTGGGTTCAGCACTGGTGACTCTGTCAAAAAAGCGTTAGTCGGAAGCTTCGCCAAATTCCAGGGCGAGTGAATTCATGCAGTATCGCTGGCCGGTGGGTGTGCCGTAGGCGTCAGGGAAGACGTGACCCAAGTGCCCGCCACACGCCGCACAGACCACTTCTGTGCGCACAGAGAAGAGGCTGCGATCTTCATGAAGTTCCACAGCGCCCGGTTCAATCGCATCCCAGAAGGATGGCCAACCCGAGTCTGATTCAAACTTGGTGCCACTGGCAAATAGTGCCTGCCCGCATCCCGCGCACGAATACACACCGTCGCGCTTTTCTCCCAGCAGCTCTCCGCTCCAGGGTGGTTCTGTCGCAGACTGGCGCAGAATCGCGTAGCGCTCGGGGGGAAGCTCCTGCTTCCACAGGGCGTCGTCTTTTGTAACCTTGTCCACCATGGTGAATCCTTTGTCAAGTTGTTGGGGTGTGGCTCCATTAAAGTGGAGGTCATGACTTTGGGCAACATTGTGGCGAAAACGTTTGGTGAATTCACACCTGACGATGTTTTCGAGATGGCGGTGTTGCGCTCCGAAGTGTTCTTTCTTGAACAGCACATTGACGAAGAAGAATTCGACCATCACGATCGCGAAGAGACGACGCTCCATCTCTGGTGCCGTGATGAACGGGGTATGCAGGCCTACCTTCGCATCGTCCACGACGACAGCGTTGCCAACCAACACCAGGGCATTGCCGACAGCCTGGGCCGAATGGTGGTGCGCGCAGATATGCGAGGCCAGGGTCTCGCTAAAAAACTTCTGGATCGCGCACTGGTGATCCATGGTGAACGACCGCTGTATTTGCACTCCCAGGACTACATCACACCGCTGTATGAACAGGTGGGGTTTGTTGCGGTGGGCGACACATTTCAGGAAGCGGGAATCCCCCACCAGCTGATGATTCGATCCCTTGATGCTTAGAGCGCTCACCTTGGTGGCAGCGATAATACTTGCGCCCCACGCTGCCGTCACCCCCGAAACCACTGCCCCGCAGAGCAGCACAACCGAGACCTGTGTGGTCTCCTCTAGTGAGGTCACCTGGGGTTTCAAAGAATCTTTTCGCGCCTACGTCTCTGGCGCGATAGCGCAGGGCGAGTGGCAAGTGAGTGGTGATGTCTCCTACACAATCCCTCAGTTCTCTTTCACCGGAGGGGGCGGTTCTCTGAGCCCTGATCGCTCCTCGGGTGAGATCGGCTACGAGGGTTCCCTGAGATTCGTGGGCCACGGAGGAATCCTTGACACGACCGTGGCGAACCCCAGGTTTGTGTTGGGTCCAGAGCGTACTGCCACACTTTTTTTTGATGTGACCGGTGACACCATGGACGAGGTGGCAGTGAACGTGTCCGACGTTGCCTTTGCCACGGTGAGTTGGGCAGAGAACCTCAGTGAGGTGGATGAGGCACAGGGCACATGGCGCGTGGACGATGCACAAGTGATTCTTACCGCCGCGGGCTCCGATGCTTTTGGCACCTATCCGGCGGGAGAAATTCTTGACCCGCTGAGCTTTCGGATGACGGTCACGCCCGGATGTTTTGAGACGGAAGGCCCGGGGCTTTTGTGGCTTATCGGGGGCGGCGCCGCTGTTGGTGCGGTGCTCGTGGGGTTTGCTATCTGGCGGGTGAATAAATCGCGCGCGCAAGCGCGTCAATAACTCCTGGAGTGCGGGGGCCAAAGCTCAGCACTTGAGAGTCGGCCATATCGACAAAGCGCAAGTTCTGTCCAGCTCGAGTAAGCCCAATGGCGGGTTTGAATTTGACGAGTTGCTCCGCCCCTCCCACGCTGGTCATCCCTTCCGACATCACCAAAATCAGGTCGGGATTGGCAGCAATCAGGGCTTCGTCGGTCATTGGGCGCATCCCTGTCCACCCGATATCGGTCGCGATATCGATTCCCCCGAGTGCTTCGATGAGATCACCTGCGCCGGACTCTTGCCCAAAAAGGTAGTAGATGCCGTTGGCGCCGCGTAAATACAGGAACACCATGCGGAGTTTGTCGGCCTGCTCAATCGGCGCGCGGGAGGCAATAACGTCGCTGATGGCCTCGATCTTTGCGGTCACCAATCGGGCAAGCGCCTTGCCGGTTGCGGGCGAACCAAAAATATTGGCAACCGACTTTGCCATCTCCCCTGGCGCATCCAGGCCGGGGCTTTGGCGAACGAAGACCACGGTGACTCCAGCGTCGCGCAGTTGGAGCACCACATCGAGGGGGCCGATGGTGCCATCGGTGATGATGAGGTCTGGTCGGAGAGCCAACACGGACTCCGGTGAGATGGCGTGGCCGCTGCCAGTGACCACGGGCAGCTCTTCCACGCCGGGGAAATTGGTCGAAATATCGCGACCAATCAGTCGATCACCAAACCCCAGCGCCCAGACTGTGGCAGCAAGCGAGCCAGACATATCGAGTGCGAGAACTCGGTCGGTTGATCGAATGGTCACGCTGAGTGGGTCACCGAGTTCCTGGGAGGTGACGGTGGCGGGCAACGTTTGGGAGGGTGACCCCTCGATGGGGGTGACATCCGCGCTGGAGAGCAACGCCGTCGAGGGCCCCTGCCAGCTGCGGGGGTCCTCCAACCAGTCAATGTCACTCAGTGGCGCACGCTCACCTGCTGCTTCGGGGGCTGCCTGCGAATCGGCGTAGGAGGCCGGTTGGCAGGCAGAAAGACCGACGACCAACACGGCGGGCAACGCGAGAGACAGAAGACGGGAAACGAAGGGCACAATCCCTAAGCGTAGGGCGCAGGCCTAGGGCGGGGCTGTGTCAGATTACGATAGATCTCAATGAACACGCACGAGCAGGGTGAGAGCGGTCTGGCGGCCGTTGACCGCGACATTCTCGAGTTTGAACGTGGTGCGTGGGGTGCAACACCAAATAAGGAGTCTGCGGTGCGGGAGCGCTTTGGCCTCTCATTAGCTCGTTACTATCAGCGCGTGTCCGCAATTTGCCGAACGCCCCAAGCCAGGGACTACGACGCTGTGTTGGTGCGCAATTGTCAGGAAGCCGCGCAGTTGCGAAGGGCTGGACGACACCCGAGTGGGGAAGGAGCATAAGTATGGTCTCTCGAGGCACATCTTCTTTTCTCCCCGACCGTTTCGACGATGTCGAAGCTGACCGCTCCTATGTTGGCTCCCACCGGCGCACCCGATCGTCGCTGTCGCTTTTTGCCCCGGTTGGTATCGCCCTTGGCGCTGTGGTGGTCTTGGTGATGGCCGGGCTGTGGTTTGTCGATCAAAGCGGTGAGCGTCTCGCCCTGGAAGACACCTCCGCTCCCGTGATTGACGGCGCCCCCAACCCCGACTCGGACCCTGCTCCCACGCTCGAGGAGCCCACCCCGGATGTTGAAGCCATCCCGGTCACGGACCCCGGTTCGATTGACACCGCAGGGCTGACCCTGACTCTATTGAACGGGACGGCTGCGCAGGGAATGGCCGCTCGCGCTGGAGCTCGATTGACCGCTATCGGGTGGCCTGAACCCACGGCAGCAAACGCCGATTCTACCGATATCGCCCAAAGTGTTGTGGCGTATAGTGATGACGCTGATAGGGCCATCGCTTTGGGAATTGCTGGGGTTTTGGGAATTGACGCAGGAGCCGTTGTTCAAACTTCGGCCTACCCAGGAGCGCGGGTCACCGTTGTTCTAGGAGCCGACTACAGAGATACTGAATCTACCTAAACCAAGACGCCCTTATTGTTTGAAAGAAAGGCGACATGACCATGGCACTTCGTTTCCGCTCACTCTTCGCTATCACAGCGATTGCCACTCTCGCACTTGCCGGCTGCACCAGTGACCAGGATGTCGCGGTCGATGAGGTTGTCAGTGGAGGCGGTGACAGCGGTGCGGCCGTTGTGGACACCGCTACGGTTGCTGCCCTGACAGGGGAGCCCATCGAAGCGGGAAGCCTCGCGCGCCCATCTCTGGGAGCAAAAATTGATAACCACCCCTCTGCCAGGCCACAGGTCGGACTGGACGAAGCGGACATCGTGTTTGAGGAACTCGTCGAGGGTGGCCTAACCCGCTACCTTGCTGTTTGGCACTCGGTGTTGCCAGCAGAAATTGGGCCGGTTCGCTCCGTTCGACCCATGGACCCCGAAATTATTAGCCCCTTCGGTGGCGTGTTCGCCTACTCGGGTGGGCAGGTTCGGTTCATCCAGGCGATGCAGGAGGCTCCCGTCTACAACGCGATTCACGGACAGCCAGACACAGCAGAAACTTTCTATCGAACCAGCGCCAAGGTCGCCCCTCATAACGTGTTGGTCAAAGCTCCCGAGCTGGTGGCCGAGCACCTGGATCGTGCGGCACCGCCGAAGATGTTTGACTACGCTGCCTCTGTGGCAGAGACCACCGCTGTTGCGACCGGGACGGCAATGACGTCGATCAACATACGCTTTAGTGGCTTCTCCAGCCCCACGTGGGAATGGGATGGGACTCAGGATGTGTTTCTCCGCTTTCAGACCAACGGCGCCGCTGACTCCGCTTCCAGTGGAAACCAGCTCTATGCGGCAAACATCGTGGTTTTGAACGTTGCCATTGATGTGGTGGAAGACATTCCCACCACTCGTTTGATCAACCAAGGCACCGGCTGGGTCCTCAGTGGAGGGTCCTACATCGAGGTTAACTGGATCAAAGCCACGGCCGAATCACCCATTGTGTTGACCACGCTGGGTGGAGAGAGCGTCCTGTTGGCGCAAGGCAACACCTGGGTTGAGTTGGTCCCCGACGAGAACTCCGATGTTGACGCCGCCGTGGTGACGGTGAAGTAGCCGACAGCGCACGCTTGCTCCACTTGCACTCTTAGGCAGAGAGTGCCAAAATCAATTAGCACTCGTAATAGGCGAGTGCCAATGTGTTGCATACGAGACGTCCGGGAGGGACGAATAACTTATGGCAAAAATTATTGCGTTTGATGAAGAGGCCCGTCGTGGCCTTGAGCGCGGGCTTAACATTCTGGCTGATGCCGTAAAGGTGACGCTTGGGCCACGCGGTCGCAACGTTGTGTTGGAAAAGAAGTGGGGCGCACCCACCATCACCAACGACGGTGTTTCTATCGCTAAAGAAATTGAGCTGAGCGATCCCCTCGAAAAGATTGGCGCTGAGCTGGTCAAAGAGGTCGCAAAGAAGACCGATGATGTTGCCGGAGACGGCACCACCACCTCTGTCGTCTTGGCACAGGCACTGGTTCGCGAAGGCCTGCGCAACGTCGCAGCCGGAGCTGACCCCATCAGCCTGAAGCGTGGAATTGATATCGCCACCCAAGCGGTGTGTGAGCACCTTCTGAAGAACGCCAAAGAGGTTGAAACCAAAGCAGAAATCGCCGCAACTGCGTCCATTTCCGCTGGCGACAGCTCCATTGGTGACCTTATTGCGGAAGCCATCGACAAGGTGGGCAAGGAAGGTGTGGTGACTGTTGAAGAGTCCAACACCTTCGGCACCACGTTGGAGCTCACCGAAGGTATGCGCTTTGACAAAGGGTTCCTGTCGGCATATTTCGTTACCGACCCTGACCGCCAGGAAGCCGTCTTCGAAGACGCCTACGTCCTGATTGCCAACCAGAAGATCTCGGCAATCAAGGACTTGCTCCCCATCGTGGACAAGGTCATTCAGTCGGGCAAGCAGCTGTTGATTATCGCCGAAGACGTTGAGGGTGAAGCCCTCGCGACACTGGTGGTCAACAAGATTCGCGGAATCTTCAAGTCGGTTGCTGTCAAGGCTCCAGGCTTTGGTGACCGCCGCAAGGCCATGCTCCAGGACATCGCCATTCTCACCGGTGGACAGGTCATCTCGGAAGAGGTGGGCTTGAAGCTCGAGAACGTTGATCTGGACATGCTCGGCCGTGCACGCAAGGTTGTCGTCACCAAAGACGAAACCACCATCGTTGAAGGCGCCGGAGAATCCGACGCCATTGCCGGTCGTGTGAAGCAGATTCGCCAGGAAATCGAAAACACTGACTCCGACTATGACCGCGAGAAGCTCCAAGAGCGTCTCGCCAAATTGGCCGGTGGTGTTGCCGTGATCAAGGCGGGTGCCGCAACAGAGGTCGAGCTCAAAGAGCGCAAGCACCGCATCGAAGATGCTGTGCGCAACGCTAAGGCCGCTGTGGAAGAGGGAATCGTCGCCGGTGGTGGCGTTGCTCTTATCCAGGCCGGTGCGATGGCGCTCGCTAATCTCACCTTGGTCGGAGACGAAGCAACCGGGGCAAACATTGTCCGTGTCGCTGTTGACGCACCGCTCAAGCAGATTGCCTTGAATGCTGGGCACGAGCCCGGTGTTGTTGCCGAGCACGTCCGGGGCCTCAAGGTTGGCCACGGCCTGAACGCTGCAACCGGTGAGTATGTTGACATGCTTGCCGCGGGCATCGCTGACCCCGTCAAGGTGACCCGTTCGGCTCTGCTCAACGCAGCGTCGATTGCTGGTCTGTTCCTCACTACCGAGGCTCTTGTCGCCGAGAAGCCCGAGCCTGCCTCTGGTGGATCTGGCGGGGACCCCTCCGGTGGAATGGACGGAATGGGCTTCTAAGCTCTGTACCACTGTGGGGTGCCTTCTTTGGAGGGCACCCCACAGTGTTTTAACGCTGGAAGAGCCTGGCGTTGGCGATTTCCATCTCTTGGTAGTGTCGCCCGGCATGAGAGAGAGACTCGGTGAGGCTCTGAAGACTTTCCTCCACCCGCATCTGTGTCGTTCTCCAGTTGTCGTGCACCACAATGAACGCACTTGCTGCCGGGCCACTCCAACTGGAACTCAAGGCGTGCAGGTGGGCGTTCAGGGTCTGAACTTCGCTCTGAAGTCTGGCGATGGTGGCTCGGGCTTGGGTTGACGCAGCAAGTACCGCTTCGCTGTCAACGCTGTATCTCGTCATGGGTGTCCTTTCGGGATGCCCTGAGGTTAGGCGATGCTCGAGTGTGGCGACTGACCCGCTGGGGTGTTGGGGCGAAAGTCTCTAGGTTCTCTGCTTGGGGACAAAGGGGAGTGACACGGTAAAGGTTGCGCCCCCACCCGGGGTCTCTTCCACGCTGATGACACCATCGTGGCGCCCCACAATGGTCCGGACTATGGTGAGGCCAAGCCCTGAGCCTCCGGTCTCTCGGGCCCTGGAACTATCGGCTCGCCAGAGGCGCTCAAAAATCTTCTCCCTGATTTGGGGAGGAATGCCCTCGCCGTGATCAACAATGTCCACCACGCCCAGGCCACGCGCAGAATCCCGGTGGATCACAAGCTCCACCGGGGTGCCCTCGGGGCTAAAGCGCAGGGCGTTGTGGAGGAGGTTGGCTAAGACTTGGCGAATCTTATTTTCGTCGGCCTCCACCGTGACGGGTCGCAGTGATGCCGGGTCTCGCACCAGTTCGCCGCCGTGCCAGATGGTGATGGTTCGATCCGGTGAGCTCGCCAGCGCGTCGAGTGCCGCGTCTTGGCTGAGAGACAACAGATCGACCGAAGTGAGGGTGAGAGGTCTTGCCTCATCGAGTCGGGCAAGCTCGAGGAGGTCGGTCACCAGCGATGTCATACGCTCTGCCTCTTTTTCGATGCGTTCCATTGCCTGGGCGACATCGGCCTTTTGGGTGATTGCACCCATTCGATAGAGCTCTGCATAGCCGCGCACCGAGACCAGCGGAGTGCGAAGCTCGTGGCTGGCATCGCCAATAAAGCGGCGCATGCTCTCCAAGCTTTCGGCCCGATCGGCAAAGGCCCGGTCAATGCGCGAGAGCATCGTGTTGAGGCTTCGGGTGAGACGCCCCACCTCCGTATTGGGTGTTGCGCCGCCGAGACGCTGGGAAAAATCCCCGCCGGCGAAACGAGCGGCGGTGAGTTCCACTTCCCGAAGAGGGGCAAAAGTTCTCGTGACGAGAACTCCAGAGAGCAGTGCGCTCAAAATCACGGCGGCAAGGCCGAAAGCCAAAAAGATGGAGGCAAAGCTGCCCACGTTTTGACGGTTTTCGGCAAGGTCAACGGCAATCACGAGGGTCGCTGGCTCCTGAGTCATCGCCGCCTCTTCAACAATGCGCAGAGAGTAGGTGTGGACTCGCCAGTCGGTTCGGCCATCGAGGCTTGGCAGCGTGAGAGTCCGGGGGTTGTTGAGCACCCACGCAAAGGTGAGTTTGCCAAGGTTTGGCGGGTAGCCGGCCTCGCTTTCCAAAATGTTGCTGGTAATCACCTCGCCTTCTTCGGAAACGGCGCCGAGAAAAAAGCTACTTCTGGCACCGAGGCCACCTGTCGTTTCGAAGCTTTCAAAATCTGCGATGGTGAGGCTTGGCGGGAGCCCGAGGGCTACTTCATCAATCTTTCGATCAAGTTCGCCCACCAGGTAGCGCTCCACGGTTGTCACCGTTCCCACCCCGATACCGAAGAGTGCCAGGGTGGTGACAATCACTGTGGTGCCCGTGATTTTGGTCCGCAGGGAGGTGGCTTCCCACCAGCCCTTCAAGCGTTCGAGCATGGCCCCTAGGCTTTGTCAGCTTTGAGCATGTAGCCGAATCCGCGCTTGGTCTGAATCAGGGGTTCGCTGGTGAGCGGATCGAGTTTTCTGCGCAAATAGGACACATAGCTTTCCACGATGCCGGCATCCCCGTTGAAGTCGTACTCCCAGACATGGTCAAGAATTTGGGCTTTGGAAAGGACTCGGTTCGGGTTCAACATGAGATAGCGCAGGAGTTTAAACTCGGTGGGGGAGAGCTCCACCGACGACGAGCCAATGGACACTTCGTGGGTGTCTTGGTCCATGGCGAGTTCTCCCACGCGGATCATGGCATCTTCGTCTTCGTTGAGCGTTCGACGAAGAATTGCTTTAATGCGCGCCACAATTTCGTCGAGGCTAAATGGCTTCGTCACATAATCATCGCCGCCGACGGTCAATCCGGTGATTTTATCTTCGGTGGAATCTTTGGCCGTGAGAAACAAAATGGGGCAGGTGTAGCCGCTGGCGCGCAAGCGCTTGGTCACACCGAAACCGTTGATGTCTGGCAGCATCACATCCAACACAATGAGATCGGGTTCTTCTTCGAGAACGGCCGAGATAGTTTGCGCCCCCGTTGCGACCGCACGAACCGCAAAACCTGCGAAACGCAAGCTTGTGGTCAGGAGGTCCCGGATATTGGGTTCATCATCAACAATAAGAATTTTCGGTCCGTCAGCCATTGCCCCATTATCTGGGAAATTACTGTGAGTTGTCTGATAGCAGCAGTGGCACCATATACGGGACCTGGGCGGCATCCACGATCGTGTACCCATAGCCTTGCTCGGCCAGAAAACGCTGGCGGTTCAGAGCGAAATCTTGGTCGACGGTGTCTCTGGCCACCAAAGTGTAAAAGGTTGCGGGGCGGCCATCAGCTTTGGGGCGCAAAATGCGGCCCAAACGCTGAGCTTCTTCTTGCCGGGAACCAAATGATCCCGACACTTGAATCGCCACGGAAGCTTCCGGCAAATCGATAGAAAAATTGGCCACCTTTGACACAACGAGGCGAGTGATCTCGCCCGAGCGGAATTGGGCGTACAGTTCTTCCCGCTCGGACACCGGTGTGGCCCCGGTAATCATGGGCAGGTCGAGTTCTCCCGAGAGCTGCTCGATCTGTTCCAGGTAGGTGCCAATAATTAGGGTGGGGTCGGTGGGGTGAAGAGCCAGCAGTTCTTTCACGACAGCACTCTTTGTGGGGCTGGTAGACGCCAAACGAAAACGTTCCTTGTCTGTGCCCGCGGCATACTCCAGGCGTTCCTCCGCCGGCAGATCCACGCGGATTTCCAGACACGTGGCGGGAGCGATGTAGCCTTCGGCTTCTAAATCTTTCCACGGCACATCAAAACGCTTTGGACCAATCAGGCTAAACACGTCACCTTCTCGACCATCTTCGCGCACCAGCGTGGCGGTGAGGCCCAGGCGTCTGCGCGCCTGTAGTTGCGCGGTCAGCTGGAAGACGGGTGCCGGTAAGAGGTGCACCTCGTCATAGATCACGAGCCCCCAGTTCAGGGCATCGAGCACTCCTAAGTGAGCAAACTCTCCTTGGCGTTTTGCGGCCATAATGCTGTAGCTGGCGATGGTGACGGGTTTGATTTCTTTGAGCGAACCCGAATATTCGCCAATGTCATCCTCACTGAGTGAGGTGCGCCGGAGCAGCTCTGCTCTCCACTGCCTGGCGGAGACCGTATTGGTCACCAAAATCAGCGTGGTGGTGTCAAGCTCCGCCATTACTCCAGCCCCCACGAGCGTTTTCCCCGCCCCACAGGGCAACACCACAACGCCAGATCCCGCCTGTGTGAACCTAGCCACCGCTTCGCGCTGGTAGTCGCGCAGCGACCACTCATCGCTGGTGAGGGAGATATCGTGCGGTGTGCCCTCCGCATAGCCGGCATGGTCTGCTGCTGGCCACCCGCGCTTGAGCAGCTCTTGTTTGATGAGACCTCTCGACCAGGCCGCAAGAGGGAAACGGCCGTGCTCATCGCGTGGTCCGAGTAGTTCCAGAACTTTCGGGTTGCGGGTGATTTCTGCTTCGATTGCGGGATTCGTGCACGAGATGAAGAGTTCCTCACCATCCCTGGTGATATCGATCTGGCCGTAGCGGCCCAGGGTGTCGCGAATCTCTTCGGTGATGCCCTGGGGAAGAGCAAACTTGGAGTATCCCTCCAAGGTCTCAAGAATCTCTTCCAAGGTGTGGCCGGCAGCTCTGGCGTTCCACAATCCCAAGCGCGTAATGCGATAGGTGTGGATGTGCTCGGGAGCTCGCTCCAATTCTGCAAATACCGCCAGAGCGTGTCTGGCGCTATCGGCATCCGGATGGGCTACCTCAAGAAGAACGGTCCTGTCGCTTTGAACAATGAGTGGACCGGCAGGATTCATAGCCTTCCATTCTATGGCTATCGCTGAGGGGTCGCGGTCGGCGCGGGGCGTAAATGACGAATACGTGAGACGGGCAGGGTGCGCTCCATCTGGTTCCCCAGCTCCACGCCCCGCAAACGGCCACCGCCCAAAGCCCGCGGTTCCATGATGATGGTCAACTCGGTGCCATCGGGCATTTCCACCACCACCTCCAGAGGAGTTTTCCCCCGCACAGCGACCTCAATCATGCTTCCCAGCCCCGGTGGCACGCCGCGGCTTTTGGCGTCTTCCAGGGAGGCAATGAGGACAGTAATGGCGTCATCGACCACGTTGCTATCGCCTACCTCGGCAGAAGAATCGTGGTCTGATACCGACACCCGCGTCACATAGGCGCTATCGATGAGCGCCGGGTAGGAGGCATTCACCAACGCCTGGTGCACCCGCTCAATGGGTGAGCCGGAGTGCAGCGCTTTTTCTTGCACTCCGCGAAGCGACAGCATCGCAAGCCGTGGATCGGCCAGAAGCTCTTCGGCCCGCTCCGCGCTGCGCAGAACAATGCGGGTCTCGTGGCCTGTGGCCTCAAGGGTGATGTCACCGGAGCGACGAATGGTGTCATCGATGAGTGCGCGCATGCCTGAGGGAAGCGGGGTAAGCGTGATGGACTCGAGGCTCGACGTAATCACCGAAGGTTCTTGGCCCCTCTGCAAAGCAGCCATCAGTGACGCCTGGGTGAGGCGGTAGCGGGGGACAAGGCCACCCAGTTCCCGACTTGCCAACATGTTGAGCAAGCTTCGGTGCGGCCGGCTCAGAGGCCCGGGAGCGAGCAGGGTGAAATCTTCGTTTGCATACACACCCTGTGCGAGATCGGGAAGGGTGTCCGCCAGTGCGTGGGTGCCATCCTCTCCCGCAATAACCGCAGCGCCCCACGGTGTGAGAAAGCCGTCACAGGTGATTCCGAGCGCGTGAGCATCGGCGGTTACTCGGGTGAGGGAGGGTTCAAGAATGGCAAAAGGGTAGTGAAAGCTCGTGGTGGCCGCAGCCCCCTCACCCCAGTTCATGCCGGGCTCCACGGCGAGTGTTCCCCTCAGCCAGGAGGGAGCTTCCGGCCACCAGGCGGAGGCAAGAAGGTGCCATTGTCTTTCTTGTGACTCTTCCAGCCAACTCGATGCCTGGGCACCAAGGCGAAGGTGTGAGCCGCCGCCTTGCAAAAGCCCGGCGGTAAGAGCAATTCTGACCAGTTGGGTGCCATCGACACCTTTATCCATCTGAGCAACCAGCGTTTTATGTCCGGTTGCCGTGGGCTCATTGTCCTTACTGATAGCCACACCCACACCGTCGAGCGCATGGAGCAAATCTTCGAGTTGACAGAGCGTCTGGAGCGCTGTGGTGGCAGCGCGCATGCCCTCTGACTGACTTGTGCGGTGTGGACGAGTTTTAGCGGGGGCTTTGAGGCTCCAGTCCACGGACAAAAGAACGTCGCATGCAGTGGTCGAACACAGCAGTGTGGGATTTTTCTCCTGGGGAATAAAACCCCACTCGACGAGGGTGGAAAGATCACCGGAGGGCTTCGCCCCGGTTGCTATCTGGTGAAGCTGATGCAGCTGCGCTCTGGGAAGTCTGGCAAACGCGGCGGTCACATTCTCGGGGCTGAGAAGTGCGTCGGCCATCAAGACCAAACTTTCGCAATGCCCCGGGGTGAGGCCGCGAACCTGTGCAAGCACTCGCAAGGCTTCGGGTTCCCGCTCCGATAACCATCCGATGAGGTCGAGAGTGTGATCACTCGGAAGCAACATGGCCACCTGACTGACGTCGGCGCGTCGTGGACACGATCAGCAGCGCAATGATCAGGACGAACCCGATAGGTAAACCAATGAGCGGGCTAATGGTGATGGCAGGCCAGATCCCCTCCGCAAATTCTTCCCTGCCCATTCCCTGCCACGTTCCCACAATGATGGCCACAAAGGCCAGCACACTAAGTCCGATGGTGCTGCCAATAATGGCCGCAAGGATGCGTTCGATGCGGGAAGGAGGCGGTGCGTCAAGAGTAGGCATCCCCCCAGGATATCGACTGAGCGAAAGGGATATCCTGGATGAGATGAAAAAAAGCTTTCATCGTAAAAGAAAGGCCTTCTATGCCAAGTGGCAAGGTCAAGTTTTATGACCAGGACAAAGGTTTTGGATTCATTCAGACTGATGCTGGCGACGAGGTTTTTTTGCACGCCTCCGCACTGACCCCCGGCGATGTGGTGAAGCCCGGCTCTCGGGTCGAGTTCGGTGTTGCCGAAGGAAAGCGTGGCGCGCAGGCACTCAGCGTTCGTGTGTTGGATTCGGGTGCAGGACGCTTTGGCCGAAAAGGTGCCGAAGACATGGCGGTCATTGTGGAAGACATGATTAAACTTCTCGATCGCAGTAGCGGAGATCTTCGTCGCGGTCGTTACCCCGACGATGACCACTCCGCGAAAATTGCGGCAATGCTTCGCAAAGTTGCGGATGAGTTTGATGCCTAAGAAAGCAGCGCCGGCAGCGAAGACGGGCTCCGCCCTGGGTGGTCCCTCAGAGGCTGAGCTTCTCACTCTCGCCCAGAGCGCTCTGCTCGAAGTGACGGGTGAGGAAACGTTTTCGACCCCGCCAACGCTCACCCACGAAGAGGGTGTGAGTAGTGCGCACTTTCCCTCCACCATGCCCGGCTATCCGGGGTGGTCGTGGACGGTGGCACTGGCCAATATTTCCGGGAGTGCACCCACCGTTTTAGAAGTTGAGTTGGTCCCCGGTGATGCCGCTCTGCTGTCTCCGGAGTGGGTGCCCTGGGCAGACCGGATGGAAGAGTATCTCATTCACGAAAAAGAGCTCAAAGATGCTCTTGACGCGAATAGTGACGTGGATGACGATGACGACGACGATGTTGATGACTTTGTCGACGATGTCGACGGGGTTGATATTGACCAACTCGATATTGGGCTTGACCCCGCACCACGGGAGGTTTCCGGAGAATCTACCGAGGTATTTGACCACATCGATGTGGATGACCCGGACTCCCCCGAACCAGCAGAGCGCTAGAGACGCTCCAGCACATACTCGATGCTCGAAATGAGTTTCGTCACATCTGAGTGGGGAACCCCCACAAAGGTGGCAACCCGGATCTGATTGCGACCCAGCTTCCGATAGGGCTCGGTATCAACAATTCCGTGCGCGCGGAGCACCGTGGTGAGAGCAACAGCGTCGATGCGCGAATCTAGATCGAGAGTGACCACCACGGGGGAGCGGTGAGAAGGATCGTGCACAAACGGTGTGACATCGTCTCGGGATGCGGCCCAGTCATACAGCATCGATGACGACGTGTCGCAGTGGGCGGCGCTTGCCGCCAGCCCACCAAGACCCAGCATCCATTCCAGCTGCGCCTCCATCAAGAGAAGCGTCGCTAGTGCTGGGGTGTTCAGTGTTTGGTGCAGACGCGAGTTGTCAACCGCCGCGTTGAGGCTCAAAAATTCGGGGATGTAGCGATCACCCGCGGCAATATTTTGTGCACGCGAAATCGCAGCCGGCGACATCAACGCAAACCAGAGTCCGCCATCGCTCGAAAAGTTCTTTTGCGGTGCAAAGTAGTACACATCGGTTTCTCTCACGTCGAAGTCGATTCCGCCGGCAGCGCTTGTCGCATCGACCACCATCAGCGCGTCCACATCGCTGCCCGCCACCCTTGTCACCGGGGCGCTGACACCGGTGGAAGTTTCATTGTGGGGCCACGCGTACAGATCAACACCGGCAACGGCATCCCACTCGCCCCTGGTGCCAGGCTCCGCAGAAATCGCATGAGGTTTTTCCAACCACGGGGTGGTGTGAGCGGCGACACACTTTGCGCCAAATTCACCGAAGCTCAGATGGGCGCTTCGATTGAGGGCGAGGCTGGCTGCGGAAATATCCCAAAACGCTGTCGACCCACCATTACCGAGGACCACTTCGTAGCCTTCGGGCAGACGAAAGAGTTGCGCCAGCCCACCCTGCACCCGAGCGACCAGGTCTTTCACCGGAGCCTGGCGGTGAGAGGTACCAAGAATGGCGGCATGAGCTAAGAGATGGTCGAGCTGCTCGGGCCTCACTCGAGAGGGCCCCGCACCAAAACGACCATCGAGGGGAAGCAGCTCAGGGGGGATTGTAATCTCGACCATGCCCCAATCCTACGTGGCGAGTCGGGCGGGGTCTTTGCCTCAGCAGTGAGCACTTGGCGATCGGCGCGTGGCGTGGTCTTTCTCACAGCCTCCCGGTTTAGCCTAGAATCGCGTTGCCCACTCTTAAGGGGGTCACCGATGTCTAACAGGGCGCACAGATGCAGCACTCCCTCGCGCGCCCAGCATCTTCCAGCCGGGTTTCTAGCAGACCCTCGCCCCATGGCCCGCGAACGAATATCGTCTGCCTCAATGCTTCGTAGTGGGCAAAGCGCCACCAAGACACCATCGAGTTTCGATGGTGTCTTTTGCGTTGTTGATGTGCGCTCGAGAGCTGGTGTCGTATGAACGCTGAGCACAATGCCACCTCCGCTGCGGTGCTCTCAGAGGTTGCGATGCGGACCCTTGTGTTGAACGCCGGATATGAACCGTTATCGGTGGTGTCTTTTCGCCGAGCATTAGTGCTGGTGATGAATGGTCGAGCCATCGTGGTGGAGAGTGATCAGGGCCATCCGGTGCGAAGCCCGGAAGGCACGTGGGAGAGGCCGTCGGTGATTGTGCTGACTCGCTACGTGAAGATGCCCCACACTCGCCACATTCCGGTCTCGCGCAGAGGGGTGCTCCGGCGAGACTCGAACCGCTGTGGCTACTGCGGGAATTCTGCAAGCACCATCGATCACGTCACTCCGCGCTCTCGGGGCGGAGCGGACACGTGGGAAAATTTGGTGGCGTGCTGCCTGTCATGTAACAACATGAAAGGCAACCGAACACCGCAGGAAATGGGGTGGCGCCTGCATGTGCCCCCTAAAACGCCCTATGGCACTGCATGGTTGGTGCGGGGAATTGAGCGCCCACAAGTGCACTGGGAAGAATATTTAGCCCAGGCCGCTTAGACCAGGCCGCTTAGACCAGGCCGCTTAGACCAGGCTGCTTTGCTCGGGCCGCCGAGGGGAGGACCGGCTGGCTAAGAACGCTCGTGCGCACAGCAGTAGTGAACCCGACGCTTGGTCGTTGGACTAGGCAGGCTTGAGAGGGTGAATTCCAGCTTCTGCGGATTCGATAATCTCTATCGCGCGCGCCAGCCCGTCTTCGGTGGCCATCTTCAACGCCGCAACATTCACCACATCGCTGTATGACCGGGCCTGCACAAGGGAATTCGCAATGGTTTGGTAGCGCGTGGTGTGACGAGACAGTGCCGGTGGCCCCAGATGCATCGCGTGGAGACGCTGTGCCCACCAGGGCTGGTCGCCAAGGAAGGGCATGATGACACTGGGCACTCCCGCGCGCACCATGGCGTGCACCGTGCCGGCACCTCCGTGGTGGAGGGCCACATCAATGTGGGGCAACACCGTGGTGTGGGCAACGGTTTCTCGAACCAGGACATCCGAGGCCAGTGTCTGCTCTTTAGCGGCAACGAGTCCGCCCGAGCCCGTGACCAACAGTGTTTTCATTCCTACGGAGCGGGCGGCGCTGACAATCGCGTGGGCTCGGGCAAGGCCGCGGCTGTCACGCATGGAGCCAAAGCCGGCATAGAGGACCGGTCCAAATTCTAAGAACGCGCGCAGTTGCTCGTCGAGTTTTTCTCGCTCAGGGATAAACCACTGGCCGGTCATCACGGTGTCTTTTGGCCAGTCAGCGGGGGGAGTGATGAGTGTGGGGCTCACAGGAACAAGGGAGAGATCGTGTCCGGTGCGAATGACGCCCAGGTCCTTGGCCAGTTTTTTCCTGGGGCTGCCGAAAGCGGCCATTCCGGCGGCAATCAACCGGTAGCTCGATGTGTTCCACGAGGACGGGAGAGAGGAGGGAATCCCCGGGGGAGCGAACTCCGAGGTGGGGGTGGTGATGGGCACCATTTCCGCCATGACGGCAATGCCACCCACCGCGTGGGTGGCTGTTGCAGCGGTGAGAATTTTGGGGTGATAGACCACAACATCGGGACGAATGTCTTGGATGTGTGCCGTCGTGTCGGCATACACACCCTCCACAAGAGGTTTCCTCACGGAGCGATAGTTCGTTAGCGCTCGGAGGGTGGACCCCCCCTGCTTTGCTACTACTTTTCCCACAGACCCCCGAAGGAGAAGTTCGGTATACGCAGCATCTGCGCTTGAGGGGAGGTCCTCGGTGTGAGCGAAGTAGACATCGTGCCCCGCAGATGCCGCTTCGAGAGCTAACGCTCTGAAAGGCTCGTTGTCGCCGCGAGACCCCAGTGTTGCCAGATAAATCTTCACGCCCAAACCTTAGCCAGCTCGACCGACACAGCAGCTAGGTACACTGAGTGCTCTCGCCTCTGTAGCTCAATGGAAGAGCAGTTCCGTCCTAAGGAAAGGGTTGGGGGTTCGACTCCCTCCAGGGGCACTGTGTGATCTCTCGGGACATCGTTCATAGATGTCTCGAGAGATCGTTCATATTCGGGACTTGTTCATTCCCTCGGCCATCGACCTGCCGGTTTCAGCATGTCTGGCCAGTAGTTTCGTTCCGGGTTGATGAGATGTTGACTGAGGACTTCTCCGGTGGTGAGTGCGGTGACAGTGACGGTTGTGTCGTCGATGAGCAGGAGAACGCGTGTGCGTGCGTTTTCGGCGCGGACTCCGAGGTGGTGTATTTTTCCTGCTCGCCGCAGTGATACTTTTCCTCTGCTGTCGACCCGGACAATGACGGCCAGCAGCCGCAGGCTTCTTTTGGCAAGGCATTAGACCTCTTACAAGGAGGCGATTGTTGCTGATAGTCCAGAGTGGGACACAGGCAAAGACGAGATATTTCACGCCCTAAAGTCCCGACTGGTGGCTGGCGCTTCAGATTCTCTTTCACAGCGGCGCGCATTCGACCAAATTCGGGACTTGATCGCGGTACAACTCGCCATTGAGCCCCTTGGCTCGGAGGCAGATCTAGTGGCCCGGCAGAAGGCGGGCACTGCGGGCGATCTCGAGTTGTGCCCATCCTTCGTGGCGGCCGTAATTCCGGCGAAGGAAACTTCGCAGTGAGCAGAACGCCCTGATCGGCGCATGCTGGACGCGGAGGTCATTGCCATCTATTGGTGACGCACCTGGTCAGAACCTAGGTGCGTCGGATTCCAGCCGAATATCGGTCAAGCACCGTGAGGATTTGGGTTTGTTGCCAGACGCGATTGCGCCGTAAACCTGTCGCTTCCCTGAGCACGCCCGCATCCGTAAGCTGTGCCAGCGCTCGACCGGCGCTCATCGCATTCATGCCCAGCTTCTCTTGCAGGTAGGTCGTGTTCATGACCGGCTGAGCGATCAGATGGGGGAGCACAGCCCAGGCACCGGCGTGTTTGCGCAAGGTTCCGAGGCGCTGTCGCGCTGACTCCTGCTCGGCCGCCAGGTCGTCGACGAGCCTCGTTCCCGTAGCCGCCGCATAGCGTGAGGCCGATGAGAACTCTCGGATGATCGGGGCCGCATCCCCAGCTCGAAAAGCGGTGAGCGCAGCGAAGTAGATCTTCGTGTTGCGCAGCAGTCCGGCCGAGAGCGGTGCGGTGGCGTGAGTGATGAGGCCTTTACCCCGCAGCATCGCCTGGACCAACGCACGACCGGTTCGTCCATTGCCATCGGCGAAGGGGTGGATCGTCTCAAATTGAGCATGCGCGATCGCTGTCTGGGCAAGCACGGGCAGATCATGGTGAGCGATAAACTTGAGGAGGTCGTGCATCGCTCCCCTGATGAGAGTGCTTTGGGGCGCTATGTGTCGAGCGCCTCGCGGTGAGCTCCGTTCCCCGCCGACCCACACCAGTTGGTTTCGATACACCCCTGCGTGCTCCTCCCACCCTGGTTGGCGGATGAGCAATTCACGGTGCATCGTGCGGATGCTGGACTCGTCCAGCTGATCGGCGAGGCTCAGAGCTGCCTCGAGTGCGCGCACATTGGCGATGATCATCTTGGCGTTCAGGCTCTTGGATTCGTCTAACTCCGCCAGCGCGAGCTGGCGGGCTCCGGCTGTGAGGTTCTCGATCTGCGATGAGGTTGATGACTCGGTACGCAGTAGGACGGCACTCATCGGCCCAAGCGCGGGACTTTCAGGGCCGAGTGTGCTCGCCGCGTGCGCGTCGAAGGTGACCAGCGCGTGCGTGGCGTCCTCGAGGTCGGAAGCCAGATCCATGGGGATCTTGGGACGGTAGCTGGCGATGGGGGATGGGACGGTCGATCTGTAAGGCCCAGACCCGCGTGCTCTCTCCGCACGACTGTAAGGCCCCTCAGCGTCGACGGTCCATTGGTGATCTTCCTGGCCCACTGCCGGAAGGGAAAGGCGCGTAACCTTATGTGGGACGTCGCCCATGATCGCACCTCAATTCGACTCTGTTATCAGGATTCAATCTTAGTAACAGTTTGGCGATAAGTGTTATTAAACGACATTCTTATTCTCACGTAGCGCGATGCGTCAGCGATCGTTTTTGACTTCAATTTGACTGCAATTTATGCAGATCGTACGTGATCACCGTGTGACGCAATGGGTCGTGATCCTCTATGTTTACGGGGTTTTACCTTCAACCGCACGGCGCAAAAGGACTGTTTTTGGAGTTCGACTCCCTCCAAAGGCACTGCGTAAAAGCGCTCGCTGGACTCACTATTTGCCGCTAATTTATTGGCTTGCGAGCCTTGATTGTTCACAACTGAGCGGCATGGACCCTCAACTCTGAGCTTCCTGATGAAAATTCGTCTCCGTCTCATAATTTTTCCGCGTGGGACGTCGGAATCTGTGACTCGCTACGCGGAAAGGGCGCGGGTTAGTCGTTTGCGCAGCAACCTGCCGAGTTACAGTCGGGGTCGCGCGGTTTGCGGTTGTGTGCCCCGGTGCTGCAGTTCTGAGACCCACGACTTCTTCACTGACGCGATGAGCCTCTGGTCACGCTTCGACAGCGGGATGATGTTCCCGATTAAGTCGAATGCTTCACCGATCATGATGGGCAGTTCCTCAATAGTGACCCTGGATGCCTGATGAAGAACTTCGGCAGCGACTTGCGGGTTGGCCCCGTCAAGCTTCAGTAGTGCGAGGATCTCGCGGGCATCCTTCTGGCCTTTCTCCGAGAAGTGTCGGTCGAGGAGTGCTGCCATCTTGGTGGCAATGTGCGCTTCGAGGCGCAGCAGCGTCCACTTCTCGAAGGAGATCTCGTCGGGATATTTGGCGAGTACTTCGACTTTGAGGCGCAGTCTGCCACCGAGTTGGGATTCGTAGGGCAGATAGATATCGAGGTGCACGCCGTCGATGGTCGCGCGTAGCTTTCGCCCTTGGTGGTTGCTGCTGGGAGACAGGTCGGTCATGAGCTCCTCAAGTTTGTGGCGGTTCTCCTGGGAGGTGATGAGGTCGATGTCCAGGCTGATCTCGCCGCCGACGCGAACGAACGTCGCCCACCCACCGATCAGGATCGACGGTTCGAGACCGTGACCGAGTCGGTCGACCAGTGCGCGGATGACGCCGTCGCTATCTTCATAGAGGCTAGGCACTGGCGCGCTGCTCCCAGTCCGCGTCGGTGAACAGTTTCGCCTTCAGTGCACGGATGAACTCGGCGGCCTGCCAGCCGGGGCTTGCCCAGAGGTCGGCGTAGGTTTGCGCGAGGCTGGCGTATCCGGATCGCCAGTTGCGTGCAGCGACCGGATCCTGGCTCAGGATGATGACCTCGTCGCCCGCAGGGAAGAGATCCTGCGTCAGAGCGCGCGTTGTGTAGACGATCCGCCGGCCTAGATCAGCGACACGGTTGCGCCCACCGAGGTAGTGCACGGCAGCGATGCTGCCGCTCAGGGCATAGTTGACCTCCGGGTCGTCGAGAAAGGCTTGAGCTGCCAGAAGAGTCGTTGAGACCATGGTGTCGGCGCGAAGGTTCCGGTGGGCGGCCAAGGCTTCGAGAAGTTTCTCTGGTGAGACAACCGTGTAGCCGCGGCGGGAGTTCGCTCGCACGGCACCGATGTCGACAAGTCGACCCAACGCTTGATGAGTCGTGGAGGGCGCCACCGATGCGGCATCAGCAATATCGCCGATGCTGCTCCAGTCGCGCTGACCATCCAAGGCGCCATCTGCCAGCGTGCGCCAGACTATATCCACGTTCTTCATTGCGCTATCTTTGCAGGTTTCATATAAACATGGAAGCCACCATCCGTATTTATATGAAAAATAGACGGAAACTGACCGCAGGGTGAAATAGTCACGGTCGAGAAACTAAATAAAGCGAGAGGACCCTGTCACATTAGGGGAGCATTGACAAGGAATTTGAGCCCAAGGCATTAATTGTTGGAACCCACTTTGTAAAATAGTTCTAGGCAAGAGATTAAGTATCCGGAGTTTGCATTCGACAGCGACCTCACCCGCGCGGTCATCGAACTGGAACGCGCACGCGCTGACCTTAATCGCGGTAGCACCCCTCCGGAATTCTATTTTCAGCTCAAAAAGCTATGTCAACTGCTGACCAGCATCATGCCAGCCGGATCGAGGGCAACCGCACCTCCATTCTGGATGCTGTCCTCGGCGATTTCAGCCGCAGAACATCTTCCCGCTCGCGGCCCTTCGACGAAGGCGTCCAAGAGATCCTGAACATTCACGAAGCGATTGAGTTCATCGAAGAGCACAGAAGAACTTCGCCCATCAACCATGCGTTCATCCGCGAGCGGCACCAACTCGTCGTTCAGGGACTCTCGAGGGAGGCGACCGCACATCGGCGCATACCGTCGGCGATGAGCGGCCATGCCCGTCCGAGGAGCGGCACGCGTTATTCTCACCCTGTGGGTGGTCCGAGTGGGTCGGGCCGTCATCGAACAGATCGGGCGCGTTCCCACGGGGCAATAACGATCGTCGTTTACCCGATAAATGTGATCGTGTTGAGACGTCCGAAGGGTAACGGCGTGTTTTATGGGGCGCAGGGGCACGGGAAGTTAGCTGGGTCACGTATGCGGGCTCGCCTCGAACTCGGAGGCCGCGTGTTCGGCGATGCCGGGTCTTCTCGACTTTGCGGTGTGATCAGATTGGCCGTGTTCACTTCATCACTCGCCGACAGGCCTTCGCGGCTGTTTTTATAGAACCGTCTGCAGCAGCGATGTTCGCTTTTATAATCTGTTCGGCTGCCGACCGAATAAGGCGGTTTCCCGAACGCTTCGCTATGATGTTCAGATAGAGGAAATGTTCGGCTGCCGACCGAACGGAGGGAATACGTGTACATGGAACTGCCCGAGGTTGCCCCAGAAAGCCGCTCTGAACTGGTGAGGAATGGGCTTGAGAACCTCAGAGCTCGTCTTCCCCAGGGCTGGGAGCTACAGGAAACGCAGGAGAATGAACCGACCTGCGACGCCACTACAGGAGTGCGCACTGCGCCAGACGCGACAGCCGTGCTCACGGCGCCGGACGGGACGACCGCAAAGTTCGTGATTGACACAAAGAAGAACATCGAGCGGCGAAATGTCTCGCAAGTACTGAGTGAACTCGACTTCTTCACGCGTCAGGCTGACACCACTGCTCTCGTGATTAGTCGTTACCTTTCCCGGTCGGTAAGGGAAGCGCTGGCGAAAGGGTCGGCTTCCTACATCGACGCCACAGGTAACATCCGCATTAATACCAACAGCCCTTCGGTCTATATCGCCGATCGAGGGCTGGATAGCGACCCCTGGCGTAATCGCCAAGGGAGAAAGCGAGGCACTCTCAGAGGAATCCCGGCCTCCCGAACTGTTCGAACCCTGGTCGACTTCGATCGCGACTGGTCTGTCCGAGAGCTAGTCGAAGAATCGAACGTTTCTGTAGGCGCCACATACCGCGTGCTCGAGTACCTGCGGGATGAAGATCTCGTAGAGAAGAACGACTCGGCTCGCTATCGGGTAAAGGCGTGGCGTCCCATCATCGAGGCCTGGAGCAACGACTATGACTTCCAGAAAAGCAACCGAACCATGAGTTTCATCGATCCGCGCGGAATTTCAAACCTGAACACACTCACACCGTCTACCGAATCTTTTAACTGGGCCGTCACCGGGTCGATTGCCGCATCTGAATGGGCACCTTATGCGCCAGTCCGCGCAGCGTTCATCTATGTCGAGAACATCACCGTTGCAGCGGAAGCTTGGGCCCTTCGGCCCGCTAAGGCCGGGGCTAACGTCATTTTGGCTGAACCAGAATCGACCGTCGCGTTCAAAGGAGTCGTTGTCTCAGCCGAGACGGGGTTGAGAATCGCAGCACCTTCGCAAGTGGCCGTTGATCTGCTGACAAGTCCTGGACGGAACCCGTCCGAGGGCGTCGAACTGTTGAACTGGATGGAGCGAAATGAATCAGCCTGGCGACGCTGACGTCCTGATGGTTAAGGCTCGGAGCGCGCTGCTCGATGCACTCGAGGCCCTCGCCGAGCATAGAGATGCGGTAGTCGTGGTGGGCGCTCAGGCCATCTACCTTCACACCGGCAATGTCGACGTCGCCCTTGCTGAGGCGACAAAAGATAGCGACTTGGTACTCAATCCAGCCAGTCTGAGTGATGAGCCTCTTGTTGAAGAGGCCATGACTGCTGCTGGATTTTTTCTGGACCCCCTCAGCAACCAGCCGGGCGCATGGATGAATCCGGCCGGTGTCCCGGTTGATTTGATGGTCCCAGAGGCTCTAGCGGGTGCCGGTGGAAAAACTGCTCGAGGGGGCAGAATCCCGCCCCACGCCAAGAACGCAACGCGCCGGGCACGTGGGCTTGAAGCTGCGATTGTGGACCATGAACCGATGACGGTCGATTCGCTGGATCCTTCAGACACGCGGAGCTTCGAAGCCAATGTCGCGGGGCCGGCGGCCCTGATTGTGGCCAAGCTTCACAAACTCGGAGAGCGATCGAAGGGGCAAGGCCGACTCGTGGACAAAGATGCGCACGACATCTATCGCGTCTTCCGTGCAGTTCACACGGAGACACTGGTCACGGGGTTCCACATTCTGTGCGCCGACGACGCGTCGGGTGAGGTCACTAAGGAGGCGCTCCGCTATCTCGAGGAACTCTTCGGGGAGGAGGCGGCCCTCGGATCCATCATGGCTGGCCGGGCGGAGGAAGGAATCGGCAATCCTCCGGAAGTCAGCGCTTCCGCAGTCCTGCTTGCCCGTGATCTGATGGAAAGGCTCCCCTAGCGGGTTCGATGTGCTCGTGTGGCCTGACATCCGGCCGCTATGCCGCCGATTGCAGGCCTGTTAGGCGGGATGATCGCAGGGCTTCTAACCGGGAAGTTGCAGGGTCCGTGGAGGGACGATTGCAGCCGGCGGCCGAGCAAAGTCGGCGTCTCCATGTGCCAACTCATCTGCTACCCACTCTGCAAATCCATGCGCGACAACACGGTCATTCGATGCAAAAAATCCGTGCGGTGGCGTGAGCGATGAGGCCTTTGCCCCGCAGCATCGCCTGGACCAACCAACGACCGGTTCGCCCATTGCCATCAGCGAAGGGGTGATCTGTGGGGCCTCGATCTGCGTGTTCTCTCCGCTTGACAGTAACGTCCCTCGGTGCCGATCGCCCCATGGTGATGTTTGTCTCCCACTGCCGCCATCGCAAGCGCGCAGCCTTCCTCGGGAAGTCGCCCACGACGACACCGTGATTCGACTTTGGTGCCAGGACTGGATCTTTACAACAGCCTGTCAATAAGTGTTCGTCAGCATCAGGCCTACTTGACCGTGGCGACCGGGGCGACCGGTCGCCTGGGGTCCGCAACACTCGTTGGATTTGTGGGTCGCGCATACCCTGTGGCCACACACATGATGGTGGAGGTCCACCTAGCCGGTGAGCTGGTCCTCATCCACCACAAGACTTCGCAAGCAAGTAATGACTGAGGCGCATCAGTGTGTGGTTCACGGGGGGAGGTGGTCGGAAAAGAGTCCGGGACATACCCGCATGCGCAACACCGAATGGCACCACCGGCGGCATGCCAAAATAGCGCCTCGATGCGTGGCCCGCACCCTCTCGGGGTTCCGCCCCGCCCCACGGCGTGGGATATCGGGCCTTTTCGCACGGGGGACATAAATTTAGAGCGTGTGGCGTGCAGATAATTACGACGCCCCGGGTGCAACGGGCGAAGCACTCGACACCGCATGGTGGTCGAGAGATTTGGCGCACCAGCTAAGTGTTGGCGATAACAGTGCCACGCCCGTGAACGAAGCCGCTCAAGCCTGGGATGGTTGGTGGAACGAGATTGCCGACCTGGGCGGTGTGAGTCCGCTCATTCACTTTCAAGACCGCAGTGATAACCGTATTGATATTTCCCGCGGACACCCCGGTGGTGTGGCGAGATTCCTGGCAGGTTCCCCCACGCTGCTGAGTAATTTGATTCGTGACGACGTGGCACGCCGGCCCGCCACCAGAGCAGCTCTTCGCCTGGTTGATCACGCCCTGGAGCTGTCCCAAAATCGAGGTCTTGACACCATTGCGTTGGGCATCGGATTGGTGGAGTGGAAACACGACGGGGTGGACTATTGCGGCCCGCTGCTCTTGCGCCCGGTTCGTCTTCGTCGCCGGGGTGGGGATATTGAACTCACCCTCAAGCGTGAAAATGTGCACCTCAATCCCGGCATCCAGCGAGCGTTTGCCCAACAACTTCAGGTCACCCTGGATTCTGCGTCCTTTGTTGCCCTCACCGACGATGCCGGGGCATTCAAACCCAACCCGGCGCTGGATCGCCTCCGCGACCTCACCGCCCACCGCGGTGATGTCGCGGTCTCGGCCAGACTCGTGATCTCAAGCTTTGACGAAGTGGCAGAGCCCATGCTTGATGATGCACAGAATTTGCACCACCCGATTGTGGATGCACTGGGGGGGAACGCCCATGCCATCGCCCAATTGCGCAGTGCCAGAGTTCCCGTGGAAATCACTCCGGCAGATAGTCGCTCCGCTGATGCCGATCGACACCTTGTGGATGCCAGCGGCGAGCACGATGCCATTGTGGCCAACATTGTTGCCGGCAACTCTCTGGCGATTCGTTCTCTTCCAGGAACCGGGTCCACCCAGGTTGTGGTGAATGCCTTGGGTGCTTTGATTGATGCCCACAAACGCGTTCTGGTGGTGGGCTCACGCCCGGCCAGTATCCGAGCACTCACCGATCGTCTGCGAAGCATTGGTCTGCAGGGTGTGGTCTCGCACGTGTCCAACCCAGGTCCCGACCTCATCGCCTCCATCGGACGCAATGAAAAAGTCAAAAAGCCGTCCACCCAGGATGTGGACTCTGCCTGGGAACGGCTGCGTACAGTCATTCTTCGCTACCGCAGCGCGCTCAGCCAGAGAGACCCCGAGCTGGGTGTCAGTGCTTCGGAATGTTTCACGAAGCTGGGGACACTGTCTCTTTTGCCCGAGCCACCCGAGACCATGGCCCGTCTTGATAACGAGGCGCTCAAAGCACTGACACCTGGGCGAGGTCAGGCTGCGGAACTTTTGGCCCAGGCGGCGAGGCTTGGGGAATTTCGTTACGGGCCGGGGGACACCCCCTGGTACGGGGTGAGTTTTGCTGACGTAGACGACGCTAGAAAATCTCATGAGCGCGCCAAGCGACTGTTCGCCGATCTGATACCGCGCCTGCAAGACAAAATTGACCCCATCTTGTCCCAGACTCCTCTGCCGGTGGCTATTACCGTGGGCCAGATGGGCGTGTTCTTGCGCCTGCTTGTGGACATTCGCGACACCTTGGATCGTTTTCAACCAAGCGTCTTTGATCGCTCCGTGAAAGACATGATTGTCGCCACCGGCGCGGGGGGTAAAGCGTCGGATATGCCTCGGATGCAGCGACGCCGCTTGAAAGGTTTGGCTAAAGAGCACGTGCGCCCCGGCGTGCACGTGGGTGACATCCACGAGTCGTTAGTAAAAATTGATGGGCAGAGAGAACTCTGGAATCGGTATGTAGAAACCGGGCACCGCCCGAGCGTGCCGGGTGGTCTCTCTGATGCTCACGTCTTATTCCAGCAGGTGGAAGACGATCTTGCCCACCTTGACCGGGTGCTTCACAGACAGGGTTCGGGGGAGCGCCTCGCAGATATGCGCACCCACGATCTGGTCACGCTGCTTGAAGAACTTTCTGCAGAATCTGATGTTCTCCACAGCTTGGAGCAGCGTCAAGAAGTCTCTGATCATTTGGCCACCTGGCACTTGCAGCCACTGGTCGATGATCTTGCTACCCGCCACGTGGAAGCGGACGCTGTGGCAACAGAGCTCGAACTGGCATGGTGGCGCGGGGCGCTGGAAAGCATTTTGGAGCGCGAAGAGGCACTTCTCGGTTCAGATAAAGCACTGTTGGAGCGCCTCGAGGCAGACTTCCGACTGGTCGATGAAGCTCATGTTGCCGGCAATTCGCAGGCGTTGTCGTGGCAGTTGGCGGAGCGATGGTCACTGGGGTTATTGGACTGGCCAGAAGAAGCCACAGCCCTCAAGACTCTCTTGAAAAATGGACGTGCCACCGCAACAAATCTTGCTGCGTTGGCGCCACACCTGACAAAAGCTCTTGCGCCGGTGTGGCTAGCCACCCCCTATAACGTCCACCAGATTCCCGATACGGTGGCATTCGATGTGGTCATCGCACTCGATGCGAGCGCCGTGCGAGTATCCGAAGTGCTCGGCGCACTGCGCCGTGCACCTCAGGTGGTGGTCTTGGGTGACCCGGTCACCCAAACACCCCAACCTTTTGACCTGGCGCTTCGCCACAAAGATTCCTTGACTACCACCAATCGCGATGCGTGGCACCAAGAATCGCTGTTTGGGGCACTTCGGGTGCTGGTGCCCACCTATTCCTTGGAGACCAGCTACCGGACCAGCGGCGATGACTTGGCCGGGTTAGTGAACCGGGCATTCTTTGACAACACCGTGGCGTCAATGCCGTGGGCGGGTAGTTTCTTAGGCCACCCCTCACTGGCTATTGACATTCTGGATGACGGTCACGGGATGCCGGAGGCATCCACCGGGTTGGTTGAGGGTGTGAGCTCCGAGGTTCGCCGGGTGGTGGATCGCGTTCTCGATCATGCCCACACCCGCAGTGGGGAATCGCTCATGGTGATTACGGCAAGTGCGCTTCATGCCACCAGGGTGTATGAAGCACTGGCCGAGGCAATCACCAAGCGCTCCGATGTTGCGGAGTTTTTTGCCAAGGACTCTGGCGAACCATTCCTGGTGGCAACACTGGATCAGGCTGTGGCACTCACCAGAGACCGCGTCCTGTTCTCTCTGGGCTATGGCCGAACTCCCCACGGACGAGTGTTGAGTGATTTGGGTCCACTCTCTGAGCCCGGTGGCGAAAGGTTGCTTGCTGTGGCTTTCACCAGGGCCAGACGCCATTTGCGCTTTGTGTCGTGTGTGACACCGGAAGACTTGCGCGACACCCGGCTTTCGCCAACAACCCGAGCACTCGGTGATGTTCTCCACCAGCTTGTGCCCTCGGCTTTGGCTGCGAACAGTTCCGGAGAGAAAGACCCGCTCCTGGTGGATCTTGCCAGGCGCCTGGAGGCTCAAGGGATGAGGGTGGAGCTTGACTACCAGGGTCAGATTCCTCTCGCCGCAAGTTACGGCGGCTACTGCATTGCCTTAGATACGGACAGCTCGGTCATGGGCATGCCTGTTCGTGAAGCTCTTCGCATTAGACCAGCAGCTTTTGCAGCTTTGGGATGGCACTACGTTCGAGCACACTCCTTGGAGCTCTTCTCCACACCGGATGCGGTCGCAGAGCGCATCGCAACGCTTGTGGGCATTACCGGGGCCCTCACCAGCGATGATGTCTGAGAAGCGCCCGAAGAGCAAAAAAATCGGAGCACGGCGGGTGCGGACCACGCCGGTCGAAGGCCAGGGAGCGGAACCTACCCCTGACCGGTCAGTCGAGGAAGAATCCGGAACGGCGAATTCTTCCAACGAGGATCGTTTGCGGGCGGACAAACCACCCCACTACTAAGACGATGAGGGAGCGCTGCTGCTCGCTGTTGTGCTCGGTGTTGTGCTTGTTGTCGTGCTTGGGGTGGTGTCTTTTTTGGGCGTGGTTTTTGCGGGGGTAGAGTCTGGCGAGTCCTTCTTTGGCGTGGAGGTCTTTTTTGCGGCCTCCGATTCGGCGCGCGAGTCGGTGCGATAAAAACCGGACCCCTGGAATGTCACCCCCACAGCGCTAAACACTTTGCGAAGCGGTGCCCCACATTCTGGGCATACGGTCAAGGAATCATCGGTGAACGCTTGATGGATATCAAAAGCGTTCGTACACGCCGTGCAGCGATAGGAGTAAGTGGGCATAGCGGTGTCCTTTAGGAAGTGGGAGCGAAAGAAAGAATACGTGCGGGGGTCACCACCGCGTTCACACCCTGATCGTGGTGTTCGCGTGGCACATCATCGACCACTTCGTGATCAAAGACCACCGCATACACGGGGGGGCCTTGAGTGAGCGCACCCAGTGTGCGGTCGTAGTATCCGCGGCCCCACCCAAGGCGCATGCCATCGAGTGCCACATTCGCAGCGGGAACAAAAATGACGTCAACATCAGCCAACACGATGGGGGCTAATACTTCGCCCATCGGGGCGGGCATCCCCAGAGCATCGATACCTTCGTTGTCTTTGTCATAGCGCGCCCAGTCCATGAGGCCATCGTCTCTGGCAATAGGCAACACGACAAACAGCCCTTCAGTGGCCGCCCATTCCAGAAACTGACGGGTGGGTGGTTCATCCCCCGTGGAGAGATAGCAGGCAATACGACCTGCGACATGCTGATCCACCACACGCTTCATCATGGCAAAGAGACCCACGGCGGCGGCATCGCGCTCGGAGACGGTCATGATGCGCCGGCGTTCCCGAATTTCTGCGCGCAGAGCGCGCTTACTGGGGTGGGTTCCATCAGGCACTACCCCAGTGTAGGGGTCGGCATTACGATAGGAAGATGCCCATTTCTAAAGCGGTAATCCCTGCGGCTGGCCTTGGCACCCGCTTCCTTCCGGCCACAAAAGCGATGCCCAAAGAAATGTTGCCGGTGGTCGACAAACCGGCCATCCAATATGTGGTTGAAGAGGCGGTCAGTGCGGGTCTCCACGATGTGTTGATGATTACCGGGCGCAACAAGAACGCTTTGGAAAACCATTTTGATCGAGCAACAGAGCTCGAAGCGCAGCTGCTGCGAAAAGGGGACAAGCGGCGCTTGCAGGAAGTGGAGCTCTCCAACCATTTGGCCAATATGCACTATGTCCGCCAGGGTGACCCTCTGGGTCTGGGCCACGCCGTGCTGCGAGCCCAAATGCATGTGGGGAAGGAAGCTTTTGCTGTGCTGTTGGGGGATGACCTGATTGATGAACGCGATGTGCTGCTGCAGCGCATGATTGATATTCACGATCAGCACGGAACCAATGTGGTGGCACTGATGGAGGTTGATCCAGCCCTTGCCCACCTCTATGGCGTTGCCACCATTGACAAAACGGAGCACGACGATGTGGTCAGAGTGACGGGCCTGGTAGAAAAACCTGCCCCCGGCACCGCACCCTCCAACCTGGCCGTCATCGGCCGCTATGTTTTACAACCCGACGTGTTCCCCGTCTTGGAGGCAACCACAGCTGGGTCCGGTGGAGAAATACAGCTCACCGATGCGCTGAACACCATGGCTGCAACACAGATTGGGGGTGGCGTGCTCGGGGTAATCTTCCGCGGTCGCCGCTACGACACCGGTGACCGCCTGGATTACTTGAAGGCCATCGTCCAAATTGCTGCCACCCGGGAGGACCTGGGCCCCGACCTGATGGCGTGGTTGAAAGACTTTGTGGCCAAGGCATAGGCGATGACCCTCCCCACACTCCGCCACCGCTTAGTCACTCTGCGCGGCATCCGCATGCGTGATGCCCGGGCAATGGAACACGCTCTGAGCAGTAACCGCTCGTGGCTCAGCCAATGGGAGGCCACCACCCCGGTCATTCGCCTGGGCAACGACGATGCGAGAGCAAGTATTCGTGGTTTGCTGGCTGCAGAAAAAACAGGCAGCGCTTTGCCGTTAGTGCTTGTCCATGAGGGTGCTCTGGTGGGACAGCTGAATGTTTCCCAAATCACCTATGGCTCGCTGTCTTCTGCATCCCTTGGCTACTGGGTCGTGGAATCAGTAGCCGGGCGGGGAATTACCCCCGTGGCGGTGGCAATGGCCACCGACTACCTCTTTTTTGAAAAAGGTCTCCACCGTATGGAGGTGTGTATTCGACCCGAAAACACCGCGTCCCTGCGGGTGGTGGAAAAACTCGGTTTTCGCTATGAAGGCTTCCGCCGCCGTTTCATCCACATCAACGGTAAATGGGCTGACCATTTCTGTTTTGCCCTCGTGGTTGAAGAAGTGCCAGGCGGTGTGCTCGCCAGGTTTGAAGCAGGCGCCGTGCCCCCGGGCGTTGCTACTATCCCCGACCTGGACTGGGTGAAGGCACGAAACCCATTGTCGTTGCCACCGCGGTAGGCGAGACAGTGTCGAAATGGGGGTAAAAGCGTCATGCTGTTTAGTCGATTTTGAGAAATGCGCGCTGATTCAGAACCGAGGCTCCACACTCTGAGAGGCTCGTTCTCGTAAGCGTGCCGGGCTGGATGAGGCCCATGCGATCTCGTCCCAACCCTGTGAGCGGTGTGATTCCCCGTTTCTTGTCCGCTCTTGTCATCGGTGCTTCACCTACCGGCGCACCGAGACCTGGGCCCTCTGCCCAGACTCAGACCACTAGCCGGTAATCCACTGCGTTCTTCACAGCGCGCCAATACTTGGTTTATGGCCCACGGCCTCATACTCTAGACCCCGTGGGGACTTCGGGAACAACTTTCTTGCTGCTGGTGGCAGCAGTGCTGTGGGTGGTCTATCTGGTGCCGCTGTGGTTGAAGCGCAGCGAGTACTACGCCACAGAGCGCAATGCCACACGGCTTGGCCAAACTATGCGCCTGCTCGCTCACACCTCGCATGATTCGCCAGAAATCGAAGCCGAGCTTTCGGCTCGCTCGATTGGAAAACAGGAGAGAGAGGCGAAGCGCCAGCTTCGCAGTGTCTCCAGCCCGACACGGAGCGTTCTGGAGCGCCGCAGGCGCACCAAACAGGTCTTTTCTCTCTCACTGCTGATTGGCCTTACCTCAGGCCTGATCGCCTTCTTGGTGGCATGGCCCGTTCAGGTGGTCTGGGCAACCGGCGCCGTGGTCGTTCTCTCGCTGGCGATTCTTGGCCGGCTCAATCGTGTGGGTAAAACGTCCGCGCTGGCCTCCGCTTCTCGCGAGTACGTAGCGATTGCGAGACCTGTGGTGGCATCACGAGCACGACCTGCTTTGCCGCCCATCCCTGAACCACTGACTACGGGTAACGTGTTTGTGGACGCTCCACTACCCAGCAGAGATGAACTTGTGCGCTCGGCTCGCCAAGCCGCTCTGGCCAGTAGGCCAGAAGATTTCACCACGGAGAAGCTCGCTGTGGTTTCTGAGTTTGCCCAGATGGGCGAAGTGGGCCGCGAGAAGACTGAGCGCCTCAACCTCGACGAGGTTTTGCGCAGGCGTCGAGCCGTATAGCGGGAAGACCGCGGTGATATCGTGGTCTTCTGTCAGGGCCTGTGGCGCAGTTGGTAGCGCGCCTCGTTCGCAATGAGGAGGTCAGGGGTTCAATTCCCCTCAGGTCCACCAGTAAAAGCCCGAAAAGTCTAAGGAATAAGCTCAAATAGAGGGCTACCGGCAAGCGCTTGAGTGTTAACGAACTCCACCTAGGCCCCTTATCTGACCAGTACTTTTAGGGCTACTCCTAGAGCAGGCAAGCTCAAGGTGGACGCCGTGGTGCGAGATCGCGCTCCGGCTGAGCTAGATAACAAAGCGTGGCCCGGAATCTCGCCACTGCAACGCGGTTGTTCGAACGAGATTCGGGTGCACTGGAAGGTTGAGCCTGTCGAGACCCTTCTCTGCCCGGGACCTCGAAGCATCGTTTTTCGGGCGCTCGGGGCTCGAGATGTGCGGGGAGGCTAAGCGCAGTTAGTCGGCATGTGTAGTGAGGAATGCGCGGTAGTCGTCAAGGACGCCTGGCGCGAAGAGTGCTCGTGGCCACGCAATGCTGGTAGCAATACCAACGACCTGCGCGTCTTCCATGATGGGGCGCGCCATCGAATGTGCGGCGTCGAATCGACTGAGAGTGAGTTGGTCACCGAGAGCATCCCGGTAGACGCGTTCTGTTTCATCCATATCGACGTTGCGATCGTGCTCGCCTGCCATGAGGTGCCAGGGGATGTCCCGGCGCGCGGCGGCCCGAAGGTCGCCTGTCGCGTCGGATCGGAAGTTCAGGGTGACAAATCGCCATCGCTCGCGTGACATCGGATTTTCCTCGGGAGTCGCGGCGCGATATTCGTCATACGTCGCACCACGCTGCAGGATGGCGCGAACCTGGTCGCTCTCGGATACGGATTGCTTCCTCTCTGCCGTGCTGGCTCCTTGGTGGTCAAGTTCTGCTTCGAGGTTGTACCGGCCTTGTCGAAGCCAATTCACCGCTGTGCTGACAGCCACGACACCATCAATGTCGCTCCGCGCTGCGACGACCTGGGGAAGCACCCAGCCTGCCTGACTGGCACCCCAGAGCATGATTCGGGCGCTCGGCACACTAGTTTGCCGTTTCGCCCAATCGAGCGCGACGCCGACTTCCGTGGCGCGGTCGTCAAGCGTTTGCGCGAGCCAGTCGCCGGTCGAGCCGCCAATCCCTGGTTTGCTCCACGACAGTGTCGCCCACCCCGAGTCAGCTGCAGCCTCGAACCATGGGGAGTACAAGCCGTCCTGGGTGGCCTCCGCGGGCCCGTCGCCGTGCACCATCACCACGAGCCCGGTTGCCTCGCCACCTCGAGGCGTCGCAAGCACAGCCTCAAGATGGCCGCCATCGACTGGGATCATGACGGACCGCTCGTCGAACCGGTAGCTGTTGCCGGCGACCACCACGCCACCGGCTGCGACCACGAGACCGATCACGATGACAAACACCATCACAACGCGTTGCTTCTTTATCTTAATTGGCACGTTCGTACGATACACGATAGTTTGAACACATGACAACAATCCATGTTTCCCACGGTTTCGAAGAGTCGGAGCGCGAACGGGTGGGCTCACTGTATTGGGAAGCATTCCGGCGAAAACTTCGGCCGGCCTTCACCAACGATGCGACCGGACTCCAAACGATACAGGCGGCCATTCGCTCCGACCGCATGCTTGTCGCGCGAATCGAAGGAGAGGTAGCAGGAGTCTGCGGGTACTACGAGCGAGGAGTGGGGGCTGGAGACCTGTCCTGGAGTGCGCTGAGGACACGCCTATCCCTGGTCGCAGCGATAAGGGCCGTGCTTGTGCTCAGCGTGCTGTCCCAACGAGAACGTGGAAACGCGTTGGTGCTTGACGGGATTTGCGTCCACAGCGATAAACGAGGTCGTGGAGTCGGCACCGTTCTCCTTGACGCGGCGGTCGACCATGCACGAAGTCGCAGTTTGCAAGCCGTACAGCTCTCCGTGGTGGATACAAACCCTCGCGCCGAGGCGCTCTATTTGCGGTTGGGCTTTCAGACGATTGACACAGGATCGCTTGATCTGCTCGCACCCCTATACGGTTTCGACCGCCACACGACGATGGAGCGAAGGCTGGACCGGTGAGTGAACACATCGCTGCGCGCACCGTCATCGAGGCATTCCTTCCCTCAGTGGGCTCGATTGACCTGAGCACCCTCTATACCGAGGCAAATGCAGTGGGCATTGGCGATCAGACGCTTCGCTTAGCGATTCGGCGTTTGGCTGCGTCTGGCGAAGTCGAACAGCACGGCCGAGGAAGGGCTGGCACACTGAGGCTGACCAGCCTCGGGCAGGCACGCCAATCCCGCGACGGAATCGGCTTGGCCCTCGCCTTCGGGCAGGACGGCGGAAGCATCCGTTGGGACAAAACGTGGCATCTTGTCGCGATTAGTGCTCCTGAGCGTGATCGCGCTGTTCGTGACGGCCTCCGGAGGGAACTGCTCGCAGCCGGTGCGGCGACGATATCGACAGGGCTCTTCGCGACTGCCCACGACCTTGGAGACATGCTGGACTCTTCTGTCCGCTCTCACCTCGTGACGGCGACCGCGACGGCACTCAATATCCGCGGTGTGGTTCAGCCCGCTGAGATTGCGGAGTTGCTGTGGCCCTCGGCACCCATCATCACCGCATATGACGCAATCACGCGTGCCCTCGATAGAGACGACGCCTCGCAACCGTCTACTGTTCGCCGACTCCGACTTGCGCATGCTCTCGAACGAGCCATTCGCTTCGATCCGCTCATTCCGCCCGAGATGCGCGCTGCTCCCTGGCCCCCAACGACGTTGCGCACCGCATGGACGGAGCGGTGGAGTGCCATCTCGGACGATAACGCGACCAGGCCGTATGCGGAATGGCTGCCGTTAGCGCTTCCTTAGGACTGTATGCCCGGAGTCCCGAGTGGCTTGTTTGCGGGGGCAAATTAAGCGACAATTATGGTGTGCGAACAATCGGCTGTCGCGAATCCGTTGGTGCCGACTCGCCCAACTCTAATCCGCACAATCCTGAGGTGCGAGCTATACACAGACTCAGGCAAACAATCGCCGAGGCCGGTCCACTCGCCTCCGCTACCCCATGCTGCCGTCTGCTTTGGGCCAAACGAAGAGGAGGCGTTTCGTGACGTTTGTCATTGCACTGCCGTGCGTAGACGTTAAGGACAAGTCATGCATTGAAGAATGCCCCGTCGATTGCATCTATGAGGGTGATCGGATGCTTTACATACACCCTGACGAATGCATCGACTGCGGTGCGTGCGAACCGGTATGCCCGGTCGAGGCAATCTATTACGAAGATGACGTGCCGGCGCAGTGGGCCGAGTATTACACGGCAAACGTAGAGTTTTTTGCCGAGGTGGGCTCACCGGGTGGGGCGGCCAAGACCGGTCCCGTACCCGGGGATCACCCGCTGGTAGCCGCGTTACCGCCGCAGGAGCGCTGACCAACACCCGCCCCCGCGTTCTCGGTGGTGAGCTGGTGTGGGAGATACCGGGGTTCAGGACCACGTGTCGGAGGCAGTGCGGCCGCAGCTCGAAATGTTCTTACCCGACGCCGTTCTGTCGCAAAGCACATGTCGATACCCCCTTTGTCGTCGCTTGTGGGGCCTTCGCGGCGCCCGAATAGGGTGGCACGAGGGGGCGATGGCCCCCAGAGGGATGTTGAGTGGCAACGGTATGCTGGAAGTCAAATCACCCGGCGCAGTGCTGCGAGAAAAGAGGTGCCCCATGATGAAGCTGTCGTTGACTGCTCTCGTGCGTCACGAGTTGGATCATGCCCGGCAGGTCAGTAGCGGGCGCAGTGCGAAGACGGTGTTTGGAGGCAATGAGCGCACCCTTCGCCAGACGGTCATTGCCCTACGCGCTGGCGCCAAGTTAGACGAGCACGAGAATTCTGATGACGCAACCTTTTTCGTGCTTCACGGGCGCGTCGTGCTGCTCTCGGGCGAGAACTCTTGGAGTGGTTCGGCGGGAGATCTGCTCATCGTGCCGGCGGGGCGCCACGCCCTCGAAGCGGTAGAAGACGCGGCGGTACTGTTCACGGTCGCAAAGCCTCGGATATAAGTCTTCTCTGCCGGTGATCCTTAAAGCTTTGGACTGACCGGTCGAGCCCTGCCATCGAGAAATGGCTGAGTCAGACAACAGCCGGCGGCCGCACCGTCGCAATCATCGGCTGATTCCTGGCGAACACGCTGACGGTGGCATCTCCACTGTCAGCGGGCGCTTGGGTGGCACGGTTCAGTCTCGGAGGTGGGCTTCGGCCGCTTGGCGCTCCTGCAGCCACGAGATAAGTCCACCCGCCAGCAGCATGTCAACCTGTCGTTTGGAGAAGTTCTGCACGGTGGCGTAGTGCTCATCGCGAGTGGTGTTGTGCACCGTGATCTCGGTTCCCGTGGCGAGGGCCTCGCGAATGCCTTCAAGAACCAGAACATCGTCGCGCTGGATGCGGGCATGGTCGGTCGAATCCGCAAACTGGAGAGCGAGCACACCGAAATTGGCCAAGTTCTGCCAATGGATGCGCGCGAATGACACAGCCAACACCGCGCGCAACCCGAGAAAACGGGGGGTAATCGCAGCGTGTTCCCGTGAGGAGCCCTGCCCGTAATTGGCCCCGGCAATGATGATGTGCCCAGAACTGTCGCGGGTTTCATCCGTGCGGGCCGCGTAGGTTTCATCGACCTGGTCGAAAGTGAATCGTGCGAGTAGAGGAATGTTGCTGCGAAACGGCAAAACTTTCGCCCCCGCTGGCAGAATTTCATCCGTGGAAATATCGTCGCCGACCACGAGGGCTACCGGGGCCTCGATGCGGTCGGCGAGTGGATCGAACATCGGCAACGAGGAAATGTTTTCCCCTTTCACCAGTTCTACCTGAGAGGCCTCGGCCAGGGGCAACGGTGCTTCGAGCATGGCGAGGTTCACACTCGATGTGGCCGGGAGCTGCACCATCGGGTAGGGCAGGTCGAACAGCTCTTCAAGGTCGCGTGGGTCGGTGATCGCCCCGGTAAGCACGGCTGCTGCCGCCGTCTCTGGTGAGCACAGGTAGACCGAGTCTTCTTGGGTGCCCGAGCGGCCCGGAAAATTGCGCGGCATCGTGCGCAAACTGTTGCGCCCGTTTGCCGGAGCTTGGCCCATGCCAATGCAGCCCATGCAGCCGGACTGGTGGAGCCGGGCTCCAGCGCCGATCAAGTCGAGAGTGGCGCCCATTCGGGTCAGGTCTTGCAGGATCTGGCGGGAGCTCGGATTGACATCAAAAGACACACCGGGATGTGACTGGCGACCCTTCACGATTGCGGCGACTATGGCGAAGTCGCGGAAACCCGGATTCGCGGATGACCCGATGACGACCTGCTCGACCGGTCTGCCGGCGACTTCGCTCACCGGCACGACATTGCCCGGTGAACTGGGCAATGCGATGAGTGGCACGATGCTTGAGAGGTCAATTTCTTCGGTCACGTCGTATGCGGCACCCTCATCGCAGAGCAGTTCGGCGAAGTCACCCTCCCGTTGCTCTGCGCGCAGGAACGCACGCACCTGGTCGTCTGCCGGAAAGACCGTTGTCGTCGCACCCAGTTCGGCGCCCATATTGGCGATCACATGCCTGTCCATTGCGGTGAGGGTTGAAAGCCCCGGACCGTAGTATTCGATGATTCGATTGACGCCACCCTTGACGCCGTGTCGACGAAGCATTTCGAGAATGACATCTTTGGCGCTTGTCCACGGCGGCAGTTGATTGGTGAGGCGCACCCCCCAGATTTCGGGCATCTTGATGTAGAGCGGCTCGCCGGCAATCGCCAGAGCCACCTCGATACCGCCCACGCCAATGGCCAGCATTCCGAGCGAGCCTGCAGCCGGGGTGTGACTGTCTGAGCCGACCATCGTCTTGCCCGGTATGCCAAATCGCTGCATATGCGTCGGGTGCGAAACCCCGTTGCCGGCTTTCGAAAACCACAGACCGAATCGTTGACAGGCCGAGCGGAGAAAGTCGTGGTCTTCGGCGTTCTTGCTGTCGGCTTGCAACAGGTTGTGGTCGACGTACTGAACAGACACCTCGGTGCGCGCACGATCAAGCCCGAGGGCCTCCAACTCAAGCATGACGAGCGTTCCCGTTGCATCCTGGGTGAGGGTTTGATCGATGCGCAGGCCGATTTCGGTTCCCGGTGTCATCTCTCCGCTGAGCAGGTGAGAAGAGATGAGTTTCTGAGCGACGTTGTATGCCACCGTGAGCCTCCTTGGTCAAATGTCCATGAGCGAATCTCGAGAATTCCGTCAGGCTGTGAAAGGTGCTGCAGAGCGACAGTCTAGGTCACCGTCTGGCGGAAGGCCAGAGATGGACATCGAGCGACTGTATTGTACAGAAAGGCGCCCAGATGTACACTAGGGCGATGTCAACCCTCGACCCTATTAGTGTTTCAGACGCCCGCGATCAGCTCGCCTCCATCATCAACCGCGCTCGAACCAACCACGAACCCGTCTTCCTATCGCGACGAGGTCGTCGAGTTGCTGCTGTTATTGATGCGGATTACCTTGAGCGCCTGATCGAGCTGGCCGAAGACATGACGGATATTCGTGCGGCCGAGGACTCACGGGAAGAGATGCGTCGCACGAAGGTGGAACCGATGCCGTGGGACCAAGTCAAGGCTGATCTTGGCCTGGTATGACCTACCTGGTTCACATCGCGCCAGCCGCGCAACGGCAGCTTCGCACGTGTGACCCCCAAGTTCGACGGAGGATTCACGCCGCGATAGAACTCTTGGCATCTGATCCACGACCGCCCAAAGCGATTCAACTCGTCGGGGGCGCCGGCGAATGGCGGGTACGAACAGGCGACTACCGCCCCGTCTATGAAATTCAGAACGACCGCCTGAGTGTTCTCGTCCTCACAGTCGGCCACCGTCGCGACATAGATGAAGCGCGATAGCGGAACCTCCAGCCTGCAGAGCTTCCCGGGGGTGAACACTGAGGCCACGTCGTCGATCTGCGGGCCTCGCTCATGACTGCGCGCGCAATCCTCGACTGTGCTTCAGCGCGACGCGAAAGCCGCGGTGCTCACCACAGCAGCGACAACTCAGACATGGATCCAGTCTTTTTGGTGAACCGGTGGTGGTCAGCTGCTGGCTGGGGAACCCAAGAAGCGGTAGTACTCAATGCCGAGATCGTAGAACTCGGGGCCGTCGAGGGTGCCGACCCGGTCGACGACGAACTCATCGTGTGCTGGTGCAGCCTGCACTTGCGAGGTCCGCCCCTCGTGCAGGGCAAGATACTCTTCCTTGCTGAGGTCGGTGGGGGTTCCGAGGGCCTCTGCGAAATTGATGCGTGCTGCGGCGTCGTGCCATGAGGAACTCACTCTCATGGGCAGTGCTTCAGCGGCGTCTCCACTGCCGTAACCCAGTGCCAGCCACTCTTGCCCAGCCACGTCGAGCCCGTCGTCTATTGCCTGGCGGAGGCCAGAAGCAAGCCATGCCGGCAGCGCTGCCGTGTACAAATTTCCGAGATCGCGCATGGCCTCTGAACCGAGCCCGAGCTTCTGACCCACCAGCGACTCCCATAGCGGGGTTTGACGCAGGTGCTGGCGTAAATCTTTGGCGAGAGGGAACACGTCTTCGGTGTCTTTCCCCACGGTCACACCGTGGCCATGAAACGGTGAGGGTGCAGCGAGTTCGGCGAGCAACGCATCCGCGTCGATT
>Ga0307979_1000103_pt1 | contig 52950 bp, 49 predicted proteins | sample OrgLakmetage1058_FD_201833 | JGI IMG/M metagenome (GOLD analysis project Ga0307979, IMG submission 201833) | Saline water microbial communities from Organic Lake, Antarctica - #1058 | ecosystem: Environmental > Aquatic > Non-marine Saline and Alkaline > Saline | place: Antarctica: Organic Lake...
CAAGGATTTATACAGTAATTTACAACAAATAGTGCAGTTATACAACAAATATTGAATGCTTTTAACACCTAAATGCCTATAAAACAATAGCTTAAAATAATTATCTTAGAAAATCAGCAAGCCCTAACTTAAGGTGACAATTAAAGGCTTTTAAAATTGAAATGAACTTTTCACCTTCAGCCAAATCTCTACACCCCAGATGCCTCTTGAAAGTGACTAAAAGAGGTAAAGTTCCCTGTCTAAAAGCATCAAATGAACTTCACACAAAATCAAAAGACATAAAAAGGCTTTAAAACGAGATAGCATTTCTTAAGATGCTGTGGTTTAATTGTGAAGATGGCTTACGATATTGGCGGATTGTCTTTATATTTGCGGCCTTAGAAAATAGACTTAATTATGCAATTATCAGAGCAAGAGCGCGTAAGGCGAGATAAATTAACCACCTTAAAGGGCATGGGTATCAATCCATATCCTGCAGACCAGTTTCATTATACCCACACGTCTACCCAAGTGAAGGAAAACTTTAAGGAAGGGAAGAAAGTCGTGGTGGCCGGTCGTTTGATGTCTAGAAGGATTCAAGGAAAAGCTTCTTTTGCGGAGTTGCAAGATGGGGAAGGCCGTGTCCAGGTCTACTTCAACAGAGATGAGATTTGTACAGGAGAGGATAAAACCCTCTATAATGAGGTCTATAAAAAATTACTAGACATCGGTGATTTTATAGGGATCGAAGGGGAGTTGTTTACAACTATGGTAGGGGAGAAGACCATAAAAGTGTTGGACTTTAAACTGCTGAGTAAATCTCTAAAACCGCTTCCTCTTCCCAAAAAAGATAGAGAGGGCCATGAATACGATGGGTTTCAGGATGCAGAACAGCGCTACAGACAGCGTTATGTCGATTTGGTGGTGAATCCTGGAGTGAAAGATATTTTCAAAAAACGCTCGGCTTTGTTTACAGCAATGCGAACCTTCTTTAATGAGAAAGGCTATATGGAGGTAGAAACACCTATTCTCCAATCTATCCCAGGTGGTGCGGCAGCACGCCCATTTATCACTCACCACAATGCTTTAGATATTCCTTTATACTTGAGAATTGCCAATGAGCTTTATTTAAAGCGTTTAATCGTAGGGGGGTTTGATGGGGTGTATGAGTTTTCTAAAAACTTTAGAAATGAAGGGATGGATAGAACTCATAATCCTGAGTTTACCGCTATGGAAATCTATGTGTCTTATAAAGACTACAACTGGATGATGGAGTTTACCGAGAACTTGCTGGAGTATTGTGCTTTGCAAGTTAACGGGACGACCAAAACTATGTTTAAAGAACATCATGTGGATTTTAAAGCACCTTACAAACGGGTGACCATGACCGCTGCCATTATCCAATTTACAGGTTTCGATATTACAGGAAAGTCTGAAGAGGAATTGAGAACTGCTGCTCTGGAAATGAATTTGGAGGTGAATGAGACTATGGGCAAAGGCAAGTTGATCGATGAGATTTTTGGTGAGAAATGTGAAGGTAAGTTTATAGAGCCCACTTTTATTATCGATTATCCTAAAGAGATGAGTCCGCTATGTAAAGAGCATAGGGATAATCCAGACCTTACTGAACGTTTTGAACTGATGGTTTGTGGTAAAGAAATTGCCAATGCCTATTCTGAACTTAACGATCCTATTGAGCAAAGAGAACGGTTTGAAGATCAGATGAAATTATCCCAAAAAGGAGACGACGAAGCGACAGAATTTATCGATTATGATTTTTTAAGGTCTCTGGAATACGGCATGCCACCTACCTCTGGCTTGGGTATTGGAATGGACCGGTTAATTATGTTTTTGACCAACAACCCCTCCATACAAGAAGTCTTGTTCTTCCCTCAGATGAGGCCAGAAAAGAAAAAGGTAGAGCTTACGGAGGAAGAGAAAGTAGTTATAGACTTACTGAAAGTGACCTCTCCACAAGCCTTGGAGGAGATAAAATCCAAGTCGGAATTGAGTAATAAAAAGTGGGATAAAGCCATTAAAGGACTCAGATCGAAAGACCAAGCTACAGTCGACAAAACGAATGAGGGTTTATTTGTAAACCTGGTTTAAATTGGTTTAAGTGATACATTCTTATAAGTCTAATACCAATCTAGTTTTTAAATGATGCATTAAAAATTTGAATTATTTTACGAAGTAGCTCAGCACAGGTTTTTTACTTAGTTGAGGACAAAAATAGATGCATAGCAATAGTTACGGTTCTCTTTTATGACGATTAGTAAGTGAAAAAGAAACTTATTTTATGCCAAATTTGAATACTAAATTGGAATAAATCCGGGACTTATAAGAATTTACGTTTTTAATCATTCATTTTCTCTGGATCTTGTTTGGTATCAAAAAGATCATTAATTATGACTTGATTTTCAAAAACTCCGTAAATCAGTTTATAATTTCCTCAAACGAGATACCTATGATTTTGCTCAAGCTTTTCGAGGTTGTATTTAATTTGGCCTGATTTGGAATTGTTTTTGAGTTGATTTCTAGATTGAAGAATTTCATTTCTAATCTTGTGGGCTACTTTTTTATTTACTTCGGTATTGTAATAGTCAAAAATATCTTTAAGATTTTTAATTGCGAAATCAGTCCAGATTATGATCATCTTTTACCAATTTGTAGATGTTTTTTCCAAATCTTCTTGACTTTTGAATTTTCCCTCTTTGTAATCTAATTCAGATTTTTTAATTCTATTTACTAATTCTTCAATCGTAAAAGGTTTCAATTCGGAATGGAATTCTCCTTCATTTTTTAAGATATAACTTTCCAATTTTTCCAATAAAACTTCATCTTGAACTTGAGCTAAATAGGTTATTAAATTTAATTTTCGAGTTTGTAAATCCATAGTGAAAAGATGTTTACATCAAATATACAGATTATAACTCAAGTTAAGTTTAAAACTATTTTGTAGAATTCTAGCGAACAGATACTTCTAATTGACTCTAAGGGAGGTAGTGAGCTTTCTTATTTCAGATCCTTAGATATATCAGTCGAATAAAAAAATAGAATCTACTGTTTTAAGGCGCTAAACGTATATTCTTTGAAGCTTTCTAATGTTTTGACCAAGGCATATTTCATGTTTTTTTCAGCCTTTAGGCTATCGTGGAAAACAATGATGCTGCCAGCACTAGCTGATCTTTCGATGCGATGAAAACAAGCCTCTTTGCTGAGGCTAGACTTATAATCTTTACTAAGAATATCCCACATGATAATCTGTTGAGCATCTCTTTTTAAGGCTTTAGCTTGTGTGGAGGTGCACTTACCATAAGGAGGCCTAAATAAGTGTGTAGGGGCAGAGTATAATTCTATTTCTTGCTTACAGGCTTCAACATTTTTTAAGTAGTTTTTTGAAGAGATTTTCCAGCCGTTTAAATGGTTGAAGGTATGATTCCCAACAGAATGTCCTTCATCTATAATCTGTTGAAAGAGCTCTGGATATTTTTTTATATTGTCCCCGATACAAAAAAAAGTAGCTTTAGCCTTATGGGTTTTTAAGGTATCCAAGACCCATGGGGTCACTTCAGGGATGGGCCCATCATCGAAGGTGAGGAACATTTCTTTCTTTTCAGTTGAAATGCTCCACACTCGGTGAGGAAATAGGTGCTGAAGAAAACTGCTGGACTTCAACATCCTTTATGGATTAGTGGGTAATTGATCTGGAGACACTAAGTCATCGCTTGCACTATCCTTTTCAATTTGGTTGATTTCGTCCTCGTCCTCGTTCTCTTCCAATTCTTGAAGCAGTTTTTCGTTCACATTCTCTTCAGGAGAGTCTTCGTAGAAATGACTAAACTTTTCTAGGTATGAATTGAACTCGGCAGCTTTGTCTTTAACCAATTCTTGGTCTTGTTGAATAATTAAAATATCCACAAGGCTTCTATACTTTTCAATTTCACTAAAGATCCTATCTGCATTCTCTATTTGGTTTTCATAATCTAGGCCTGCATAGTAAGTCAGCCACTCCTTATAATTATTAGCGACGGCTTCCCAGACTTCCCTTGCTTTTTCAGGCTTATTTACTTCATAATACCCATTTATAAAGGGTTCTAGAAGTTGATAGTATTGGAAATGTTTTACAGGAATGTTTTCCATGCCTAAATCTAGGACATCTTCCGCTTTACCTAGTTTATCTTCTTTGATCAATTTTTCAACCAATCGAGCAAGATTACTTCTATAGGTTATGGCATTTTTTCGGGTTTCCGTGTCGTGGTAGATGTCATCACTTCCACTATTGCCCCAATCCCAATCCATAACAATGTCATACATTTTATCGGCATCGATCCGTCCCATATCAAATGGATTTCTCTCATCCACAGGAGTTTTTATAGGGACAAGTTTATAGGTAACTCCCTCCAGTTGAAGGTAATCCTTCATCCATAAATAATCTTCGTCTCTAAAACTCCCTCCTGTAAAATAGATAGGGCGATCCCAATCGTTATTCGCTAAGAGATCCAGCATCATTAAATTTGGTTTATAGATAAGGTTATCTTCCAAATTGATTTCGAGATAAGGTTCAATTAAGTCAGCATTTTTTTGCTCTACGATTCCATTTTTAAGGACTTTTTCTTTATCCACAGGAACTCTTATGTTTTTAGTAGGAAAGGTGTTGATGACTTGCCCACTTTGGAGTTCTGCTCTAGTTGTTTCATTATCGCTCCCTATATACTGTATAAATTGCTTGATGTTGACTGAATCTCCTAGTCTGGGATCTTTCTGAAACCAAATAGCATCATTGGTCCCATATTTATAGTCTTCGTGTTTCAACGTCGTCTTAATAGGCTCACTCTCGTAAGCTTTTCTTCTCATTTGGTCTATGTACCAATCTGTAGCAAAAAGGCTTGTGTTGATGGTCCTTACATCGGTTCTGTAGCCTTCAATTTCTTGGGCATACCACAAGGCAAAAGTATCGTTATCTCCTATGGTGAATAAAATGGCATTTTGATCTAAGCCCTCTAGATATTTCTTGGCCATAGCAAGAGTTGTGTATTTTCCAGAGCGATCGTGGTCATCCCAATTTTCTGAGGCCATAAGGACTGGGACACAGATTAGGCAAAGTAATCCTACGGCTGGAGCTACTATCTTGGGCGTGACATAAGCCTTTAAGTAATGGAATAGAGCATAAACGCCCAATCCAATCCAAATGGCAAACACATAAAACGATCCTACCAGAGCATAATCTCGTTCTCTGGGTTCAAAAGACCTCTCGTTGAGGTATATTTTCAAAGCGATTCCTGTAAATAAGAAAAAGACTGTCAGCACCCAAAAGCGCTTTACATCTTTGGACGCGTGAAAAAATAAACCGATTAAGCCTAAGATAAGAGGGAGGAAGTAATAGGTGTTTCTTGCTTTATTCTCAGAAAGGTCTGAAGGCAAATTCTGTTGACTTCCCAGTCGATTTTCGTCAATAAAGTCGATACCGCTCAACCAATTACCATCAAAATTTGTGTATTTTCCTTGTTCATCGTTTTGTCTACCAGCAAAATTCCACATAAAATACCTCCAGTACATATAGCCCATTTGGAACTCAAACAAGTAGCTGAGATTCGCGGCAGCGGAGGGCTTTTCAACATCTAAGTATTGGTTAAAGCGTTTTAAAAAGCTGATGTAACCGTCAGATGAGACCTCTCCTTTTCTGTAATCGGCTCTAAACGTATCAATAATTGAACCTAATTCTTGTTTCCCTCTGTATTCTGGTTTTATAGAAAATTCTAAAGGTCCAGTAAACATCATGTAATTGGCAGCATGTTGTGTACTCCACATCCTAGGGAGAAAGGTTTTATGTGAGGCATCAGAATTTTGTTTAGCATTTTTATAATCATTGACAATCACATACTCCTGTTTCTCTTCATCTTTCTCATAAATCGCATTATCATCTACATAAGGGTTATCGGGATCTAAACCAGCAAATAACTCGGTAAACTGAGGTCCGTAAAATAGATGAGTTTCACCATATTGATCTCTGTTATAATAAGCGAGGAGTTGTTGAGCACTACTAGGATCGTTTTCATTAATAACGGTCCCGGCGTTGGCTCGTATGGGTAACATAATCCAACTAGAAAAGCCTATAAATACAAATAGGATACAGAGTAAAACCGTATTGATGTGAATATAATTTTTGCGTCTCGTGTATTTGAGTCCAAAATAGAACGCAGCAATTACTAGCAAACCTGCTATAACAGTACCTGAATTGAAGGGTAAGCCTATGCTGTTTACGAAAAAGACTTCCATTTTCGCGAAAAAGGTCAAGGAGTAGGGCAGGAGGAGTTTAAAAATAAACAACAAGATTCCTACAACAACGAAGTTGGCAATCACAAAGTTCTTAATGGTGATTTTTTTGAAATTTTTGAAATAATACAAAAAGCCTATTGCTGGAATGGTTAGTAGGGCCATAAAATGTACTCCAAAGGAAAGTCCTACTATCAGACAGATTAAGATTAGCCAACGATTTCCTCTAGGCTTATGCATATCTCTTTCCCATAACAAGCCTGTATAAAACATGGCTGCCATAATACATGCCGCCATTGCGTAGACTTCTGCTTCTACAGCGCTAAACCAAAAACTATCTGAAAACGCAAAGGCTAATGCTCCAACAAGACTACTTGCCAAAATAGCAAAGTCTGAAGAAGTTCCTTTGGCGTCTATCGTTTTAGTAAGTTTTTTTAATAATAAAGTGATGGACCAAAACATGAATAAAATAGCAAAAGCACTCGCCACACCAGACATGAGATTTACCATGTAGGCAATCTGACTTTCATCTGAAGCAAACATGGAAAAGAAGGCTCCAAAAATTTGATAAAATGGAGCTCCAGGTGGGTGACCAACTTGAAGCTTGGCAGAGGTCGCTATATATTCACCAGCATCCCAAAAGCTTGCTGTTGGCTCTACGGTTAGGATATAAGTCACAAGCGCAACAAGAAAGGCAAACCAGCCTAAAAGTTTATTCCAAAATGAAAAGGCAGATTTAGTCATGGATATAAATATTTTGAGCGAAAATAAACAATTATGAAATCTTATAAACGTATGATTTGATTATTATTACTTAATGACCAACCATCTTGATGAAATGAACTGTAAATATTTTTTTGAATAAATTTTGAAATACTTTTGCCCATACAAAAGTTAGTTTTATATTTGCACTTCGATTGAATATTGGCCTATAGTGTAACTGGCAACACATCTGGTTTTGGTCCAGAAGAGTCTAGGTTCGAAACCTAGTAGGCCAACATTAAACCCCTTAACTTAAACAAGTTAAGGGGTTTTTATTTTTAGGAGGGAGTATTTATTATGGTATTTATATTTTTTGATCAATTTTTGGACATAAAAAAAGCTGATGGGTTAGATCAGCTTTTATAGGATGTTTGATTCCTTAAACTTTAGGATGAACATAATAGATAATATCTTTATATGTTAAGAAGTAAAATTAGTCTTAAATAACAGTGATGTCAATACCTACTATTAGGTATTTTTATAAACTAATAAAGCTCCGTAATTTATATTACGGAGCTTTATTAGTTGAGAGTTTATTCAGAAATTATTTCAATTTCTTCTTAACTTCTACTTCTCGGTAAGATTCTAAAATGTCACCTTCTTGGATGTCATTGTAGTTTTTCAATTGAATACCACAATCATAACCTTTAGAGACTTCCTTAGCATCATCTTTAAATCGTTTTAAAGAAGTGAGTGTTCCTGTGTGGATGACAATGCCGTCACGTATCAATCGTATACCAGAGCTTCTGTAGATTTTTCCAGAAGTCACCATACATCCTGCAATAGTTCCAATTTTAGAAATTTTGAAAGTTTCTCTAATCTCTGCATTACCTGTAATTTCTTCTTTAAGTTCTGGAGAAAGCATACCTTCCATGGCATCTTTAATATCGTTGATAGCATCGTAGATGATAGAATACATTCTGATATCGATTTCTTCATTATCTGCAAGTGTCCTAGCATTTCCTGCAGGTCTTACATTAAATCCAATGATAACAGCTTCAGAAGCTGAGGCTAGCAAGACATCACTTTCAGTAATGGCTCCAACCCCTCTATGTATAATATTGACTTGAATTTCCTCTGTTGAGAGTTTCTGTAAACTGTCTGTTAAGGCTTCTACAGAACCATCCACATCCGCCTTCAGGATAATGTTCAATTCTTTAAAGTCTCCAAGAGCAATTCGTCTTCCAATTTCATCTAAAGTAATGTGTTTCTGTGTTCTAACACTTTGCTCCCTTTGAAGTTGATTTCTTTTCGAGGCTATTTCTTTTGCTTCTCTTTCATCTTCCATAACTTGGAAGGAATCACCAGCTTGAGGAGCTCCATCTAGTCCAAGAATAGATATAGGAGTAGAAGGGCCAGCCTCTTTTACTTTATTACCACGCTCATCTTGCATGGCTTTTATCTTACCACTTGTCGTTCCGGCTAAGACATAATCACCAATTTTAAGAGTACCCGCCTGAACCAAGATAGTAGATACGTAACCCCTACCTTTATCTAGGAAAGCTTCCACAACGCTACCTTTTGCGAGGCGATTTGGATTTGCTTTTAAATCAAGTAATTCCGCTTCTAGAAGAACTTTTTCAAGTAATTCAGGAATACCTGTACCTTCCTTAGCTGAAATTTCTTGAGATTGAACTTTACCTCCCCAATCTTCTACTAATAAATTCATACTAGCCAGTGATTGTTTTATCCTTTCTACGTTAGCTGTAGGTAAATCTACTTTATTAATTGCAAAAACAATAGGAACTCCTGCAGCTTGTGCATGAGATATAGCTTCTTTGGTTTGAGGCATCACATCGTCATCTGCAGCAATTACAATAATTGCAATATCTGTGACTTGTGCACCTCTAGCTCTCATAGCAGTAAAAGCTTCGTGACCAGGAGTATCTAAGAAAGAAATAGTTTCTCCAGTCTCTATCCTAACACTGTAGGCGCCAATATGCTGAGTAATTCCACCAGACTCACCAGCAATCACATTTTCTTTACGAATATAATCCAGTAAAGAAGTTTTACCGTGATCTACGTGACCCATAACGGTAACGATCGGAGCTCTTGGTCTTAAATCTTCAGGGTTTTCAACAATTACTTCTTTGTGGTCTTCAACTTCTGCACTTACAAATTCGACATCATAACCAAATTCTTCAGCAACAACACTTAGAGTTTCAGCATCAAGTCTTTGGTTCATAGTTACCATCATCCCTAAAGACATGCAGGCAGAAATAATTTTAGTCACAGGAACGTCCATCATCGTAGCTATCTCGTTGACACTAACGAACTCAGTTACCTTAAGGACTTTACTTTCTTTTTCTTGTTGATCGAGATCATCTTGAGATCGTTGTTTATGTTGATCTCTTTTGTCTCGTCTATATTTTGCTCCTTTCTTGCCAGCAGATCTACCTTGAAGTTTTTCTAAGGTTTCTCTAACTTGCTTTTGGATTTCTTCTGGAGTAGGATCTTCTTTTGGAGCAACTTTCACACCTCTTCTAGGAGCTGGTTTTGCACTTTTTTTGAAGTTAGGCTTAGTGCTGGGCCTAGGGGTCGTCGTGTTTGTTTTAGATATGCGCTTACGCTTCCTTCTTTTGGAAGCTGCTTCTTTTTCTTTCTCTTTTTCTTTCTCCTTTTTGGTTGGAGTTTTCTTAAATTGATTTAAATCAATTTTTTCACCGGTGAAGTTAGGTCCTGAAAGCTTTGTATACTGAGTTTTGTGTAGAGGGTCCTCAACTACTTTTTCTTCTTCTTCTTTCTTAACTTGAGGCTTTTGTTCGGCTTCCTTTGCTGGCTTTTCAGAAATTGGCTTTGCAGAAGTCAGCTTAGCGGGGTCAGTAGACTTTTCAGGCTTACCAGATTCTTTTTTGCTTCTAGGTTTCCCTTTTGTAGTATCTGTAAGTTCAATTTTACCGACTTGCTTTAAGCCTGAAATTTTGGACTTGGACCTGATAGTTTCTTCTTCCTCTTTTGCTGCTTTCTTGGAGTCTTCCTCAGCTTTAGCCTTTGTTTCCTCCTCAGCTTTTGCTGCTGCAGCTTTTGCGGCCGCAGCTTTTTTCTTGTTCTCTGTAGCTTGTTGCTCTTTCCTAGTTTCGTCTACTTTCTTCTTCTCAAGTTCGTGTTCTCTTGCAAGACGTAACTCTTCCTTCTCCTTTTTTCGCTCCTCGCTTACTTCTTCTGAAGCTACCTTTTTGCTTTTATCAGTTTCGAATTTGTCTGATAATACTTCATAAACTTCCGAAGAAATTTTAGTCGTAGGTCTTGCTTCAATTTCATAACCTTGATCGCCCAGATATTCCACCGCTCTATCCAGCGAAATATTAAACTCTCTTAGTACTTTGTTTAATCTTGTTTGTTTTGATTCAGCCATAAATTGCCTCTAATATTACCTCTTTTATAATGTTGCAAAGATGAGTTTAAATAATCTATTCTTCAAACTCTTGTTTTAAAATTTTGACCACGTTCAAAACGGTTTCTTCTTCCAAATCCGTTCTTCTCACGATATCACTTACTTCTAATTCTAAGATACTTTTTGCAGTATCTAAACCTATTCTACTGAATTCCTTAATCACCCAGTCTTCTATTTCGTCTGTAAATTCTGTTAATTCCACATCTTCTTCTTCAATACCATCTCTGAAGACCTCTATGTTATAGCCAGTTAATTGTCCAGCAAGCCTTATGTTATGTCCACCTCGTCCAATCGCTTTTGAAACTTCTTCAGGTTTCAAAGTTACTTCTGCATATTTTCTTTCTTCATCCAGCTTTATATTTACAATTTTCGCAGGGCTTAAGGCCCTTTGAATATAGAGTTGCGGATTGTTGGTGTAATTAATTACATCAATATTTTCATTCCCCAATTCTCGTACTATACCATGGATACGAGAGCCTTTCATACCTACACATGCTCCTACAGGGTCTATCCTGTCATCGTAAGTGTCTACCGCAACTTTCGCTTTTTCTCCAGGTATTCTCACTGCATTTTTAACGGTGATAAGCCCATCAAATACCTCAGGAATCTCTTGTTCAAATAACTTTTCAAGAAACATTGGAGACGTTCTCGATAGGATAATTATAGGTTTGTTTCCTTTAAGCTCAACCTTTTCGATAACACCTCTTATGCTATCTCCTTTTCTGTAAAAATCAGATGGAATTTGATGTTCTTTCGGAATGATTAATTCGTTACCATCATCGTCCAATAAGATCACAACATTGTGTCTTACGTGATGAACTTCTGCTGTATAGATTTCTCCAATTAAATCTTGAAAATACTTAAAGGTATTGGTGCTGTCATGTTCATGAATTTTAGAAATTAAGTTTTGTCTCAAGGCCAGTATTGCTCTTCGACCAAGTTGATATAACTTTACTTCTTCAGAAACATCTTCACCTACTTCAAAATCAGGTTCTATCTTTCTGGCATCCTTCAGTGAAATTTCTTTGTTTTCGTCTTCTACTTCACCATCGTTTACTACAATCCTATTTCTCCAAATCTCTAAATCCCCTTTATCTGGGTTAATAATGATATCAAAATTATCATCTTGTCCAAATTTTTTCTTCAATGCATTTCTAAATACATCTTCAAGAATGGCCATTAAAGTTACTCGATCAATTAATTTGTCGTCTTTAAATTCAGAAAATGAGTTGATCAAATCGATATTTTCCATAATATCTTTATTTGTTAAAATTTATTATAACTTGAGCTTTGTCGATGTTTTCGTAAGCTATTTTTGCTTCTTTCTCTACTTTATGTTTGCCTTTCCCTACTGGTTTTGGCTCTCTAGCACTCCATTTTAATTCAATATCTACGTCAGTTGCTGCAGTAAGTGTTGCTTCTATAGATTCATTTTGGCTTTCAACTGCTAGCTTTCTCCCGACATTTTTCTTGAATTGTCTTGGAAATTTAAGCGGTTCAGTAGCTCCACAAGAGGCCACTTCTAGTGAGAAATCCTCTATTTCTCTATCGAGATTATGCTCTATAGCCCTACTCATATTGACACAATCCGTTATAGATAAATCTCTATCACCATCTATGATGACGTTAATATTATTCTTACCAGAAATTTGTAAATCAATTAAAAATAGAGCTTCGTCTTCCTCCAATCCTTGGTTAACTAGGGTTAAAATTTGCTCTTTATCTAAAGCCATTATTTACTTATAAAAAGAGGGGACTAATTTGTCCCCTCCTTATTCAAAACTTTGCAAATGTAATAATAATTTATCAGTTATAAAAGTGTGGATTTTTTTATAATTTAAACTAAATTAGTAGAAGTATAAATTATTAATCCATGAAAAGAATTCTAGTTCCCACAGACTTTTCTCCTCAAGCTGAAAATGCCTTGAAAGTAGCTGCACAACTCGCTAAAAAATACGATAGTGAGATTTTTTTACTCCACCTACTAGATCTTCCTTTAGGACTTATCGATCCCGTAAATGAAGGAGTAGGGGGTGATTTGCCAGAATCGATGTTTTTTATGAAGCTAGCACACAAGAGGTTTACAGAAATCTTTCATAAGATGAAGGATCATCTAGAAGGGATTGAGGTTCATGAGACGGTAGAGTTTGACGAAGCTTTCGATGGTATTATGGCTATTGCCAAAAAATACGACTGCGAACTTATTGTTATGGGATCTAATGGTTCTGAAGGTTTACACGAGGTTTTTATAGGGTCTAATACAGAAAAGGTGGTTAGGTTTTCTCATATTCCTGTGTTAGTTATTAAAGAAGATATACCTATTTTCAATATAAAGTCTTTTGTTTTCGCTTCCAATCTTACACTGAATAATAGAAATGCGTTCAAAAAAGCTTTGATCTTTTCAAAGCTCTTAGATGTCGAGCTATATCTGGTTTATATCAATACTCCACATAAATTTAAAACCACCAAAGAGATTTATCAATCTTTTGATGAGTTTTCATCACCACTCACGTTTAATTTGTCAAAATTTCAAGTTTATAATGACATTACAGTAGAACGCGGTATTAGAAATTTTGCCATTAAGATGAATGCTGATCTCATAGGAATTGGGACACACGGTAGAAAAGGCATTTCTCATTTTATAAGTGGAAGCTTAGCTGAGAATATTGTTAACCACATTAAGAATCCTATCGTTACTTTCAAGATTTAATTTTTTACAGAAAAGTTTAACCTTCAGTTTTTAATACAACATTATAAAAGTGATTGTTTTAAGCCCTTTAGATGAAAGTTCCAGAGATAATTCCAAAACGACTTGGTAGTATCTCTTTTCACCTTATCTATTATAAGAGTTTTATCTACGTCTTTATTGTTCACAAATACATTGCTTAGCAAACTAGCAAAATGATTTTCGCCCCCATTTTTATTAAGAATCTTTAATTTAAGATTTTTATAGGCAATTCTGAATTCTCCATTTGCTTCAGAATTTGTTCCTGTAAACGTTGTTTCAATTCTATTGATCTTTCCCTCTAATTTCATGCGCATAGTAGGAGCGAAAAATGTATTCACAGAGCTATCCTCGACATCCTTTATTAGTGTTGAAACCTTAAATCTTTCTTGATTTGGCTCCAAACTCATACTGAATACAATCTGAGACTGTTTAGACAATTTCCCTGAAGCGATCACCGCTATCTCAGAGTTTTCTTTGTTGATGCCGTTATGTAAGTTTGTGATTTGAGCATCCACAGATTCAAAATTTATTTGCCCTGGAAGCCTGTCTCTATGAGATAATTCCTGATAGTTGATGGTTAACTTAGAAACCAGTATGGAATCCACCAAGAGATCAAATTCTAAGTCCCTTAGTGATTCGCTATATAAAGGCTTGTAGGAAGTGTCATCTGTTATGGTCTTATCTCTGTATATATTGAAATTTGTTGAATCTATAAGAATTTTATCTAAGGAGATCTGAAGTTTTTCTTCGTTCTGGCCTAGTTCTAATCCTTCAAGGCTTATCAATTTAGCATCCAGATTCATTAAATCCTTTTCTACCTTGATATGTTTGATGTAAGATTGCTGTGTGTACTTTGGTTTTATTTTGAAATTTTTAAAGTCTACTCTTCTATTTTCAAAGCTGAGATCGTCAATAGTTAGATTGTGTAGGTCGTCTAGATCATAATTTAAGCCTTTTGCTTTTATGGTAAAAGAATCGTCCCTAAGCCAGTCGAGGTTTTTGTTTAATGGCCATCGAGCATTTTTGGTGGCTAAATCTATCTCGTTAATTCTAAGTATTTTGCCTTTTTCTGTCGTGTATTCAATAGAAGATTGGCTAATTTTTATAGCTTTAATTTCAACTGGAGAGACTGCGTTTATAGTATTTTTATTATTTTTTACTTTAGCTAATGCATTATTGTATTTCAGATTAAGACCTTCTACTTCAAGGTTTTCAATTTTGATTTCCTTTTCCAGAGTGTAGTTCAACAAATCCACATTCAAATAAATATAGTCCGCCTGAATATCTTTGATAGAATCATAGAATTTAAATCCCTCTAGTTCTAAGCTTCCAGTAAGTACATTAACGTTAAAGCTAGTGTAGGATATTGAGGGCTCTTTGCTAAGTCTTTTTTTTACTTTATTGGATACAATGAAATCAGCAATAATAAATCCAATGACAAATAGTGAAGATAGAATGACAATATAGGATAGAGTTTTTTTCATTTTAAATTTAATTGGGATTTTGAAATTAGTCAAAAATATGGTTCGGCCTCACTTTAGACATCAATCTTTATAGAAGTAAATTGAAAATAATTCATAAAACTTCACCCATTACTTAAAGCTAAGTAATGGGTGAAGTTTGTCATTGAAAGTTAAGATGGAAAGGGGTTTAAGAGTAAGTTATTAATGAATATATTCAATTTTAAAAAAGATCAGAATCTATAGCCCACGTTAAGTCCAGCTCTTAAAACAAAGTCAAAATTACGTTGAGAATTATATTCGCTAAACAAGTTACGGCCTCCACCAAGGAAAGCTTCTAAGACTACGCCTCCGCTAGAGACCAGTTTATAGCCCCCGCTAAATCCAAGAGCCAAATCGGTGATGTCCTTATCCCGTCTTATTCCTTCAACTTCAATTCTATCTTCTACATTATTTAAGTTTGCGAAAACTTCACCAAAAAATCCATCTGCATAATTATCCCCGAAATAAAACCTGTAGTATCCAGTAAGATTATAATTTATATTCCATTCGACATAATCATCGAATGGAACCATAAGGTTTACTCCTACACCAGACTCTTCATTAAGTAGGTATTCATAAGTAACATCGAAGTTGCCAAGAATTAAATAGCCAACATTGATTTTCGGTTCGTGAAATTCAGTATAAGAAAATGTAGATTCAGACTGCGCAAAAGCACTTACGGAATAGAAAATGACGATTGCAAAAAGTATTTTTTTCATTGTGAGGTTATTTTTGAGGTAAAGATAAGATATCGACTTTAGTTTGTTAGCTATGAGTTGTTACGAATTGTCTATTTTTGTAAAAAATAAAATCAATTATCATCGAAGCAAAAACACATAAAGCCGGATTTGTAAACATCATAGGAAATCCAAACGTAGGGAAATCCACATTGATGAATGCCTTTGTAGGGGAGAAGCTCTCTATTATTACGAGCAAAGCCCAAACCACTCGTCATAGGATTCTAGGAATTGTTAATGGGGATGATTTTCAAATTGTATTTAGTGATACTCCAGGAATTATAAAGCCTGCTTATGGATTACAAAATTCTATGATGGATTTTGTAAAATCGGCTTTTCAAGATGCAGATGTGCTTTTGTATTTGGTGGAGATTGGCGAAAAAGCACTTAAGGACGAGTCATTTTTTACAAAACTTCAGCATGCCGAAATGCCAGTTTTGTTACTTCTCAATAAAATAGATAAAGGTAATGAGGAGCTTTTGTTATCTCAACAGAAGCATTGGCAAGAGCAATTGCCTAATGCCGAAATCTTTGCTATATCAGCCTTAGAAAACTTTGGAGTCACCGAAGTCTTTAATCGTATTTTGGATCTGTTACCAGAGTCGCCTGCTTTTTATCCCAAAGATCAATTAACAGATAAACCAGAGCGATTTTTTGTCAACGAGAAAATTCGAGAAAAAATCCTAATACATTACAAAAAAGAAATCCCCTACAGCGTCGAGGTGGAAACTGAAAGTTTTGAAGAAAGTGAATCTATTATCCACATCCGTAGTATTATTATTGTAGAGCGCGAATCTCAGAAGGCTATTATTCTAGGTCACAAAGGCTCTGCTATAAAGCGTGTTGGAACGGAGTCTAGAAAAGATTTAGAAAAGTTTTTTGATAAAAAAATTCATCTGGAAACTTATGTGAAAGTGAATAAGAATTGGAGAAACGATGATAAGCAACTTAGGCGTTTCGGATATAATAAAGACTAGTCACGCCACCTAAATACTTTCCATCCCGAGTTTATTTTGGTTTGGTTTTTTAGGTATTGGCAGCTTTAAAACGGGTCTATCTTTAGTATTTTTTCCTTTTAGATATCTCGAAACCATAGATACAACTGACTTAAAACCCCGTACCAAACTAAATTTATAATGTCGCATAAATAAATTGAATTATATACGACGCAGCTCAGCACAAGTTTTTTGATTGATTGAAGTTAAAAATAAGAAGCATAGCCATAGTTGCGGTAATTATTTTATAAAAAGCAGGCGAAAAAAGCCTGTGTTGAATTCGTTTCGGTAAAACGATTTATTGCTACATGATAGGTTTAAATTGGTATTATAGGTTTCTTAAAATCCATACGTTGACTATAGCAAGATCCTTGTCGAACAATAAGATTCTATGTAGAATCTTATTGTTCAGATCAGTGACTGAAATATCACCCCCTGAAGTGTTTTCAAGGCGTAAGAATGAAATTACAATTTCAAAACCAAAGAGTATAACAGTAATTTTTTTATATCTGAAATGGTTCTTCGTTTTGAATATAAAGAAGAGGGCTTTTTTACTATACCTCTTAAACTGTTTTTTATGAGAAACTTTAATCGATAAACCATTTTAATTCTTATTGAAATAGCTGTACAATATATTGTATCTTTGCAAATTATTTAAAATACAGAAATGAATAGTATTGTAGCCGTTATAGGACGACCAAACGTAGGTAAATCTACCCTTTTTAATCGAATGATAAAACGTAGAGAAGCCATTGTGGACTCTGTAAGTGGGGTAACACGAGATAGGCATTATGGTAAATCAGATTGGAATGGGCGTGAATTTACGTTAATTGATACCGGTGGTTATGTCATAGGAAGTGACGATGTTTTTGAAAAGGAAATCGACAAACAAGTTGAGCTTGCTATAGATGAAGCAGATGTAATTATTTTTGTAGTGGATGTGATTACAGGGATAACCCCTATGGATCAAGATGTTTCAAAACTTCTACGTAAAATCAATAAACCCGTTGTGTTGTGTGTGAATAAGGTAGATTCCAACAAAAACAGAACAGATGCTCTTGAGTTTTACAATTTAGGTTTAGGAGAGTATTATTCTATTTCGGCAACCAGTGGTAGTGGTACAGGAGAACTCCTAGATGCTGTAGTAGAGAGGTTGCCAGAACGTGAGTTGGAGGAAGAAGAAGACCTACCAAAATTCGCAGTAGTCGGTAGACCTAATGCAGGAAAGTCCTCTTTTATCAATGCTCTTATTGGTGAAGACAGATATATCGTTACCGATATTCCAGGAACCACTAGAGATTCTATAGATACACGTTACACTCGATTTGGTTTTGACTTTAAGCTTGTAGATACTGCAGGAATTCGAAGAAAAGCCAAAGTAAAAGAAGATCTTGAATTTTATTCTGTCATGCGAAGTGTAAGAGCTATTGAAAATGCAGATGTTTGTTTAATCGTCATGGATGCTTCACGAGGATTTGATAGCCAAGTACAAAGTATTTTTTGGTTAGCAGAAAAAAACAGAAAGGGCATAGTAATCTTAGTCAATAAATGGGATTTGGTAGAAAAAGAGACCAACACTATGAAGGATTTTGAAGCTAAGGTCAGAAAAGAGATTTCTCCGTTTGTAGATGTGCCTATTGTTTTTATATCTGTATTGAACAAGCAAAGAATTTATAAAGCTATAGAAACAGCCGTAGAGGTTTATAAAAACCGAAGTACAAAAATTAAAACTCGGATGTTGAATGATATTTTGCTCCCTATTATAGCAGAAAATCCACCGCCTGCACTTAAGGGTAAATATGTAAAGATTAAATACATTACTCAATTGCCAACTCCCCAGCCTCAATTTGCGTTTTTCTGCAATCTTCCACAGTATGTGAAAGATTCTTATAAACGTTTTATTGAAAATAAACTAAGACAGGAATTTAATTTTAATGGTGTTCCTATTTCTATTTATATGAGGAAAAAATAATTTTTTTTGAATTTAAAGACCAAATAAAAATCCCTTTAAACATATGTTTAAAGGGATTTTTATTTAGATATATATAAGGTTTAAGATTACCAGCTTCCGCCAGCACCACCTCCACCGAAACCACCTCCGCCAAAGCCGCCGCCGAAACCGCCACCGCCGCTACCAAAGCCTCCGGAGGATCCTCCTCCAAAGCCACCTCCCATACTTCGTCCCATACTACCGAGGATTAGGATGTCTAGTAAATTTGGTGATGAGTTTCTATTTCCTTTTCCTGATCCACCATCTTTATTTCTTCTCCTTACAAAAATGAGAATGACGATAAAAATGAGTATGGGTAATATAGCAAAAGGCCATGAATTGTTTTCAGATGATTTCTGTACTATAGAGCCATCAAAATTTCCAGCAAGAACTTCAAAAATGGCATTGGTACCTTTGTCTAGGCCTTCATAATATTTAGCTTTTCTAAACTCAGGGAGTATAATGTTTTCTATAATTGTTTTTGTCGTCGCATCAGTAAGGTATTCCTCTAAACCATAACCTGTTGTGATCCATATTTTACTATCTGTTTTGGATATCAAAATTAGAAGTCCATTATCTTCCTCTTTTTGACCGATACCCCATTTTTGGGCCCATTCAGCAGCATACGTTCCTATATATTCTCCATTCAATGTATTGATGGTTGCCACTACGATTTGAGTAGAGGTTGTATCTGCATAAGTTTCTAACTTCTGCCTAAGCTGCCTCACCTCATTGACCTTAAAAAATTTGGCACCGTCATAAACAGCCATTTCTTTAGAAGGTTTTTGTGGAATTTCAATTTGAGAATAACCTTCATAACTTAAAAAACTAAGGTATAAGGTGGAGAGTACTAATAGTGTATGTGATAACTTCATAAATTAGCCTTTAGAAATGTCATTGTCGAGTTCGTTAATATCGCCAGATTGATAAGGGAAATGTTGTTTTAATTGTTCGCCAGCTTCATGAATCCCTTTCACTAAGCCTGTTTTATACTCATGCTGTTTGAATTCGCTTAAGATTTCGTCCCTTGTGCTTTCCCAAAACCCTTTGGGTACGACTTCATTTATGCCCTTATCTCCCAAGATTACGAGTTGATGATCTTCCACAGCAACGTAGATTAAAACACCATTGGAGAGTTCCGTTTTATGCATATTGAGTTCTTGAAAAACCTCTAAAGCTCTTTCAAATCTGTCTTTAGCACATTTTACTTCTATGTGAACTCTAATCTCTCCAGACGTATTTAATTCGGCTTTTTTTATCGCCTCTATAATGTCTTGCTCATCGGTAGGAGTAATAAATTCAGATACTTTTGCCATAATACTAATATTTATTCAAAATCAAATTCAACTTCTTTAGCATCCTCAGAGCCTTCATCGGCTGAATATCTGGACATGTCTTCAAAATTAAACCATCCGGCAAAGATTGAATTTGGGAATACCTTAATGTGTTTATTGTACGTGCCTACAGAACCATTGAAGCGATTTCTCTCAACATTAATTCTGTTTTCGGTACCTTCCAACTGGGTTTGCAAATTCATAAAATTTTGGTTGGATTTTAAATCCGGATAACGTTCAACGCTCACCAAAAGCCTAGATAAGGCAGAATTTAAGCCCCCTTGTGCTTGCCCGTATTGTTTCATGCTTTCTGCACTTAAATTTCCAGCATCGATATTTACAGAAGTAGCCTTGGCTCTAGCTTCTATCACCTCCGTTAAAGTGTTTCTTTCGAAATCGGCAGCACCTTGTACGGTTTTTACCAGATTACCAATGAGGTCATTACGTCGTTGATAAGCACTTTCTACATTACTCCAGGATGTTTTAGCATCTTCTTGGAGCGTTATAGCTGTATTATTAAATCCTTTGGTCCAGCTGTATAAACCGAATCCTACAACAAGAATAACAATAAGGGGGATTAACCACTTTTTCATAGTTTTTAATTTTAAAGTTGATTTTTAATAGAAATAAGTTCAGATTTGATGGCTTTCAATTTGCTAATCAATTCAAATTTTGAAAGCGTTTCTTTTTTATCTTCTCGTAAGTGAGTTTTAGCACCTTCTAGTGTAAACCCGCGTTCTTTGACCAAATGATAAATAAGATCTATAGTTTTCACATCTTTACGAGTGAATTTACGATTGCCTTTAGCATTCTTTTTGGGCTGAATTTCATCAAATTCCTTTTCCCAAAATCGAATTAATGAGGAATTCACATCAAATGCTTTAGCAACTTCTCCAATTGTATAATAGAGTTTATCTGCCAAGTCGTGTTTCATCAGTCTAAAGATTGATTTTCTAAAGCGGATTGATTCAACATAATGTCGTATTCTTCTGCTGTCAAATCGCCATGGTAAAAATTGATAGGGTTTACTACTTTGCCGTTTTTATGAACTTCATAATGTAAATGCGGTGCTGTAGAAAGTCCTGAGTTTCCAACATAGCCTATAATTTCACCACGCTTCACTTTTTGTCCGGGTTTAACGTTAAATTCACTTAAGTGAGCATAGTAAGTTTCATAACCAAACCCATGATCCAATACAATGAGGTTTCCAAAACCGCTGGTCCGCTTGGCTTTTTTTACGGTAGCATTACCTGTAGCAAATACTTCAGTATTAGTAGGTGCAGAAAAGTCCATGCCATTGTGCATTTTTCTGTATTTTAAAATAGGATGCATACGGATACCATATCCAGAAGCCATTCTCTTCAAATCATCATTTTTTACGGGTTGTATCGCTGGTATAGAAGCCAAAAGTGCTTCTTTGTTCTTGGCTAATACTGCAATTTCATCTAAAGATTTTGACTGTATCACCAGCCTTTTTGAGAGCTTATCAAGGCTCTCTGTAGTTTCAGTAATGATTTCAGAATTTTCATAACCTTCTAAATCTTTATACCGGTTAATTCCCCCAAAACCAGACTTTCGCTGTTCTATACTAATGGGATTAGCCTCAAAATAGACTCTGTAAATATTATTATCACGATCTTCTACATTTTGCAAAACACTTACAACATCCTCCATACGTTTATTTAAAAGCTTATATTGAAATTTCATATTTTCAACTTCTCTTTTGTAAGCTTTTTCTTTTGGGGTTTCTACACTTGGTATATTAAGATAGACCAAAGCTAGTATGAAACTTGTTGTTATAATCCCTAATAAAAATAAAGTAGCTAACGCAAATTTTTTACCCTTTTTAGGTTCAATTTTCCTGTAGGAAAGCGTGTCGCTATCGTAGTAATATTTTACTTTACTCATTCCTTTATTTTATAGTATTTTTGCACAAATAGGTTGCAAAACACTAGTCTGTAACTTACAAATATAGCTTAAAATTAAAACATCTTAAAATTTATTCATTAGAGACTTTATGAAATCAACCCTTCTTCGTCGTCAGTTTTTAGAATTTTTTGAAAGCAAATCTCACGCCATAGTGAATTCTGCACCTATAGTTCTTAAAGATGATCCCACGCTTATGTTTACAAACGCGGGGATGAACCCATTTAAATCGTACTTTCTTGGAAACTCCATACCTAAAGAAACTAGGGTGACAGACACTCAAAAATGTTTGAGAGTCAGTGGTAAGCATAACGATCTTGAAGAAGTGGGAAAAGACACTTACCACCATACTATGTTCGAAATGCTTGGTAACTGGAGTTTTGGGGATTATTTCAAAAAAGAAGCCATCGATTGGGCTTGGGAATTTTTAACAGACGTCTTAGAGATTTCTAAAGATAATTTATATGTCACCATCTTCGAAGGGGATAAAGCTGATGGTCTCCAAAAGGATTTTGAAGCTTATGACTTATGGAAGGCGTTAGTGAAAGAGGATAAGATTTTATTAGGCGATAAAAAGGATAATTTCTGGGAAATGGGGGATCAAGGGCCTTGTGGACCTGCGTCAGAAATTCATGTTGACTTAAGATCTGCAGAGGAAAAGGCAAAAATTCCTGGGAAAGACCTCGTGAATAGAGATCATCCGCAAGTTGTGGAAATTTGGAACTTGGTATTTATACAGTATAATCGTAAGGCTGACGGGAGTCTAGAGTCTCTTCCTGCTAAACATATTGACACGGGGATGGGCTTTGAACGTTTATGTATGGTGGTGCAAGGGAAAACTTCCAACTATGATACCGACGTTTTTACTCCGCTCATTCGAGAAATAGAAACCATTACAGGAACTACCTATGGGAAAACTGAAGATATAGACATCGCCATACGGGTGATTTCTGATCACATTCGTGCGGTCGCTTTTGCAATTGCCGATGGTCAGCTTCCTAGCAACACTGGGGCTGGTTACGTGATTCGTCGGATTTTAAGAAGAGCTATTCGTTATGGTTTTACCTTTTTAAATATCCAAACTCCATTTATTTACAAACTTGTGGACGTATTGTCTAAGCAAATGGGAGAAGCCTTCCCCGAGCTTATTTCTCAAAAAAACCTTTGTGAAAATGTGATTCATGAGGAAGAAAAGTCATTCTTAAAAACCTTAGAACAAGGCTTAGGATTACTAGATAGTATTGTTAACCAGTCGTCCTCCAAAACAATAAGTGGACAAAAAGCCTTTGAGCTATATGACACCTTCGGATTCCCAATTGATTTAACGACTCTTATCTTAAGTGAAAAAGGCTACGCACTAGATCAAAAAGGCTTCGAAGTTCAGCTTCAGAAACAAAAGCAGAGATCCAAAGCTGCAGCACAAACAAGCTCAAGTGATTGGGTGGTTTTAAAGACAGACGATCAAGAAGAATTTATTGGATATGATTATACAGAAGCTGATGTAAGCATCACTAAATACAGAAAGGTAACCTCAACAAAAGAGGGAGAACTCTACCAGTTGGTATTCAACCTTACTCCATTTTATCCAGAAGGAGGAGGGCAAGTAGGAGACAAAGGATACCTGGAAACGCCCAATGGCGATACTGTTTTTGTGATTGATACCAAAAAGGAAAACAATCAAATTATACACATCACCAAGTCTTTGCCAAAAGATCTTCAAAAGGACTTTAAGGCGGTGGTCGATGTGAGACAGCGCCAAAGAACGGCTTCCAACCATACAGCAACTCACTTGCTACACCAAGCCTTGCGGAGTATTCTCGGAACACACGTTGAGCAGAAAGGCTCCATGGTACATTCAGGCTATTTAAGATTTGATTTTTCCCATTATTCAAAACTTACTCAAGAAGAACTGCAGGCTATTGAAAACTTTGTGAATGCGAGGATCAAAGAGAATCTAACCTTTGAAGAAGAACGTCATATCCCTTACGATGTAGCTATCGATAAAGGAGCAATTGCTTTATTTGGTGAAAAATACGGTGACACCGTTAGGTTTGTGAAGTTCGGGAATTCCAAAGAACTCTGTGGTGGAACTCATGTAGAGAATACGTCCAAATTGTGGCATTTTATCATCAACAACGAAGCCTCTGTAGCCTCAGGCATAAGACGAATAGAGGCTATTACCTCAGATGCTGCGAAAGAATTTTTGACCAAAGAGTCAGAGGTTTTAAGTCAAGTAAAATCTATTCTGAATAAGCCACAAGATGTTTTAAAGTCAGTAGAATCTCTTCAGGAAGAAAATACTAGCTTGAAAAAAGAGATTGAACAGTTGAATGTCTTAAAACTAAAGCAAGTTAAAACAGAACTGCAATTGCAACTGAAAGACATAAGTGGCATTCAATTTTTAGCCCATCAGGTCAATTTGGACGCAAATGCTATGAAGGATTTGGCCTTTCAGCTTGGAGGAGAACACAATGACTTATTTGTAGTTCTAGCTTCGAGGCAGAATGGGAAGGCATTACTGGCCTGCTATATTTCTAAGGCTCTAGTGGAGTCAAAGGGCTGGAATGCTGGAAAAATTATAAAATCTTTAGGTAAGCATATCCAAGGCGGTGGAGGCGGACAAGCCTTTTTTGCCACTGCTGGGGGTAAAAGTCCAGAAGGTATACCTCAAGCTTTAGCCGAGGCAAAGGCTATTGTTGAAGGCAAGTAATCAAAAAAATAAAATGAAGTTAACCACCGAAATTCCTTTACAGTTGTCGTCATCACCTATCGATTACGACTCTAAATTGTTGAGTCTAGGCTCTTGTTTTGCGGAACACATCGGTGATAAATTGACCTATTATAAATTCAAAACCACACAAAATCCATTTGGTATTTTGTTTCACCCGCAGGCCTTATTGAATGTCTTGGAGAAAGCATTGTCTAACGAACCCTTTACAGTAGATGATGTATTTCAGCAGGATCAAAAATGGCATTCTTTTTATGCACATTCCAGATTAAGCAGGACGTCTTCATCTGAAATTTTAGCAGAATTAAATTCAGCAGGAAAAGAACTTAAAACAGCTTGTGTAGAGTCTAGTCATATCCTTATTACATTGGGGACATCATTCATTTATAAACATATAGCTTCTGGTCAGCGAGTCGCCAATTGCCACAAAGTTCCTCAAGCCGAGTTCAAAAAGCAATTGACTTCGGTAGAGGAGTTACATCAAATTTTGTCTAGACTTGTTAACTGTATTCGGGAGATAAATCCAAAGGTTAATATTATTTTTACGGTATCTCCTGTAAGACATATCAAGGATGGAATGCTTGAGAATTCAAGAAGTAAATCTCATTTAATATCTGCTTTACAGGCTGTTATAGAGGAGATGTCATCTTCAAAACTTCTGTATTTCCCGTCTTATGAATTGATGATGGACGAGTTTCGGGATTATCGATTTTATAAACGAGATTTGATTCATCCTAGTGAGGTAGCTATTGATATGATCTGGGAAAAATTTAAACATAGTTTTATTTCTGAAGGGATTTATGAGGATATGGTTAAAGTGGAAAAGCTTCAAAAGTCTTTGGCTCATAGGCCTATGGATTCCTCAGGAAAAACTGACTCAAAATTGAAAGTTTACCAATATAAATTTAAAGAAGAGCTTATTAAAAAGTATTCTTTTATGAGATTCTAGCACTTATGACTCGAAAGCAAGAAATAATAGAGACTGCCAAAACCCTATTTAGAGAACGAGGTTACAAATCCGTAAGTATGCGAGATTTAGCCAAAGTAATAGACTTTAAAGCGGCTAGCCTGTATAATCATATTTCTTCTAAAGAAGAGATTTTAGCTGATATTGTATTGGATGTTGCCCGTTATTTTACCCGTGAAATGAATATTATAAAAAGCCTCAATGTGGATGCCAAAACACAGTTGGAAGGCGTCATTAAACATCATGTGGACTTAACGATAAATAATCCAGAAGCTATCGCTATTCTCAATAATGACTGGATGCATTTGGAAGGCAAGCACCTTGAAGATTTTAAAATGATGCGAGACACCTATGAAAACGATTTGAGAAGTATCATAACTCAAGGAATTGAGCATAAGGAGATTACATTTCAAAATATAGATATTATCTTATTTTCACTCCTGTCTACTTTAAGAACCTTGCATCTGTGGTATCGCAAGCGGAGTGACCTAAGTGAAAACGACTTAAAAAAAGATATCACCGATATTCTTTTAAAAGGGATACTTGTCAAGTCGTAATGAAATTCCACAACAGCGTTTTAGGGGCTTTTTTAACTTTCAATATTTTCAGACTTATTTATGCATTTAGTCTAGTATTTTCATTGAGTATTCTCTGTTTTGTTTATTTTTAGCCTATGTATTTAAAGTTTGGAAAGTCTTTTTTGGATTTGTTTTTAAGCCTTTTTGGATTAATAATTCTGTTTCCATTTTTGATTTTAATCTACGTTATTCTTTTTTTTATACATGCTTCCAATCCTATTTTTTATCAAACTCGGGTAGGGCAGGGTGGTCATTACTTTACAGTGTACAAATTTAAGACGATCAAAACAACTAACTCTTCTAGTGCCTTTTTAAAGGCTTTACGGAAAACAAAAATTGATGAACTTCCACAACTTTTCAACGTTATCAAAGGAGACATGAGTCTTGTTGGACCACGGCCAGATATTCCTGGGTATTATGATAAATTGACAGGGGAAAACCGTTTGATCCTTCAATTGAAACCTGGAATCACTGGTCTGGCGTCTTTACAATTTGCAAACGAAGAAGAAATTCTTGCTCAGCAAAGCAATCCATTAGCTTATAATAACAAAGTCTTGTTCCCTAAAAAAGTAGAGTTAAATCTTCACTACTACAAAGAAGTTTCATTTGTATTTGACCTAAACATTCTTCTAAAAACAATACTTTTACCATTCAATAACTAATCTAAAGTCGATGTCTTCAGAATTATCAAAAATATGGTTATCCTCTCCACATATGGGAGGCCAAGAACAAGAGTTTGTTGCAAAAGCTTTTGAAGAAAATTGGATTGCTCCTTTAGGTCCAAATGTCAATGGATTTGAAGAAGACTTACAACAGTACCTTGGAAATGATAAGCATATAGGAGTATTAAGCAGTGGTACTGCAGCTATTCATTTAGCTCTAGTCCAGTTAGGAGTAAGTCATGGAGATGAGGTGATTTGCCAAAGTTTTACTTTTTGCGGATCCGCAAATCCTATTATGTATCAAGGGGCAACGCCTATTTTTGTAGACAGCGAAGTTTCAACTTGGAATATTTGCCCCAAAGCTTTAGAAGAGGCTATTGTAGATAGAATATCTAAAGGTAAAAAGCCTAAAGCTATTATCCCAGTTCATTTATATGGGATGCCTTATAAAGTTGATGAGGTAGGAGCTGTTGCACAGAAATATAGTATTCCTATTATTGAGGATGCAGCAGAATCTTTAGGGTCCACTTATAAATCCAGAAACTGTGGGACGTTTGGTGAGTTTGCAGCGCTTTCCTTCAATGGGAATAAAATTATTACGACTTCTGGTGGAGGTGCTTTGGTTTGCGCGGACAAACAATCAAAAGAAAAAACTGTTTATTTTTCAACTCAAGCAAGAGATGCTGCACCACATTATCAACATTCTGAAATTGGATTCAATTACCGAATGAGTAACATCTCAGCTGGTATTGGTCGTGGACAAATGAAAGTTCTGGATGAGCATGTTGGGCTGAGAAGAGAGATGTTTCACTTTTATAAGTCGATATTCGAAACTATTGAGGGGGTGGAGGTCTTTTCCGAACCTGATGAAGATTTTTACAGTAACCATTGGTTATCAGCTATCACGGTCCATCCAGAACCCACAAAAGGGATAAGCCGAGAAGATCTTCGTTTGCACTTAGACCAATACAATATAGAAAGCCGTCCACTTTGGAAACCGATGCACTTACAGCCTGTTTTCGAAAAAATGCCATTTTATGGTGGTCAAGTGGCAGAACACTTATTCGAGAAAGGCTTGTGCTTACCATCAGGATCTAATCTTACCGATGAAGACAGAACAAGAATCAAAAAAGCGATTCTAGAATTTTTTCAAAATAAATAGACTATGGATATTTTTGAACTTATTCAGCAAAGACGAACAGTTTCACCAAATCAATATAGTAAGCAGCCTATTACAGAAGAAGAGTTGCAGAAAATTTTAGAATCTGCCAATTGGGCTCCAACCCATAAAAATACCGAACCTTGGAGGTTTAAGGTTATGCAAGGAGAAAGCAGGTTGAAACTTGCTGATTATCTTATAGAAAAGAATGCAGAATTAGAGGATAAGCCTTCTCCTTTTAAAAATAAGAAAATCAGTTCCAAATTTGAAAATTCCCATACGGTTATAGCTATTTGTATTCAAAAAAGCCCAAAAGGGATGCCTCCAGAATGGGAAGAAATTTCTGCAGTTGCCATGGCTGTTCAGAATATGTGGCTTGCTTGTACAGCACTAGAAATTGGTGCGTATTGGAGCTCCCCTTCTCTTATTAACCATCTGGATGAATTCTTCAACTTTAATGAAGGTGAAAGCTGTTTAGGTTTTTTTTATATGGGAAAACTGGATGGTGAACTTCATAAAGGAAATAGAAAATCTCCTATCGATGCTAAAGTAGAGTACCTGTAAATAGTATTATCCTTTCTAAACTCTATATTTTAACACCATTTTTTTTGTTTATAAACTAACAATCGTTAGTTTTGTTTATAAATTGATAATTAATGGCAAGTTTTTTTCCGATTAAGGTAAAAGAAGTTTACAAGGAGACTGAAGAGTGTTCAGTAGTGACCTTCGATATTCCCGTGGAGTTAAAGAATGAGTTTCGATATCAACAGGGCCAACACTTAACTTTAAAAAAGGATATCAACGGAGAAGACGTTAGGCGCTCTTACTCCTTGTGTTCGAGTCCTGTGGATGACGAATGGAAAGTTGCCGTTAAGCAAATTTTTGAAGGCAAATTTTCAACATTTGTCAACCAAGAACTTAAAGCTAATGACGTTTTGGAAGTCATGCCCCCGAGTGGTGACTTTGGAGTTGAGGTAGACGATCATAAAGAGAAAACATTTTTATTCTTTGCAGCTGGAAGTGGGATCACTCCTGTCTTGTCGATGCTTAAAACTCACCTTGCCAAAGAGCCAAAAGCAAATTGTAAGTTGTTTTATTTAAATAAGAATGCAAAATCCATTATATTTAAGGAAGAAATAGAACAATTGCGAAATCGGTATTTTGGAAGAGTTGAAATTTTCTATTTTTTGACGAGAGAGCAAAGGGATATAGAGCTTCTCAACGGAAGATTTACACCAGAGAAAATCCAAACTTTAGCCAATACGGTATTTGATATTGAGCAAGTCGATGAGACTTTTATCTGTGGACCTGAGAAGATGATTTTTATGATACGAGATGAATTGTCTGCTATGGGGTTAAGCAAAGATCATATTCATTATGAACTTTTTGTAACTGGTCTTTCTGAAGAAGATAAGAAGCGTACAGAGGCAGCGATGGCCAAAAGGATAGATGGCACTCAAATCACTATTTTAGATGGTGGGAAAGAGTTTCACTTTGCAATGACCAAGGACTTTGATAATATTTTAGATGCTGCTTTAGCAGCTGGAGCAGATTTACCCTTCGCTTGTAAAGGGGGGGTGTGTAGCACCTGCAAATGTAAAGTGATGGAAGGCAATGTGGAGATGAAAGTCAACTATGCCTTGGATAAAAACGAAGTGGCTCAAAATTATATTTTGAGTTGTCAAGCGGTTCCAACATCAGATAAAGTTACTGTTGATTTTGATGTCTAAAATTTAGATAGATAAACATCAACAGATTATAAAGAAGAATAAAGTGAAAATGAATTTTAAAAGTTAAACGCTATGAGTCATACAGAAAAGAAGATTGCTAATGCTGACCAAACCCGTAGTTTGGAACAGATGTTTGATGCTAAAATCGCACGCGACGAAAAGATTGAACCAAAAGACTGGATGCCAGAAAAATATAGAAAAACACATATTCGACAAATTTCCCAGCATGCCCACTCTGAGATAGTAGGAATGCTTCCAGAAGCAAATTGGATTTCTCGTGCACCGTCTTTAAGAAGGAAAGTAGCGCTTTTAGCTAAAGTTCAAGATGAGGCAGGTCATGGTTTATACCTTTATTCTGCTTGTGAAACTCTTGGAATTTCTAGAGAAGAACTCTACGAACAGTTGCATTCTGGCAAAGCGAAATACTCAAGTATATTTAATTACCCTACTTTAACCTGGGCAGATATGGGTGCGATTGGCTGGTTAGTCGATGGCGCAGCCATTATTAATCAGGTGCCACTTTGTAGCACTTCTTTTGGACCTTATGCCAGAGCAATGGTGAGAGTTTGTAAAGAAGAGAGTTTTCACCAAAGACAAGGTTATGAGATCATGATGACCCTTTGTAACGGAACTCAAGAACAAAAAGACATGGCGCAAGATGCCTTAAACAGATGGTGGTGGCCTGCTTTAATGATGCTTGGTCCAACCGATGAGCAATCTACACACACCGAGCAATCCATGATATGGAAGCTCAAACGTAAGACGAACGATGAGTTGCGTCAACAGTTTATTGATCAAACGGTTCCTCAAGCAGATATTATTGGCTTAAACATCCCAGATTCAGAGTTAAAATATAATAACGAAACGGGTCATTACGATTTCGGAGAGATAGACTGGGAAGAGTTTTGGCAAGTGGTAAAAGGTCACGGTATGTGTAATAAAGAGAGAATCTCTGCTAGAAAAAATGCTTGGGATAATGGAGAATGGGTTCGAGATGCCGCTGTAGCCTATGCCGAAAAACAAGCCGAAAATCAAGACGCAAAACTGGCTGTTTAATTCAAAATAGTGTAATAACTAGAAATCGATTCTTAATAAAAGAAGTATGAAAAAGAACTGGCCGCTTTGGGAAGTATTTGTAAGGAGTAAAAATGGCTTGGAACATCGCCATTTTGGAAGCTTACATGCCCCAGATGCAGACATGGCTCTCAAAAATGCGAGAGATGTTTATACGAGAAGAAATGAAGGAGTAAGCATTTGGGTGGTAGAATCCAAAAATATAAAAGCCTCCAATCCCGACGATAATGGAGAAATGTTTGAACCCGCAACAGACAAAGCATATCGCCATCCTACATTCTACGACTTACCAGACGATATCGAACACATGTAGAAAGGCATTTTCTCCTTCAACTTTATAAGACACTATCAAATGACAAATGAAAATTTAATACATTATATCCATGGTATCGCTGATAACTCGATGATTTTAGGTCAGCGTATTTCAGAATTGTGTGGTCATGGTCCTACTTTGGAAACCGACATTGCGTTAACAAATATAGCCTTGGATTTATTAGGGCAAACTCGAAGCTATTATCAATACGTAGCCGAATTGTCCCCAAAAGATATTACTGAAGATGATGTGGCCTTTTTAAGGAAAGAAAGAGAGTATAAAAATGTCCTCTTGGTAGAACAGCCAAATACAGATTTCGCTTATGTCATTGTTCGACAGTATTTCTTTGATGTCTTTCACTATTTACTTTTAAAAGAACTAGAGAAATCCAAGAATGTCAACTTTCAAGCTATCGCCAAAAAGAGTTTAAAAGAAGTATCTTATCACAAGCGATTTTCAGGAGATTGGTTAAAAAGACTAGGAGATGGAACTGATGAAAGTAAACAAAAAACTCAACAGGCCGTCAATGATTTATGGGTGTTTACCGATGAATTGTTTCATATGACAAAAGATGACCAAGTTGTTGCTGATGCTGGTTTTGGAGTGGATAATTCTACGTTGAAATCTGAGTATTACACAGTGGTAAAGAGTTTACTTAAAGAATGTAAACTTCAAATCCCCGAGGTAGAATATTTCCAAAAAGGAGGAAAAAAAGGAATACATTCAGAACATATGGGATATATTTTATCCGACATGCAGTTTATGCAGCGTACTTATCCAGATATGAAATGGTAAGAATTACGTCTTAAATTGAGTTGGATACACCAAATTAAAAATATTGATTCAGCAATTTTATTTATAAACTTCTAAATTCACTATAGCTTTTGACTAAAGATGTCCACATAGATACAGAACTCTTTTCGATCCTCAAGTCGGTTCCAGATCCAGAAATTCCTGTGCTTTCTATTATCGACTTAGGTGTGGTAAGGTCTGCATATCTGGAGGGTAAGAATGCTTTTGTTGAAATTACTCCAACTTACAGTGGTTGTCCTGCAATGGATGTGATAGGAGACGATATCAAAACAGAACTCAAGAAACACGGTTACATCCCAAATGTTAAACTCATTTTATCTCCGGCTTGGACTACCGATTGGATGACCGATGAAGGAAAGCGAGCTCTAAGAGATTATGGGATAGCCCCTCCAATGGACGCCACTTCAGATAAGGAGGCTTTGTTAGGAAACAAACGGGTCATTCCTTGTCCACAGTGTGAGTCTAAAAATACAAGACTGGTGAGTCAATTTGGTTCTACGGCTTGCAAGGCCATGTTTAAGTGTGAGGATTGCGAAGAAACTTTCGATTATTTCAAATGTCTAACTTAAAAGAATTTGGCGGTTACCCCTCTCATCGCTATCGCTATGGAGAGGGGTCGCGCTTTCGGCCGTCGCTTTCTCGTCAAAAAACGAGAAGAGCTCCAACAAGGCCTCAATCCCTAACCGAGGTTTACCTCAAATGGCTTTTTGCGAAGCTATTTACCTACAAATTTTTGAGTGGCTTTCAGTTTTCTAATTCTAAAGCTCAGCTAAAAATTCAAATCAGTTACATCTCAATTTCGTAACTTTTCGATCTATAAATTCATATAAATTTTAAAATAATGGATTCCAGTATTTTACTAAATATACAAGATCAAGTCGCCTATATTAAGTTCAATAGGCCTAAGAAATTCAATAGCTTCAACAGAGAAATGGCTTTCAACCTGCAGAAAACTTTAGACGATTGCATCAGGAATGATGAGGTTAGAGCTATAGTGCTTACTGGAGAAGGAAAAGCGTTTTGTGCTGGTCAAGATATACAAGAAATCACAGACCCCGTGCAAAATCCTGGGTTTAAAAAAATCTTGGACGATCATTACAACCCGATTATCACCAGAATCAGAAATGTAGAAAAGCCAGTGATCGCTGCTGTTAACGGAGTCGCCGCTGGTGCAGGAGCCAATATTGCTTTAGCCTGCGATATAGTAGTAGCCTCGGAAGAAGCAAGCTTTATACAAGCCTTTTCTAAAATTGGTTTAATTCCAGATTCAGCAGGAACATTTTTTCTCCCTCGGTTAATCGGGTTTCAAAGGGCATCCGCTCTTGCAATGCTTGGAGATAAAGTAGACGCTGTGGAAGCTGAGCGTATGGGGATGATTTATAAATATTTTCCTACAGAAACCTTTCATGAGGAAGTGGAAAGTTTAGCTAAAAAGGTCTCAAAAATGCCTACAAAAGCTTTGGCATACACCAAAAAAGCACTCAATAAATCTTTCAATAACTCCTTAGAAGAACAATTAGCACTAGAATCTGAGTATCAAATTGCAGCCGCGTCTACAGAAGATTATGAAGAGGGAGTCGCCGCCTTTATCGAGAAACGCAAGCCTGAATTTAAAGGGAAGTAAGAATTGTGAATAACGAATATAAAAAATTTCAGATTTGATATTTTTTATTCCAAATTTCAAATTTATATTGAAAAAAAACATAATTATATGTAGCTATGACTTCCGCTGAATTAGAAAATAGATTGATTGATTTTGCTGTTGGTTGTATTAAATTAACAAAGACAGTTGTTAAATCCTTTGCTGCAGAACACATGAGTGGACAATTGATACACTCGTCAACAAGTTCTGCATTAAATCATTCAGAGTTAATTCGGGCGTCTTCATATAGAAAATACTGAATAACGAATAATGAATAGAGAATAGAGAATATTGAAAATTTCAGATTTGATATTTTTTATTCCAAATTTCAAATTTATATTGAAAAAAAACATAATTATATGTAGCTATGACTTCCGCTGAATTAGAAAATAGATTGATTGTTTTTGCTGTTGGTTGTATTAAATTAACATAGACAGTTGTTAAATCCTTTGCTGCAGAACACATGAGTGGACAATTGATACGCTCGTCAACAAGTTCTGCATTAAATTATTCAGAGTCAATTCGGGCGTCTTCATATAGAAAATACTGAATAACGAATAATGAATAGAGAATAGAGAATATTGAAAATTTCAGATTTGATATTTTTTATTCCAAATTTCAAATTTATATTGAAAAAAAACATAATTATATGTAGCTATGACTTCCGCTGAATTAGAAAATAGATGGATTGTTTTTGCTGTTGGTTGTATTAAATTAACAAAGACAGTTGTTAAATCCTTTGCTGCAGAACACATGAGTGGACAATTGATACGCTCGTCAACAAGTTCTGCATTAAATTATTCAGAGTCAATTGGGGCATCTTCATATAGAGACTACATTAATAAAATGCAAATATGTTTAAAGGAATTAAGAGAATCGAAAACCAATCTAATTATCCAAAGTAAATCAGATTTTTATGAAGATAATAAGGCAACTGAATATTTAATTGAAGAAGCTTTTGAGCTAGTGAAAATATTTTCAAAAAGTATAGCAACTTCTAAACAAAATAATAAAAAGATATAGACTTCAAAAGTAAGTATCTGACTTAAAATTTGAAATGTCATTTTTGAAATGAAAAATTTAAAACAATCATGAACATAGCTATCATAGGAAGTGGAACCATGGGAAGTGGTATTGCTCAAGTCGCTGCAACAGCTGAGTGTCGTGTAAAAATTTACGATACAAAAAAGGAAGCTTTAGAAAAGGCGAAGCTGTCTCTAGAGAAAATACTCAATCGTTTGATTGAAAAAGGACGTATAGATGAAGTAGAAAAAACGAGGATACAGTCCAACATCACTTATGTGGAAAGCCTAAAAGATTTATCGGATGCCGATTTAACCATCGAAGCGATCGTCGAGAATCTAGACATCAAGCAAAAGGTCTTTAAAGAACTGGAGAGTTATCAATCCGACGAAGCGATAATAGCTAGTAACACCTCCTCGCTTTCCATAGCGTCTATAGCTTCCGCCTTACAAAAACCAGAACGATGCATTGGGATTCACTTTTTTAATCCTGCTCCATTAATGCCTTTGGTAGAAGTGGTGCCAGCTGTGCAAACCTCGAGTAAGGTATTTGAAGACGTGTTTTCTATTATTGAGAGTTGGAATAAAATAGCGGTTAAAGCAAAAGACACTCCTGGATTTATTGTGAATCGAGTGGCTAGGCCTTTTTATGGAGAAGCGCTGCGCATATATGAAGAAGGTTTTGCACGACTACCAGAAGGGGAAGCCGGTTTTGCAAAGATAGACTGGGCTATGAAAGAGCTTGGAGGGTTTAGGATGGGGCCTTTTCAACTAATGGATTTTATTGGTAATGATGTGAACTACACTGTAACAGAAACAGTTTTTACAGCCTTTTATTACGATCCGCGTTACAAGCCATCTTTAACACAAAAACGGTATGCTGAAGCAGGGTATTTAGGTAGGAAATCTGGAAAGGGATTTTATAACTACTCAGAAAATGCTGAAAAGATGACCCCTGTAAAGGATAAAGCTCAAGGTGAAAAAATATTTAATAGAATCCTTGTTATGCTTATTAATGAAGCTGCTGATGCCTTATCTTTAAATATTGCCACGGCTAAAGACATTGATTTGGCGATGACCAAGGGTGTTAATTATCCGAAAGGCTTACTGAGCTGGGCCAATGAAAAAGGAATCGATTGGTGCGTAGAACAGATGGATTTTCTGTATGATACGTATAGAGAAGATCGCTACAGATGTAGCCCGTTGCTTCGTCAATTAAATAAAGAAAATAAAGTGTTTGAGATCTAGGAATTTAAACATACCAATCAACCTATGAAACCAACTACCATACCTGAAAAAATGCTTTCCCAAGATGCCTTTAGTTCTTGGCTAGGGGTTGAAATTTTGGAAATTAGCCTAGGGAAATGTAAGGTAGGCTTAAAAATAAGAAGGGAAATGCTGAATTCTATGCAAAAAGCGCATGGTGGGATTACCTATTCTTTGGCAGATACAGCCTTCGGTTTTGCAGCGAATACTCACGGAAACTATGCGGTCTCTATAGAAACCTCAATTAACCATATAGAAGCATTACATGAAAATGATTATATCACAGCAGAATCAATAGTTGAAGTGACCAAAAACAAGCTAGGATTTCACATCGTTGAACTTAAAAAGGGAGACAAAATAGTAGCCTTATTCAAGGGAGTGGTTTATAGAACTTCTAAAGAATGGGAGTAAGTCATTAATAATAGAATTTACTTTTAGATAATAATAAAATATGGACGCATACATTATAGACGGTATAAGAACGCCAATAGGAAATTATAAGGGAGCCTTGTCTCCGGTAAGGGTAGATGATCTAGGAGCTTTAGTTATTAAAGAAGTAGTAAGGCGAAACCCTGAAATTCCCAAAGAAGCTTATGATGATGTGATTTTAGGATGTGCTAATCAAGCTGGGGAAGACAATCGAAATGTAGCTCGCATGTGTTCGCTGTTGGCTGGTTTACCTTTTACGGTGCCAGGTGAAACCGTCAACCGATTGTGTAGTAGTGGACTTTCTGCTATTATACATGCCAATAGAGCAATAAAAGCAGGAGATGGCGACCTCTTTATAGCGGGTGGGGTTGAGCATATGACTCGAGGGCCCTACGCCATAGCAAAAGCCTCTTCGGCTTATGGTAATGATGCTAAAATGTACGACACAAGCTTTGGGTGGAGATTTATCAATCCAAAAATGGAAGAGTTTTATGGGACAGATGGTATGGGCGTTACCGCAGAAAATCTTGTGGACATTCATAAAATTTCACGAGAGGACCAAGATGTTTTTGCATATCGCTCTCAAATGAAGGCTACAAAAGCTCAAGAAAATGGCAGACTGTCTAAAGAAATTATTGGCGTAGAAATCCCACAACGGAAAAAAGATCCGATCATATTTGATAAAGATGAATTTATAAAGCCTCAAACCCAATTGGAGATCTTGGGTAAGTTAGGACCGGCATTCCGCAAAGGTGGAAGCGTAACGGCAGGTAATTCTTCCGGCCTTAATGATGGAGCAGCTGCTACAGTTATAGCTTCAGAAAACGCTGTAAAAAAATACGGTCTTCAACCTATGGCTAAAATTTTGAGTTCTGCAGTCGTTGGTGTTGAACCAAGAATCATGGGTATTGGACCCGTGGAAGCTTCTAACAAAGCCTTGGCTAAAGCTGGTCTAAAAATGGAAGACATGGATATTATTGAGTTAAATGAAGCTTTTGCTGCGCAATCTCTAGCTTGTATAAGAGCTTGGGGCTTAAAAGATGATGATGCTAGAATAAATCCTAATGGAGGAGCAATTGCCATTGGCCACCCTCTTGGGGTAACTGGAGCCCGATTGGCCTATTCAGCAGCTTTAGAATTAAAATTAACTGGAAAAAAATATGCCCTAGTGACCATGTGTGTTGGTGTAGGACAAGGTTACGCTGCAGTAATTGAAAACGTGAGCTAAGTTTCTGTTCTAGAATAACAAATTAGGCATTTTATATTGTGATGAACTGTATAAAATTATTGAAAGTCTCAACAAAATCATCAAATATTAGTTTTAAACGCTTTAAAATAAACTATGCAAACCACACAAAGTTATATTCAAGGTCAATGGACACGAGGTAAAGGAGAAGGTGAGCCTATTTTTGATTCCATAACTGGAGAACATTTTACAAACATCAATGTGGATGGTTTCGATATTCCTGAAGTCCTCGCCTATGGTAGAGAAAAAGGAGATACTTTAAGAAAGATGACCTTTCAGGAACGCGGGAATATGCTGAAGGCATTAGCATTTCATCTTCAAAAAAAGAAAAGAGCATTTTATGACTTAAGCTATAGAACAGGAGCTACCAAAATGGATTCTTGGTTCGATATCGATGGGGGTTTTGGTAATCTTTTTGCTAATGCTTCTCTGCGTAAACTGTTTCCAAATCAACCTTTTGATGTGGAAGGGGATCCTATTGATTTATCACACGGTGGTCGTTTTATGGCTCATCATATCTTAGTTCCTAAGGAAGGAGTTGCTATTCATATCAATGCCTTTAACTTCCCAGTCTGGGGTATGTTGGAGAAATGTGCGGTCAATTGGATGGCTGGTGTTCCTGCTGTAGTCCTTCCAGCACCACAGTCGGCTTATTTAACCGAAGCTGTTGTCAAAGAAATTATTGCCTCTGGAATTTTGCCAGAAGGCGCTTTACAGCTTATCAGTGGGACGGTAAAGAGTATTTTGGACTCTACAGAATCTCAAGATATTGTCACCTTTACAGGGTCGGCCAAAACGGGTCGGTTACTTAAAAATCATCCTAGACTTTTAGAAGAATCTGTGCCTTTTACGATGGAAGCCGACTCTTTGAACGCTTCCGTTTTAGGAGAAGATGCTGTGCCTGGAACACCAGAATTTGATTTGTTTATTCGTGAAGTTCGAAATGAAATGACCGTAAAATGTGGTCAAAAGTGTACAGCGATACGTCGTATTCTAGTTCCAGAACACCTCATGGAAGATGTGCAAATTGCTTTAGGTAAAGCCTTAGACAAAGTTACGCTAGGCGACCCCCGACTCAAAGAAGTTCGTATGGGCAGTCTAATTGATAAGAACCAAGTGGAGGCCGTTATAAAGTCAATTTTAGAACTCTCAAAAACAGCTGAGCTTGTTTATGGTGATTTTGATGAAGCTAAAACCATTGGAGCCGATTATGCAAAAGGAGCTTTCATGAAGCCTATTTTATTGAGAGAAAATCATCCTTTTGAAAATGAAGCTGCTCATATTACAGAAGCCTTTGGTCCTGTAAGCACACTTATGCCTTACAAGACCTTGGAAGATGCTATAAAATTATCTAAAAAAGGAAAGGGCTCATTAGTCAGTTCTATCTTTACCAATAGTGACATTATTGCAAGAGACTACACCATTCAAGCAGCTTCTCATCATGGTAGAATACTGTCGATCAATAGAGAATCTGCCAAGCAAAGCACAGGTCACGGTGCGCCATTACCAAGTTTAGTTCACGGTGGCCCAGGCAGGGCTGGCGGTGGCGAAGAAATGGGTGGAAAGCGTGGTATTAAGCATTTTATGCAGCGTTGTGCTATCCAAGGCAGTCCAACAACATTAACCGAAATTACTGGAATTTATCAACCCAAAGCTGACTATAAAGATGCTGAAAAGCATCCCTTTGCTTACCATTGGGAGGATATTCAACCTGGGATGTCTCTCAAAACTCATAACCGTACTTTGACGGATACCGATATCATTAATTTTGGAAACCTCACTTGGGACCACTTCTATGCTCATACCGACATTACCTCTTTAGAAGGGAGTATTTTTGAGCAGCGGACTGCTCATGGTTATCTTATTATTTCTGCTGCAGCTGGATTGTTTGTATATCCTAACAAAGGACCTGTAGCGGCCAATTATGGCTTAGAGGAAATTCGATTTCTACGCCCCTTATATCATAATGACACTATTCACGTGCGCTTAACCTGTAAAGAAAAGGTAGACCGTGATCAAAAAGGAAAAGAGCTACCCAGCGGTATTGTAAAATGGTTCGTGGAAGTCTTCGATACAGAGGCTGTGGAAGAGGACGATAAGTTAGTCGCTATTGCTACGATCTTGACTATGGTACAAAAAAAACAAACCACTTTTCATGAAGTAGATCGATCTTTTATTGAAGAAAAGTTGAGCGAGTTAGATGAATCGGCGACTGCTCAATGGGGAATGATGACGCCACAGCATATGGTTGAACATCTCGAAATGAGTTTGCGAATCGCTGCAGGTGAAATTTCTAATTTTGAAATTAACACACCAGAAGAACATATTGATAAAGTTCAAGAAACTTTATACAATTACGAAAAAATGCCTAGAGGCTATAAAATGCCTTTGATGAAGAAAGATGAGTTGGAACCTTTAAAGTTTGAGGGTTTATTGGAAGCCAAAACATCTCTGCTAGAGGCTTATGATAATTTTGTGGTATTCTTTAGAGAGCATCCTAAGGCGATTACCAAAAATGCAGTCTTCGGTGAGCTTAATAGTTTTGATTGGAAACTACTAAACCGCAAACACTTCAATCATCACTTTCAGCAATTTGGGTTGATATAAAAAATAGATTTAGCTACCTTTAATGACGTGGCTAAATGTTAATCAGATCGTATATTAGACCAATAATAATCAGTTTTAAAAAGCATTCGAAAACGATTGAGAAATAAAAAAATATGACTAAACCATACGTAAAAAAAGATATTAAGGATAAAATTGCAACTATTGAATTTTTTCATCCAGCTCATAATTCCTTGCCTAGTGATATCTTGGCCGAATTGGCAAGTACCATCACAGACGCAGGCATAGACGATGAGGTTTTAGTAATCATTTTAAAATCTGGGGGTAATCGTACTTTCTGTGCTGGAGCAAGCTTTAAAGAGCTAATTTCTATTAATAATGAAGCAACAGGCGAAACGTTTTTTAGTGGATTTGCCAATGTGATCAATGCGATGCGAAAGTGTCCAAAATTTATCATCGGTCGCGTGCAAGGTAAAACTGTTGGCGGTGGAGTTGGATTAGCCTCTGCTATGGATTACTGCATGGCTACGCAACATTCGGCAATTAAACTCAGTGAATTAAATTTAGGTATTGGGCCTTTTGTCGTTGGACCTGCGGTAGAACGCAAACTGGGCGTAAGTGGAATGTCTCAAATAGCTATCGATGCCAATACCTTTTATTCAGCAGAATGGGCAAAGCAAAAAGGCTTATTTACAAAGGTTTTTGATACTACTGAAGAGTTGGATCTCGCCGTTGAAGAATTTGCTAAAAACTTGTGTGAATATAATCCAGAGGCTGTAAAACATATGAAGCAAATGTTCTGGCGAGGGACTGAAGATTGGGATGAACTTCTTCTGGAAAGAGCGAAAATAAGTGGTAAGCTAGTATTGAGTTCGTTTACTAAGGAGAAGCTGAAGAGGTTTGAATAGAGAGGAGTTATGAGAGGTGAGTAATATGGAAAGCAACTATCATTTTAAGTTTGAAGATTTAAAAGTTTATCAAAAAGCTATTGATTTTGGTGAGCAAGTAAATCATCAGATAGAAAATTTCCCAAGTCATGAAACATATAAATTAGCATCTCAATTCATCCGAGCAGCAGATTCTATAGCCTTGAATATTGCTGAAGGCTCGGCCAGTTCTGATGCTAATTTTGGAAGATACTTGAAAATGGCTTGGAATAGCGGTCATGAATGTGTTGCAGCTTCAACTAAAGCAAGACTTCGAAATTATATAAGCTTCGAGGTTGATGAAGAAAATAGGAAAAAAATTACTGAAATATCTAAAATGATTTCAGCTTTAATAAAACATCTTAAAAATAAATAATGAATCTATATTGACTCACCTCTCACCTCTAATTAACTAATTATGATCTACAAATTCAAAAACCATATCCCTGTTGTTCACGAATCGAGTTTCGTACATCCACAGGCTGCAGTTACGGGTAATGTGATTATAGGAAAAGACTGTTATATTGGTCCAGGTGCTGCTATTCGGGGAGATTGGGGTGAGATTATTTTAGAGGATGGAGTTAATGTTCAGGAGAATTGTACGGTCCACATGTTTCCAGGTAAACGCATTACCTTAAAAAAAGGAGCACATGTAGGTCATGGTGCGATTATCCATGGAGCAAATTTAGGAGAAAACTGTATGATTGGTATGAATGCTGTAATTATGGATGATGCTGAAATTGGTGAGGAGTGTATTGTCGGAGCTTTGGCATTTGTAAAAGCAGAATCTAAGTTTCCTAAACGCAGTTTGGTGGTTGGAAATCCTGCAAAGATCATAAAAGAAGTCTCAGAAGACATGATTGCATGGAAAACCGCTGGAACCAGATTATACCAACGTTTGCCTGCAGACTGTCATGAAAGTTTAGAAGAAGTGGAACCCCTTAGAGAGATTCCCGAACACCGTCCAAAACAAGAGAATTTCTACAAGACGCTTGAGGAATTCCAGAAGAAAGATTAACATGAATCAATAGACCTAGAATTGGTAAGATTCAGTTCTACATAAAAAGGATTATGAGTAGCAAAGGAAAAACAGAATTCAAACTTCCTAAAATGGGAGAAAGCATTACTGAGGGGACTATTCTAAATTGGATAGTAAGTGAAGGGGAAAGCTTTCAAGAAGGAGATATTTTAGTAGAAGTGGGGACAGATAAAGTAGATAATGAAGTTCCAGCTCCATTTTCTGGAACCCTAGTGGAAACCAAATATGGAGCTAATGATATTGTCAAAATTGGTGAGGTGATCGCCGTTCTAGAAGAAATCAGTGTTTCAGAAACAAGTGGCAACTCTTCTGAAGAAAAGACCGAAAATCAAGATACCTCTACTGCTAAAAAGCCAACCAAACCCTCACCACCAAAGACTGCTTTAAAAACGTCTAAAAATCCATCTTTTACTGAAAATCGACCTTGGATACCCAGTTCAAGAGGTCATCACTTTTATTCTCCTTTGGTTAAAAAAATTGCAAAAGAGCATCATATCAGCTATGAGGAGTTAGCGCGTATTCCAGCATCAGGGAAGAAGGATCGACTTCAGAAGTCTGATGTTTTTAAATATATAGAAGATGGCCGTCCGGCTCAATTCGCTCAAACCCAAGTTGAAAAGTCCTCTGGATTTCAAGTTCCCGACTTAAAATTTGATAAAGGAGAAGGCAAGCTCGTGGAGATGGGTCGCATGCGTCAAATGATTGCAGACCACATGGTTTATTCAAAGCATACTTCTCCTCATGTTACCGCTTATGTGGAAGCAGATATGACTAATTTGGTGCACTGGAGGAATGCCAATAAAAAAGAATTCCAAGAGAAAACGGGAGAAAAATTAACCTTTACGCCCTTATTTATTCAGGCCGTGACTAAAGCTATTCAGGATTTTCCCATGATTAATTCTTCACTAGATGGTAAAAACATCATAGTGAAAGATGATATTCACATCGGGATGGCCACGGCTTTACCAAGTGGTAATCTAATAGTACCTGTAGTAAGACATTCAGATCAAAAAGATTTAGAAGCCTTGGCGAAAAACGTAAATGCACTCGCTAGGAAAGCAAGAGATAATAAGTTGACCAGTGAAGAAACCAAAGGCAGTACGTTCACAATTTCTAATGTAGGGACCTTTGGAAGCTTGATGGGAACTCCAATTATCAACCAGCCTGAAGCAGCGATTTTAGCGACAGGTATTATCAAAAAGAGAGCTGAAGTGATAGAGTATGAGGATGGTGATAAAATTGAAATCAGGCAGATGATGTATTTGTCCTTATCATTTGATCATAGAATAGTAGACGGCTTTTTAGCTGGTAGTTTCTTAAGACGAATTGCAGATTATCTTGAAGAAAAAAGAGAAACTCAATATTGATTAAGAATTTTGAAAAATGCTTTCGAATACTATTTCACGCAAAGTCGCTAAGCTTAAAACGCAAAGTTCGCCAAGAAAAAATAAGGTTGAGTTTATAAAAGTTAATTAAAAATGACAGAAAACGAACTTTCCTATAAAGTAATTGGAATAGCCTTGGAATTGCATAAAAATCTTGGACCAGGACTATTAGAGTCCACCTATGAATGCGCATTAAAATATGATTTAGAATGTGCTGGTCTTAATGTTACCCGACAGGTTCCAATGCCTTTTATTTATAAGGAGATAAAAATGGATGTTGGATATAGACTAGATTTAGTTGTCGAAAATAAATTGATTCTAGAAATTAAATCTATAGAAAATTTAGCTCCAGTTCATTTTGCTCAGTTATTAACCTATTTAAAACTCTCGGATAAAAAACTTGGTTTATTAATTAACTTCAATACAAAGTTACTTAAAGATGGTATTCACCGAATAGTAAATGATTTGTGAATAAAACTTTGCGCTCTTTGCTGTATTCTTTGCGAACTTTGCGTGAAAGAAAGTTCTGTATGAAACCATCAAAAAACTATCACTAGAAAAATATAAAGCATGAAATTAAGTAGAGATATATTCAAAAAAGCCTTCACCAATTTAGTCACTGCGAAAGCCTTGACAGAATTATACGAAGAGAACTTTAAAGTGGTTTCCAAATATGTTCATGCTACTTCTCGTGGTCATGAAGTGATTCAAACTGCAGTAGGGATGCAATTGCAGCCTCAGGATTATGTATACCCATACTATCGTGACGATTCCATTTTATTGGCCATTGGCATGCAGCCTAAAGATTTGATGTTGCAACTTTTAGCCAAAAAAGAGGATCCCTTTTCGGCAGGACGGACCTATTATTCTCATCCTAGTTTAAACGATGCGGATAAGCCTAAAATTCCACATCAAAGTTCTGCAACTGGGATGCAAGCGATTCCGGCGACTGGTGCCGCTATGGGATTTTGGTATAAAGAACACAAAGATTCAAAGTTCAATACTCAAAATTCAGAATCTCCAGTGGTTGTCTGTTCTTTGGGAGATGCCTCGGTCACGGAAGGCGAAATAGCAGAAGCTTTTCAAATGGCTGCTCTTAAGCAGCTGCCTATCATTTATTTAGTACAAGATAATGGTTGGGATATTTCAGCGAATGCTGAAGAGACTAGAGCTCAAGATGCCTTTGAATACGCTAAAGGATTTCATGGACTCGAAGCTATTAGTATTGATGGTACTGATTTTATAGAGTCTTATACCGAATTTGAAAAAGTACTCAACACCGTAAGGAAAGAACGAAGACCATTCTTAGTTCATGCCAAATGTCCCTTGCTTAATCACCATACCTCGGGAGTGAGAATGGAATTTTACAGAGATGATCTGGAAGAATCTAAAACGAGAGATCCGTACCCAAAACTAAAAAAACAACTCTTAGAAAATGGGTTTACTGAAGTTGAGCTAGATACTATAGAAAAAACGGCTAAAGCTGTTGTAGCTAAAGACTACCAAGAGGCTTTGCAAGCTGAAGATCCTAAGCCAGAGGATTTATTTACTCACGATTTTGCACCGACACCCATTACAGAAGAAAAGGGCAATCGCTCTCCAGAAGGTGCAGAAAAAGTGGTTATGGTAGATTGTGCTTTGTTTGCTATTAAAGAGCTTATGAACCAACATCCAGAATGCTTACTTTATGGACAAGATGTTGGGGGTAGGCTAGGAGGAGTCTTTCGTGAAGCCGCCACTTTAGCACAAAAATTCGGAGATCATCGCGTCTTCAACACCCCAATACAAGAGGCTTTTATTGTCGGCTCTACAGTAGGCATGTCTGCGGTAGGTCTAAAACCTATTGTAGAAGTTCAATTTGCAGATTACATCTGGCCAGGTCTAAATCAATTATTTACTGAGGTGAGTCGCAGTTGCTATCTTTCTAACGGAAAATGGCCCGTTTCTATGATTCTACGAGTGCCAATTGGTGCTTATGGTAGTGGAGGACCTTATCATTCATCTTCCGTTGAAAGTGTGATTACCAATATCCGTGGATTAAAAATTGCTTATCCAAGTAATGGTGCAGACCTAAAAGGGTTGATGAAAGCGGCTTATCATGATCCAAATCCTGTAGTTATTTTTGAGCATAAAGGGCTCTACTGGAGTAAGGTGCCCGGTACTAAAGGAGCTACAAGCATAGAGCCTGCAGAAGATTACGTATTACCTTTTGGAAAAGCTTGGGTATTACAGGAAATTTGGCCTCAGGACGATGATGAGACTATGAGCATTATCACTTATGGAATGGGAGTCCACTGGGCGATGAATGCCTCTCAGGAACTTGGCCTTCAGGACAAAATTGAAATTGTAGATTTAAGAACACTTCATCCTTTAGATGAAGAAGCGATAATGAAGTCTGTCAAAAAATGCAAGAAGTGTTTGGTGGTCACCGAAGAACCCTCAGACAACACCTTCGCCAGAGCCTTAAGTGGTAAAATTCAAGAACAGTGTTTTCAGTATCTGGATGCACCTGTGATCACGATTGGGTCTGAAAACATGCCCGCTATTCCTCTGAATTCAACTTTAGAACAAACGATGATTCCGAGTACAGAAAAAGTGAAAATTAAAATACAGGAACTTTTAAGCTATTAATTTTTCTCATATAAAAAGTAATGCCCTAGGTTTACCACAGGCTACTGCTTTTAAACAATGCTTTTGGATTATCCTTCTATTATAATGTTTTCATTTTCAACACCAAGCGCTTTCAAATCGCTTACAACACTTTCAATCATAGGATCTGGACCACATACATAGAATTTCTGGTTTAAATTGATAATATGTTTTTTCAGGAAACTTTCATCGATATGCCCATATGCAAACTCCTCTGTTTTTTCATCTGATAAAATGTTTATAAAACGATCGCTAAGCATTTCTTTAAGTTCATCTTTTAAGATGATGTCTTTGCTGGTTTTGTTTGCGAAAATCAATTTATTAGTTTCATTATCTCCATTTCGCTGGCGGTCTCTTAGAATAGCGATTAGAGGAGTAAGTCCAGCTCCACCTGCAATAAAAGTTCCTTCACCTTTAAAGTAAATATTTCCCCAGACTTCATTTTGCAATAATTTGTCGCCACCCTTTAAGTCGAGTAGTTTATCTGTGACTCCTTCGTGACTCGTATAGGTTTTAATGACAAATTCGAGATAAGAATCATCTGGTAGACTCGTAAAGGTAAAAGGTCTGCCTTCATCTTTCCAATTCTCCTTTTTTATAAAAAGTTCTGTAGCTTGCCCTGGCCTAAACTCTAGGCCTTCAGGTTTATTGGTTCTGATTTGTAAAACATCAGGAGTAATTTTTTCAATTGTCTTAATTTCTAAAGTATTCATTTTTTTTATCTTAATTTATAAAAGTTGTAGGTTTTAGTAATTGCGATTAAGAGTATTATACTGATTTTTTAACACTTGAATATTTTTCAACTAGTATTATGGTTTGGATTAAACCCGATTTATTTTAGAGCTTCTTTTTGATACTTTTATTTCATGTTTGATTTCGAGCCATACAAATCTTTAAATTTGAAAAAGACCATTCTTAAAGTAGCCTAGGTTGTAATTGGGATTTTAAAAAATATATTTTATGATAAATCGATGTGATGGACAGATAAAAATATCATTAGATGACTTGGTTTTTGTAATTTATTTATAAATATAAAGGAAGGAATCAAGACTTTTGGTTAGAGGTAAAAAATAGATTTGTAAACTTCATAACCCAAATCGGACCTAACATTCTTTATGCGCTTGTTGCTTTGGTGCTTGGTGTTTTTGCAATTAAATTTACGATGCGTCTTTTGAAACGCGTTCTAAGAAAATCCAATGCTGAGCTATCTCTTAAAACTTTTATTGAGAGCTTATCATTTTATATGGATTGTTGTTTACACTTACTGGTTCAATTTTAGGTGTTAAGGCAACTTCCTTTCTAGCTATTTTTGGTGCAGAAGGAATTGCAGTTGGCTTAGCCTTACAGAGAAGATTATCGAATTTTGCAGGTGGAGTTTTAATCTTAGTCTTCAAACCTTTTAAAGTAGGAGATTTAATCAGTGTAAGATCCAATGTGGGGTTTATTGTTAAAATTGATATCCTTTACACGACAATTAAAACTTTCGACGGAAGAATTTTACCAAATTAAATTTATAATGTCGTATAAATAAATAGAATTATACTACGACGTAGCTCAGCACAGGTTTTTTGATTGATTGAAGTTAAAAAAAATTAGCATAGCCTTAGTTACGGTAATTATTTTTGATAAAAAGCAGGCGAAAAAGAAACGATTTATTGCGACATTATAGGTTTAAATTGGTATTAGTATTATACCTATATGGAAATGTTGCAAATAGTGATGTCTATAAGCTTACGATGGAAGAAAATCGTAGGATAGATTTGAGTTTGAAGTTTAGCTATGACACTGATATTAAAGGCATTAGAAAAATTATTTTAGAAGCTTTGGAAAAGCATCCTAAAATTTTAAAAATACCTAAGCCAGAGGTTTGGTTAGATTCAATTGGTGAATATGAGTTGATAATCACCGGCCTTTCTTGGATAAATTCCCGTGAGCATTGGCTAGCCTATTGGGAACAATTAGAGGCTGTAAAAAAATCATTAGATAATCACCGAATTGAAATTCCAATCCCGCGCCGTCTGATATTTTTGTGCGGAGAATCCAAACCCAATTCCATTAAATCAATACTGGATAAACCTAAGTAACAGATTTCTTAATGCGTTCCAAGGCTTCTTCAATATTAGCTTCGCTTGCTGCATAAGAAATTCTAATACAGTTTGGATTGCCAAAAGCTTCACCGGTCACTGTAGCTACATTGGCAACTTCCAGTAAAAACATTGAAAAATCAGTAGCGTTTTCTATTTTTTTACCATTAAAGGTCTTACCAAAAAAAGAGGAGATATTCGGAAATACATAAAACGCACCCATAGGTTCATTACATTCAAAACCCTGAATTCTGCTAATTAAATCTAATATCAATTTACGCCTTGACTTGAATTTATCAATCATAAACTGAATTTTTTCTACAGGAGCTTCTAAAGCTGTAATGACTGCTCTTTGGGCTATACAGTTGGCTCCACTGGTAACTTGACCCTGAAGTTTTTTACAGGCATTTGCTATTTTCTCTGGAGCACCTATATATCCAATCCTCCAACCTGTCATGGCAAAAGCTTTTGAGACACCGTTTACTGTGACAGTTCTATCGTACATAAAATCAATTTCCGCCATAGAAAAGTTTTTTTCCTTCCCAAAGTTGATGTGCTCGTAAATTTCATCACTTACCACAACAATGTCTGGATAATCTTTAAGGACCTCAGCTAAAGCTCGAAGTTCTTTTTCGGTATACACAGAGCCACTTGGATTGCAAGGAGAGCTATACCAAAGCATTTTTGTTTTAGGTGTTATGGCAAATCTAAGCTGATCTGCAGTCATTTTAAAATCCTGTTCTATGTCTGTTTGAACTTCGACTGCCACCCCTTCGTTCAATTTTACCATGTCTTTATAACTCACCCAATATGGGCATGGTAAAATGACTTCATCTCCTGGGTTTATAAGAACGGATGCAATATTATAGAGAGACTGTTTAGCCCCCGTAGAAACTACAATTTGATTGAGATTATAGTTTAAGTTATTATCCCTTTTAAATTTTAATTGAACAGCTTTTTTTAAATCCTCATAACCGTCTACTGGTGTATAAGAGTTATAATTTTCATTTATAGCTTGAATTGCAGCTTGTCTGATAAAATCCGGAGTATTAAAGTCTGGTTCTCCAAGGCTAAGTCCTATAATATCTTTGCCTTCAGCTTTTAATTCTCTGGCCTTGGCTGCCATAGCTAGAGTTGCTGAAGTTTCCAGTTTTTGAATTTTATCAGAAAGTTGAATCATAAATATAAATAAATTAAGAAAGTTGAGGTTCGGCACCTAACGTTCGTAAATGTCTGAAGTGAGATTTAATAGCTTCTCGAGTAGATTTATACTCGTTGTAAGGTAAATTAAATTCTTGGGTTGTTTCTTTTACAATTTCACTAATTTTATTGTAATGAACATGACTAATATTTGGAAATATATGGTGCTCCACTTGGTGATTAAGACCACCGCTAAACCAATTCAGAATCTTATTATTAGTAGCGAAATTTGTTGTTGTAAACAATTGATGGATAGCCCATGTATTCTTCATTTCACCTACTTCGTTTGGCATTGGCATATCATTTTTCTCAACCATATGAGCTAATTGAAATATAACACTCAACATGAGTCCTGCGGTATAATGCATTACAAAAAAACCAAGTAATACTTTCCACCAACCGATCCCAATTAAAATAGGTATGACTATCCAAATAGATATATATAAAGATTTTGTAACGGCTAATAACCCCCATTGTTTAAAATGACTTGGCATTTTACCATAAGATAATCGTTTTTTTAAATAACGCTTAGTTTGCTTGAAATCTGAAGTTAATGCCCAGTTAAAAGTCAATAATCCATATAAAAATAAGGAATAAATGTGTTGAAATTTATGAAAACGCTGCCATTTTGCGTTATGAGAAAAACGAATAATTCCACTAGCATCAATATCTTCGTCATGGCCATGAATATTGGTATAGGTATGATGAAGAACATTATGCTGAACTTGCCAATTATAAACATTTCCAGCAAGAATATAAATAGAGCTCCCCATAAACTTGTTCACCCATTTTTTCTTTGAATAAGTCCCATGATTTCCATCATGCATGACATTCATGCCTACACCAGCCATACCTATTCCCATAAGAACAGTGAAAAGTAACTTCCACCAATCTGAAATGTCTAAGAATAAGATTAAGAAATAAGGGCTTAAAAATAAGCTAAACATAACAATAGTCTTTACATGTAATTTCCAGTTTCCGGTTTTTTTAATGTTGTTGTCGTTGAAGTAAGCGTTGACCCTTTTGTTAAGCGTTTTGAAGAACTTTTTTGGGTCTTTCCTTGAAAATTTGATACTTGGGTTTACCATTAGAACAATTTTATTATCAACAAATATAAAAATTAATTTTTATTATAATTAAGTATGCCTCCCAATTGTGTTTGATTTATAATAATTTCAACTACAAAATTTGTTTAGTCGAGTCCCTTTTTTCACGTTAATGATTTGAATAAATAAGGTAAAACAATTGTTTACCTCTAAAAACAAATAATATCTGTTATTTTTGACTATCATTAAATATATAAGCGTGAGGTTACTATTAAAATATTTCCCAGATTTAGACGACAATCAATTAAAGCAGTTTGAGAAAATCTCTGAAGTCTACAAAGATTGGAATCAAAAAATTAACGTTGTCTCTCGAAAAGATATCGATGAAATCTATATTCGCCATGTCCTACATAGTATGGGAATTGCGAAAATTCAAGCATTTTTACCTGGCTCAAAAGTCTTAGATGTTGGAACAGGGGGTGGGTTTCCAGGAATTCCATTGGCAATTTTATTTCCAGAAACTGAATTTACTTTAGTGGATAGCATTGGTAAGAAAATTAAAGTCGTTGAAGAAGTGGTAGAAGAACTCGGTCTGCAAAATGTAAAAGCGATTAACGATAGGGTTGAAAATATTTCTGGTGAATTTGATTTTATAGTCAGTAGAGCAGTTGCTGTTATGCCTAGTTTTGTGCATTGGGTAAAAGGTAAAATCGCCAAGCACTCTTTACACGAAAGAAAAAACGGTATTCTCTATCTTAAAGGTGGAGATCTATCTGAGGAGATAGAGCCATACAGAACTGTAGAAGTATTTGAGCTTTCAGTTATCTTTGAAGAAGAATTTTTTGACACCAAAAAAGTGGTTTATTTACCAATGAAATATAAAGGTAAACAATAGATTTAAAATTATAAAAAGCCTCTGAACTAGGTGTCCAGAGGCTTTTTAATATCATATTAGCTCAATCAATTATCCCATATGTGGGTAGGTATAATAAGTAGCTGGCACAAAAGTTTCTTTTATTAATCTTGGAGAAGACCATCTCAATAAATTAAATTTTGAACCTGCTTTATCGTTTGTTCCGCTATTTCTAGCTCCACCAAAAGGTTGACGTCCTACAACAGCACCAGTACATTTGTCATTGATATAGAAATTACCAGCTGAATTTTGTAAAATATCTGTAGCTACAGAAGCGGCATAGCGATCTGTAGAGATAATTGATCCCGTAAGCCCATACTGACTTGTTTCATCGACAAGGTGAAGAGTATCTTCATACTTATCGTCATCATAAACATAAAGGGTCAATACTGGTCCAAATAATTCTTCCACCATAGTTTCATACTGTGGATTGGTGGTTACAATAACCGTAGGTTCTATAAAATAACCTTTAGACTTGTCATAATTACCACCTACAATAATTTCAGCTTCATTACTATCTTTGGCTCTGTCGATGTATTTTGCTAGTTTATCAAAGGACTGTTCGTGGATGACAGCACCGATAAAATTATCGAAATCACCAGTCGAACCCATTTTAATTGACTTTACGTCTTTTACTAATCTTTCTTTTACACTAGGCCATAAGCTGTTAGAAATATAAGATCTTGAAGCTGCACTACATTTTTGACCTTGAAATTCAAAGGCACCTCTCAATAAAGCAGTAGCAACCATTTGCGCATCTGCTGATTTGTGTGCTATGATAAAATCCTTACCACCAGTTTCTCCTACAATTCTAGGGTAAGTGTTATAAGTATGTATGTTTTCTCCAATTTTAGCCCAGATTCCTTTAAAGACATCGGTGCTTCCTGTAAAATGGATTCCAGCGAATTCTTTTCTTGCTAAAATTTTATCAGTTATCATTACTGGATCTCCCATAATCATATTGATAACACCATCAGGTAAACCAGCTTCTTTGAAAACTTCCATAATAACTTGAGCAGATAACATTTGGCTATCACTTGGCTTCCAAACGGCAACATTACCCATTAATGCAGCACTAGAGGGCAGATTTCCCGCAATGGCTGTAAAATTAAAGGGAGTGATAGCGTACACAAATCCTTCTAAAGGTCTATGTTCTAGTCTATTCCACTCATTGTCTGCAGATTCTGGTTGCTCTCTGTAGATTTCAGTCATATATTCTACATTGAATCTTAGGAAATCACAAAGCTCACAAGCTGAATCAATTTCGGCTTGTAATACAGTTTTAGATTGACCAATCATAGTCGTTGCATTTATTCTGTCTCTATATGGACCTGCAATAAGATCTGCAGCTTTTAGAAATATAGCAGCTCTTTGTTCCCAAGGAAGTTTGGCCCACTTTTTTCTTGCTTCAAGAGCAGAATCAATGGCTTGTTCTACGTGCTTTTCTTCAGCATTATGAAAGATGCCGACTTCATGTTGATGGTCGTGAGGAGGTCGGATGCTTTTAGTATGCCCTGTCTTAATTTCTTCACTTCCAATATATAAGGGGACTTCAGCTTTTTCGTTATACACCTTTTTATACATTTTTTGTATCGATTCTCTCTCTGGAGATCCGGGTGCGTATGATTTGATAGGTTCGTTTATTGCTTTTGGCACTTGAAAATATCCTTTTCCCATAATTTATCTGTTATTTAATATTCGCGTAAATATAATTGATATAATTTAACTATAAAGTTTAGTATGATAAGCTTTTATTAATACCTGTTTGCATATCCGTTTAGTTTCCAGTCGCTGTAATGCTTGCTATTACTAGCCTATCAAATATCTTGTCTCCAAAATATCGTCTATTGAGTTTATAAATGAACTCATTGAGATACAATTGCAGGTATTT
>Ga0307979_1000104_pt1 | contig 52650 bp, 43 predicted proteins | sample OrgLakmetage1058_FD_201833 | JGI IMG/M metagenome (GOLD analysis project Ga0307979, IMG submission 201833) | Saline water microbial communities from Organic Lake, Antarctica - #1058 | ecosystem: Environmental > Aquatic > Non-marine Saline and Alkaline > Saline | place: Antarctica: Organic Lake...
TTCATCACTAACGGCGGTGCGCAAATGGATGCTGTTGTTCGAGCAAGCCTATAACGAAGAGCACCTGCACAGCGGCATCAACTTCGTGACGCCCGCACAACGGCACCAGGGTGTTGATGCAGAGTTGCTAGCCAAACGTGAAGCGGTTTATAAACGAGCAAAGAGCCTGAATCCCAAGCGTTGGTCTGGTGATACTCGAAACTGGAAAGTCGCCGGAGCCGTGTCCCTCAACCCTGGAAAACTGCAGGAAATTGAGCGCAATAAACAGGCTGCTTAAACGCAGCTATTTGGACAACTGGGTTGCAAATCACCGGTTTCTCGAGACCGACAATTATTGATATCAGAAAACCACACGCGAACACCCTTAGCCATGCCTCAGCGCTTATGGGCGCGGTATTAAACCAGTGATTCATAATGGGTAAGTAGGTAAACAGGAGCTGTAGGACAGCCATAGCTGCGATGCCGACCCAGATCCAGACGTTGCTGAATAAGCCGACAGAAAATACCGAGCGTTCAAGCGAGCGACAGTTCAGCAGGTAAAAGGCTTCACCAACCACAAACATCGCTACTGCGACCGTTCGTGCTTCGGCTTCGCTTGCGCCCCAAAAGAGTTCAAGCTTGTAAAGACCGAATGCCGTGATGCACAACAAGGTCGATACCAACACAATCCGCCACAATAAGACTGAATTTAAGATAGGTGCATCGGGTTTATTCGGTGGGCGTTGCATAACACCGGGCTCTTTTGGCTCGAACGCCAGCATCAGCCCAAGAAAAATAGCGGTTGTCATGTTCACCCACAGAATGTGCACCGGTAGTAACGGCAGCGACACACCGAAAATAACAGCCAATAAAATAATCAGGCCTTCGCCGCCGTTAGTGGGCAATGTCCACACGATGAACTTTTTCAAGTTATCAAACACACCGCGTCCCTCTTCGACCGCGGCTACAACGGTGGCAAAGTTATCGTCAGTGAGCATCATATCAGCGGCTTCGCGAGCGACGGCAGTGCCATTAAGCGCCATCGCAACACCTATGTCGGCGCGACGTAAGGCCGGAGCATCGTTCACGCCGTCCCCCGTCATTGCCACGACATGGCCCAGCCTTTGAAGCGCCTTCACCAGTTGTAATTTGTTATCGGGCGTGACTCGTGCAAAGACTTTATTGTTGTTGGCTATCTCGGCGAACTCAGACTGCTGATGTTCTGCAAGATCGTAACCGGTAATGGCACCATTGGCGTCGCTGTCAGTAAGAATACCTAACTGCCTCGCAATGCTGGTCGCTGTCAGCGCGTGGTCCCCAGTGATCATCTTTACGCCGATACCCGCCTGATGACACGCTGTCACCGCACGGATGGCTTCTGGGCGAGGTGGGTCTATCATTGCCTGTAGCCCTAGAAACTCAAGACCGTCGGCGACACGCTCGTGGTCAATAGTGTCAAGCGTGCCGTCGACTAATTTACGAGCAAAGGCCAGAACGCGGAGTCCACGTTCCGCCATTTCTTCAACGTGTCTTTTAACGACGTCCGCATCAACTGGCTGTTGTTCTCCGCGTGCGTCTAGCATAACGGTGCACTTGGGCAATACGCTCTCTACGGACCCTTTCAGGTAGATAAAGCGTTCATTTGAGCGCTGATGGAGCGTTGCCATATATTGATATTCTGATTGAAACGGAATGCTGTCGAGCCGCTCAAAAGCGACGGACTGACCGTCGAGCTTTGCTTTTTTAGCCGCTATCAGCAAGGCCGCTTCGGTGGGGTCGCCAGTAATGCGCCATTGTTGCTGAGCGCCAGCAGGCGCGTGTAAATCAGCATCATTACACAGCAGCCCTGCTTCCAATATTGCCAATACAGCGACACGAGACGCTACGTCGACAACGTTGCCATTGAAATGAATCTCTCCTTGAGGATCGTAACCATTACCGGTGACCTTAAAACGTTGACCACCGCTCCACAGTTCTTCAACGGTCATTTCATTTTTAGTGAGTGTTCCCGTTTTGTCAGAACAAACGACGGTTGTACTGCCCAACGTTTCCACTGCGGGCAGATTCCGAATCACGGCCCGACGTTTGGCCATACGCGAAACACCAATGGCAAGCATAATGGTTACCGCCGCTGGTAGACCCTCCGGGATTGCGCCCACCGCCAGTGCCACTGCGGCCATAAATGATTCCAGTAAAGGTTGGCCATGGAGCCAGCCGATAAAGACAGTCAAAACAGCGAGTGCAACGATGGCGTACAGCAAAATATGACTGAAGTGTTTGATGCGTTTTGTTAACGGCGTATCCAGGGTTTCCGTCGTCGCTATTAACGTTGAAATTTTGCCGATTTCAGTATCGTCACCGGTACCGGTAACGATCCCAGTGCCGTTGCCATAGGTCACCAGCGTTGAAGAGAAGGCCATGTTGTGACGATCACCCAGTTGATTCTTATCTGGCAGTTCCGCCGTCGCTTTTTCTGTCGGTACCGATTCGCCTGTTAAAGCGGATTCATCGATTTGCAGATCACGGATTTTAACAAGTCGCACATCCGCCAAGACTTTATCACCTGCTCGCAGTACAACAAGATCACCAGGCACGAGTTCTGCAGCCTCGACGGTATCGCGCTTGCCATTCCTAATGACTGTAGCAGTTGATTTCAAGCTGCCTGCCAAGGCACTTATGGCCTGTATTGCTTTTGACTCCTGCACGAAACCAACAATCGCATTGAGCAAAACCACTGCAAAAATAACCGCTGAATCTACCCACTCCTGAAGCGCCAAAGTTACGAAGACAGCCGCCAGAAGGATATAAACCAGCGGTTGATGAAATTGCATCAGAAAGCGCTTAAACGGTCCTGCCCCTTTGTGCTCAGTGAGTTTATTTAACCCAAATTTTTGTTGCCGATTGACGACTTCATCGCTGGACAGCCCGGCGTTGATATCGGTTTTGAGTTTTATAGCCGCCGAATCAGCGGATTGGCTGTGCCAAGATTTTTCCTGGTTCATAAAATACTCCAGTTTTTCTGACTGAAGCCATGGTAAATTGTTTCCAAATTATATAAAAATCGAATAAAAATTACTTTTTGTTCGTAATATCCGATGTTTAACGCTTATTATGAAAAAAATTTTAACAAACGGTAATCAATTACTGGCGTTTGATAAACGAACGACCAGATTCTTTGACAGTCAATTTAAGAGCAAAAGTTTAGCGGCATCACAAATTGCAGCAACCGCAGGGTGCCTCACCTTTCGCTCAGCGGATATGGCATAGAATTGCTGTTTGACTTCATTAGTTTCACCAATAACGTTGACATTAAAGGCTCTACACACATCGTCTGCAATTATAGAGGGCATAAAGAATATACCCATTCCTGCCTGACCAAAGGCCTTCATCAATGCGCTGTCATCAAATTGACCGCGAATAATAGGGTAAATATTTTTTTCGCTGAGCCAATGATCAAATAGTTGACGAATTTCATTTTGTTTGGTGGGCAACAACAACGGAGCATTGTTAAGTGAGTGAGGAAAATTATCTTTATATCTCTCAGCTAAGAGTGGCGACGCAAAAAATGTCAGCCCACTTTCGCCTAGCTTGTGGTTATAAGCTTTGATATTCAGAGCGCCGGTCACGGGTTTGTCGCTCAATACCAGATCGACTTTATGAATGGCCAGGTCTGCCAAAATAGACTCGATCGGTCCTTCGAGACTTGTTAAATTGATGTCCTGATCAATACGAAGCGCTGGCTCAATCATTTTGTAAACAATGGTTTTGGGTAGAGCGCTGGCTGAGCTAACAATGAATTCTGATGGGCCCATGGCGGGGACGCCACGCAGTACGTCGTTCAATTCTTTACCCAGCTCAAAAATCTCATCTGCATAACGCAGGACTAAACGGCCTGTTTCAGTTAAGCGTAAGCCCCTGCCGTCGCGCTCGAATAATTCATTGCCCATGCGTTTTTCTAGCAACGAAAGTTGGCCACTGATTGTTTGCGGTGTTATGTGAAGTTTTGCACTGGCTTTTGCAATACTGCCTTCATGGGCGACCGTCCAAAAGTAGTTCAAATGCTTATAATTTATGGCATTTGGCATTCAGTGTTGCCTCTGTTGTTCAGTTTTTTACTTGAAAGTGACGGTAGTCGAGATCACTTCGATACCGGCAGGCTCTCGTTGATGCCCCAGCCGTTGCTGTTTCAATATTTAGAATTAACCGAGCTTTAAAAAAAGCATAAGTGGTATTTTTAATTTAGCACACCCAAGGCTATTGACGGCGAGGACATTGCTACCGGCAAGTCGATTTTTGGCGCCGATATCGATTTGAAGAATGCCCCTTACGCGGTCGTAGCGCACTCTCCAGTCTATGGAACCAGGGTGAAAAACGTCGATGACAGCGAGGCGCTGAACATCGCTGGGGTCAAAAAGGCGATCCGCATTTAAGGTGCGAGCCAGCCCGCGGCATTCGGTTCTTTGGGTGGGTTGCCGTGGTGGCATCCAACACCTGAGCCACCATGGAGGGTTGTAAAGCCCTGAAAATCAGGTGTGATAACGCTCTGGCCGCCAACGGTGCCGGATTGCAGACACAAAGGGGAATTCGAGCTGAACACGGGTTCTAACATCGTGCTATTCAACATTCCTGCTATCCAGCTGGAAAATTCGCCTGCATCGGCTCATGTGCGTATTGGCGGGTTCCGATCGGTGTACAATCTGTCTCACGCTTGGGCGGTCCAGAGCTTTGCCCATGAAATGGCGGTAGCAGCGGGCAAGGACCATTGTGATTGCATTCTGGATCTGACGGGGTCATACCGGGAAATTCACATCCTGACCGTTGGCGATGACTGGAACCACGGTGAAGATCCGGACCTGCACCCGATCGATATCGGCCAGATGCGCCGGGTGAAGCCGGCCTGCCGCCTTCTTGTCAGCAAGCCGCTGAGCTAACACCGATATAGAGCCAAGACTTTAATGAGTCCTTCTGAACATTTGACGCTGGGGAGCAGACCTTTATGAACTTAATGATCATAGGCGCAGGAATTATGGGCACCACTTTTGCCACCTTGGCAAAAGAGATTGCACCGGATTTGACTGTGACCATTTTAGAGAGACTGGACAGTGCCGGGGCGGGTAACTCCTCTCCATTCTGGAACGCAGGCACGGGGCATGAAGCGAACTGCGAGCTTAACTACACGCCAGTCGACGAAGAGGTCATTTCGGTTGAAAAAGCGCTGAAGATCCACGCCCAGTTCAATGTCGCCAAGCAGTTCTGGGCTCATCTGGTCGAAAAAGGAGCCATAAAAGACCCTGAAACATTTATCAATCAAACCAAACACTGCACCATTGTTTCCGAATCTGATATCGAGGAACTGCGGTTGCGGTTTAAGGAAATGTCGGCTCATCATTTTTTTGAGCACATGCGTTACTCGGAAGACTTCGATGAAATCAAGAGCTGGATCCCCCACACCATGGATCAGCGCCCACGCCACGAAAAAATGGCGGCCACCGTTATTGAGACGGGTACAGACGTTGATTTTGGTTCGTTAACGGAACAAATGGCGACTTACGCAGCCCAAGACCTAGGGGTAAAATTTGAGTACGGTACCCACGTTCAGCGTGTGCACAAGAGCCCAACCGGGCGTTGGATTATCAAGGCTGAACGCAACGGAAAACCCGTTCAACATAAGGCAGACGTGCTGTTTGTGGGCGCCGGCGGAGGCACATTTCCCCTCCTGAAAAAAAGCCACTTGCCGTTCCGAAATCGTTTCGCCGGTTTCCCTGTGGGCGGGCGCTTTCTTCGGGCCTCGATCAGTGAAGAGCAGGCCGGGTATTACCGGGCTAAAACCTATGGCAAGGCGAAAGTGGGTGCGCCTCCGATGTCCGTACCGCACTTGGATTTGCGGGTAGTTGACGGTAAGTATTACTTGTTGTTTGGTCCTTTTGCCTCCTTTAAACCTCGCCTTGAAAGGGACCGAGGGTTTTTTGATTACCTCAGATCAATTCGCCTGCACGACATGCCTGGCTTGCTGAATGTTGCTTTAGAGCATTTCTCCTTGGTTAAATATCTGATTTCAGAAACGTTCAAAGGCGAAAAGACCATGTTCGAGGAGTTGGACAGCTTTGCCCCGGGCTTGAGTAAAAAATTTGGCTGGGAACCGGTTCAAGCTGGCCAGCGAGTGCAGATTATCAAAGACGGCGATCTGCAGATGGGCACTGAAATTCTTGTGTCTAAAGACAAAACTTACGGGACTTTATTGGGAGCATCGCCTGGGGCGTCGGTCTCACCTGAGGTCATGTTGCGCTGTCTGGAACAGTTGATACCGTCTGTCTTTTCGAAAGAGGAAGCCAGGCGAAAGAAGAGCGAGATTTTCTCCGAGGATGATCTGGACACACTCATCAGTCATCCTGATCGTTATCGGGAGGTTCGCGATGCCGCTAACCAAATGCTGGGAATAATTCAGCCCAAGGCGCAATAAGATGGGCCAACACTACCGACACAATCAACACCGCAGAGAGCAATCTATGGACAGTAGGATTAATGTAACGTCGTCTTTGGTCGTTCTCCATGGCGATGAAATGGCCCAGGTTGCTTTCGAGCAGATTCTCAAGAAATTCGTAACCGCGCGTCTGAACATTCAGCTTGAGGAAATCGATTTGTCCGCGGAACACCGTCTGCTGACCAACGGCCAAGCGGTGGTTGATGCCATTGATGCCCTAAAGCGCCATGGTGTGGGGGTAAAGAACGCCGGCATGACAGTCAACCGCCAGCAACTGGAAGAGTTGTTTCGTAAGCACCCCAGCGTGGACCCTGACAACCTTCACCCACTGGCCACCAAATCTCCTAACGGCGCCATCCGCAAGGGCATCAGCGGCAATATAACCCGCGAAGACATTCAGTTTCGCAACCTCAAAATCAGCCGCCCGGACTGGGTCGGTCGCGATATTGAAGTGGACACCATGGAGTTCGGCGGCATCAAAGACAGCTTCAACCAGTTGTCTCAGGCCACAGGCGTGGTCAAGCTGATGTTTGTTGGCAGTAGCGGCAACCCGGTGGAGCTGCACCGCCGCGCGCTTCGCAAGGGAGACCCCTGGCTGCTGGCCACGAACGATGTGGAAGACGTCAAAGCCTGGGCTCACCGCTTTTTCCGGCGTGCCATTAACGAAAAGCGGGATGTCTATCTGGGCCTCAAAGACACCGTTATCCCCGGTTACGATGGTGCCATGCGAAGGGTGATCGAAGACATCTACCAAAGCGATTACCGCCAGAAAATCGAGGACTTGGGGTTAAGCTACCACTACGAGCTCATCGACGCCCAAGCCGCGCGCATTGTCTCTAATCCGCCAGCGCGCGCGCTCTGGGGTGTGCCTGACAACACCACAGGGCGCAAGCTGCTCAAACTGGTCAATCAACTGCGAGAGATCGGTATTCCCGTTCGCAGTGCCCACGTGTCTATTTCCCGCATGAGCGCCGGCGGCGGCGATCAGTACGGCAGTTTCAATATGCCGGCGCAAGAAGACGGCGTCCTCAAGGTGATCGTAGACGGCGAAGAAAAGCACGCCCGCCGCGTCGGTAACGGCGACCCAATACTGTTCATGTCCAATGACCATGAAGCCATCAAAGACTGGGTGGCGCAGGTGTTTCGTGACGCTTCCCGTAAAAACAAGGAGGTCTACTTTGGCCTCAAACGCGAGTATATGGAATACGACGAAGTATTCAGCAACGTTATCACCGAAGTGCGGCGGGAGTTGGCTCAGGCGCACACGCCGCCGCCGTCTTTCATGATCATGCGGCCCTCCAGCCAGCTCAAGAAAATGATCACCGATCCCCCGAGAAACGCGCTCTATCCGTCCCAGAATCTAGACGGCGATATCTTCTCGGACATCTCCGCCGCTCTCGGTGGCAGCCTGGCTACTGCCAGCTCCATCATCGAGAGCAAGGCCGGCACCATGCTTTTTGAGGCGCCCCACGGCACGGCTCATGATCTTTACCTGAAGTATTTAGAGAGCGACGGCCGCGACGCCCACTTCAACCCCTCCGCGCTGATTTTTGCCCTCGCTAACGCCCTGGAAAACCTGGGCGAACGCGAAGGCAATTCGCCCCTGACCGAGTACGCGGTGAACCTCAAAACAGCCCTGACCGACACCGTCGACAGGGGTATTGTCACCGCAGATCTCACCGGCAAGACCATTGACCCGGATTCAGAGCAAGTGGTGGACATGACAGGGTTTCTAGACGCTGTAGAGGGCGCGCTCAAGTAGTTGCCAGCCGACAACTGGTGGCGCCATCGAGCGCGCGAGCATTGCGCTTTTACGCGGCGATTTGATAGATGCTGCGGATGCTGGAACATCCGGTGGGGATTTTTTAAAGAGCCAGCTGCGCGCAACCAATGCAGTAGAGGCTGGTAGGGTCGGCCTCTAAGCGCTTTGGGTTGACGGGCTCGCCGCATTCCCGGCAGTTCCCGTATTCATCGTTGTCGATCCGAAGGAGGGCGGCTGCAATCAGCCGTAACTGCCGGTCTGCCCGCACCTTTCCAGCCTGCGCCAGTGCCTGGCTTTGCAGAGCATCCATTCGTGAGAGCCGGCCGACGCTTTGCTGATCCAGGTGAACAGTATCGCTGGACTCATCCCGCACCTCACGGGTGGACAGCAGGTCGTCGCGCTGTGCCAATAGCAATGTGCGACACTTCTCCAGGTTGTCAGTTGTCATATCGAGGTTGCCTTATTCAATAGGTGAAAGCTGGCTCGCAGGCCAGCACTCTTCAGTTCAGCGGCTGCAATTCAGTCGATGACTCTAAACTCTGAGGTGGCGTTGACGTTATTCGATCAGGGTTCTTACCGTCTTGATAACGTCCCTCGGTTCTAGACTCATCTACGTCTAAGTACAACTGCGTTAAGATTGGGCCAAACACTTGGCCTTGGTGTAGGCTTGATTATCAAGACACCGGATTCGAGGCAAAAGCACCATGATCGCACCAGCAGCATCGCCCCCCAAGTCCGCCGTCAGGTCCCTGAGGCAGAAGCTCAGAGCGTATTGCAAGCCACGTCTGGCCCGCAGCATTGCGGAAATCTTGATCACCGCACTGCCTTTTGTGTTGATTTGGGCTCTGATGTGGTTGGCGGTCAGTGCCGGATACTGGCCAGTGGCTCTGGTGCTGGCTGTCCCTGCCGCGGGGTTTCTGGTGCGGCTGTTCATGATTCAGCACGACTGCAGTCATAGGTCGTTTTTCCATTCACGACGCAGCAATGACTGGACCGGTCGTATCATCGGTGTGCTTACCCTGACGCCTCATGATTTCTGGCGCCACTCCCACAACCTCCACCATGCCAACTCTGGCAATTTGGATCGGCCGCCCATTGGCGGACTCGACACCCTCACAGTGCGCAAGTTCCAGGCCTTGCCGCGGTGGCAGCAGTGGCGCTATCGCCTCTACCGTCACCCTCTGGTGTTGTTCGGCTTTGGTCCCATGTACACGTTCTTGCTGGACTACCGGCTACCTTTCGGATTCATGCGTGCTGGCTGGATGCCCTGGATAAGTACTCTGGGCACCAACGTGGCCATTGCGGTTCTGGCAACTGGCATCATCTGGCTTGTCGGGGTGGGACCTTTCCTGCTGGTCCAAATCCCGATTACGCTGCTTGCCACTACCATGGGGGTTTGGCTGTTCTACGTCCAGCATCAGTTCGAAGCCACCTATTGGCAACACAACGAACACTGGAACGCTCATGACTCTGCGTTGCAGGGCAGCTCTTACTATGTATTGCCGGGTGTCCTGCGCTGGTTCAGCGCCAACATTGGCGTGCACCACGTTCACCATCTGGCCAGCCGAATTCCTTGCTATCGCCTGCCCGAGGTATTGAAAGATCACCCGGAACTTCAAACATTCAACCGGGTCACGTTGCGCGAAAGCATTGAATCAGTGCGCCTGGCGCTCTGGGACGAGAATAAGCGGCGGCTGGTTTCTTTCAGGGAGGCGACAAGCTAAGCGGGACAGATTTGTTGTCACCCGCCCCATAAACTGCCACCCCAGATCGCAAGCACTACTAAGGTGGTCACAATGGCAGCAGATACTTTATGGCGTTCAAAAATCGCCTGAACGCGATTGCCTGCAATAAGCACCATTAGCCCCAAACCATAGTATCTGAGGGCTCGAGACAAGGCTGATGCGAGTATAAACAGGAAGAAGGAATAGCCAGTGGCGCCGGCTGCCAACATGGCAATCTGAAATGGAATCGGAACAACCCCTACGCTGACAATCAACCAGAACCCGTCTTCCTCCATCCGCATGCGCACATGCTCGAATTGTTCGGGCGTTGAGACCATTTCCACGAGCCGCGGGCCAATGGCATCAAACACATAATAGCCGACGAAGTAGCCAACTACGGCGCCGGCCAAACAGCCGAACAAGGCTATAGTGCTGAGGAGGAATATCTGATGGCGACGGGCCTGCATCAAGGGAACAAGGATTGCCTCCAACGGGACGGGGATGAGGATGGATTCCAGAAAAGACGCAACACCTAAGCCCCAAAGGGCGTGTCGGGAATAAACCATTCGTGTAGCCCACTTTTGAATGCGGGCCAGTCCCCGGGGACGGCTTGACGTTTCGTTTTTCATCGTCTTTCCTCGAATAAAGCGTTCATACGTTCTTCGAAGCCGGCTTACCTTCGTGTTGTTACGCTTGACTAAACTCCATCGTGTCCATATCCTTGAATATATGGACACTTTATCAGCAACAGCAATTTTTGGTGCGCTCTCTCAAGAAACTCGATTGGCGGCCTTTCGGCTTTTGGTTCGTCACGAACCAGAAGGACTTCCGGCGGGTGAGATCGCAAGACAACTGGGTGTACCACACAACACTATGTCCGCACATTTGTCGGTGCTTGCCCGTGCGGAGATTGTTCTCTCCCAACGCCAGAGTCGCTCCATTATCTATCGAGCAAATTTAAATTGTGTGCAAGAGACGATAAAATTTCTGGTTAATGACTGCTGTGCAGGTCATCCACAGGTCTGTGAGCCGCTCACATCTTCGTTAATCGCCCGCCCCACCCAATCAGACAAATCATGAATTTCTATGGCACGACTCACCTTACAAGAGCCACACAATGAACCGGATAACCATGGCGCATGACCTCCCAAACATAAATCCTGACACGCTTCAGACCATTGATGTCGAGGCATTGGTCGGCCCCGGCGCGTCTCGGCATGCCCCCCGTATTCTGATGCTCTATGGCTCGTTGCGAGAGCGCTCTTTTTCTCGGCTGGTTTCCGAGGAAGCGGGGCGGCTGCTGAGCTGGTTTGGCTGTGACGTTCGAACCTTCGACCCTACTGGACTGCCGCTTCCTGACGCCGAGGACGCGTCTCATCCCAAGGTTGCGGAGTTACGCGAACTTGCCGAATGGTCTGAGGGCATGGTGTGGTGCTCGCCAGAACGCCACGGCGCTATGACGGGCATTATGAAAGCTCAAATTGACTGGATTCCGCTGACGCTGGGGGCCGTGCGCCCAACCCAAGGCAAGACTCTGGCCGTGATGCAGATCTGCGGTGGCTCGCAGTCATTCAACAGTGTCAATCAGCTGCGCGTGTTGGGGCGCTGGATGCGCATGCTGACCATCCCAAACCAATCGTCAGTGCCCAAGGCGTTCATGGAGTTCGACGAAAACGACCGCATGAAACCGTCACCTTTTTACGACCGCATCGTCGATGTTATGGAGGAGTTGGTGAAGTTTACCTGGCTGGTACGCGACCACAACACGGCGCTGACCGATCGCTACTCGGAGCGCAAAGAGAGCGTCGATGCGCTGTCAAATCGCGTTAATCAGCGCGCCATCTGACGCCAGAAATTCGACAGCCGCCGACGGAACCCGCCGCAACGCTCACAATGATCAGAGGAAACGCCGCATGACTACACCTGAAAGCTCACAGTCCCCCAGCGCGTCTGAGGGTATGGGATTGTTTGAGCGTTTTCTGACGCTTTGGGTAGCCTTGGCTATCATCGCAGGCGTGCTGATAGGGCAGTTTGCTCCCGCTATCCCCGAAACCTTGTCACGGTTTGAAGTTGCGCAGGTGTCAATTCCCGTTGCGGTGCTGATTTGGGCGATGATTTTCCCGATGATGGTACAGGTCGACTTCACCTCGGTTGCCGGCGTTCGCCGTCAGCCCAAGGGGCTGATTATTACCACGGCAGTGAACTGGCTGGTCAAGCCTTTCACCATGTTTGCTATTGCCTGGTTCTTTTTTACCGTGGTGTTTGCGCCTCTGATACCCGCGGATCGGGCCAATGAATACCTGGCTGGCGCTATATTGCTGGGTGCTGCGCCCTGTACCGCCATGGTTTTCGTGTGGAGCTATCTGACGCGGGGCGACGCGGCCTACACTCTGGTCCAGGTGGCGCTCAATGACCTAATCATGCTGTTTGCCTTCGCGCCCATCGTCGTTTTCCTGCTGGGCGTGTCGAGCATTCAGGTGCCTTGGGATACGGTCATCCTGTCAGTGGTCTTGTACATTGTCATTCCACTGGGCGCCGGCTATTTGACCCGTCAGGCGGTTATCAAGCGGCGTGGCATAGAATGGTTCAGCAACGTTTTTATGAAACGCCTGGCACCGATCACACCCATTGGCTTGATCACTACTTTGGTGTTGCTGTTCGCTTTTCAGGGCGACGTGATTATCGCTAATCCGCTGCACATTGTGCTGATTGCTATCCCACTGATTCTTCAGGCCGTGCTGATCTTCTTCATCGCTTACGGCTGGGCAAAGGCCTGGCAGGTGCCCCATTGCGTTGCGGCGCCCGCTGGTATGATCGGCGCCAGTAATTTCTTCGAGTTGGCCGTAGCGGTCGCCATTGCGCTGTTTGGTTTGCAGTCCGGCGCGGCTCTGGTAACGGTGGTGGGTGTGCTGGTAGAGGTGCCCGTTATGCTGGCTCTGGTGCGCTTTGCCAATGCCACCCGCGGCCACTTTCCGGTGGTGCAAGAAGCTTCCCGTTAAGCCCCCAGTTGGCACCCATCCATAACCGCATAGGCCGCTTAAAGAATTCTTTGAGATAAACCACAATCTACCGATCGTTGACATTTTCCTGATGAAACTTCAACAAAGCCATGACATGGGGCGGGCTGTCGCAGGCCCGCTCTGTTTCACTGGTGTGTGATGACAGCGCTGGCCAGCCGCCCTATACGTAGAAGTCCAGATCTTCCTGGGCTTTCACAGGTCTCGCATTTTGATGGGGTCGTCACCTGTGAAGAAAATCAGGCCCCAGTGCGTTCCGAAAGCTGACCGGTCAGGAACCGAACATGCGAGGGCTGTTCAACAAGACAGAGTTGATGGCACCGGATCATTCGACGGTTTCTTCGAACAGCGGTATTGCCACATCAACACCTTCCGCCTGAAGTCTTTTTGCACTCTCGAGGGACCGATCATTCAAGCGAAGAAAGTCCCATGGAATGAAAGAAATCTTGTTTGCCGTACAAAAATCAGCCGCCCAATCGGGTGCAACCACGATGTAGCGGCGGCCGAATTTTTGCGCAGCCTTAATTGCATTAATGCTCTAGCCAAGCAGGGCAATGTAGCCTTTGTTCGGATCTTTGGGAGCCTCGGTACCCCTAATCGAATCCATTTCAGGGTCGAGCCAAGCGGTTACCGACCGGGGCAGCTCTTTCTCCGGTGTTATTGACATTCGACGTGCTCCTTAACGGTGTGTCTAAAAACTGCGCTGGATTTTGAACGCAAAACGGAAATCGAGCCGTTAAATACTTTTGCTGATGGAGGAGGTTGAGCCGTCTGAAATCAGGCGAGACACTTAGGCTGAAAACATTCTCACTAGGGCGGCTTTTAAAAATAGACGTCTGTAACATACTGTCTTAATACAGACGGTGCAGTTACAAATTCCCTATCCTGCGACCCGCGATTGTCGTACGCACGTTGTGGCTGGGAGCGACAGACTCCACGTCTATCGAAGCTTTGAGTGAGCTTCGCCAACCCGTCGTGGCTGTGGAGAATTACCGTCATCGTGGAATTTCGGCAGAGCAGGGCAGATCGTCAATTCTCTTTATCAGTGTCTGCTCAGCAGGCTGAACCACAAAAGCATTTTCGACAGCCCGGTTGATGAGGTATGTCGTTTGCTGGCCTAGCGCTCGATACAGACAGGCAGTATCAAGCAGAGGGTTGGTCAGATTGTTAAACGCTTTTTTGATCCGGACACAGAGATCGCAGGGATGAACAAGACTGCGCGTGTTTTATTACGATTCGCGGGGGTCGGACAACGTTCTGATGGTTCTGGAAATAGACGTTACACACGCGGTAGAACTTGGTTGAACCACGCTGCGCAGGGAGCTGTAAAAATACGTCACAGCAGCGTTATAGAAAAAGCGAGTGCGACACTCGTCGCACTCGCTTAAAAAGATGTGCATTAATTTGGGGTCGTCAAATCACTGCAACGACGTCAGAACTAACGCCATCCAACCCGGTCAAAAATACGCACCGCTTCTGGGTTGTTCTCACCCAACATATTGACGTTGATGTCATCAATGTTCAAGTTACCCCAGGAATCCAGAATCGGGTTCTTGAGCACGCCTTTAACCGCAGGGTATTCATGGTTGCTTCCGGCAAAAATTTCCTGCGCGGTATCAGAAGCCAAAAACTCAAGGAAACGAACAGCGTTTTCGCGATTAGGCGCTGTGGCGACAACGCCAGCGCCGCCGATATTCGCGTGAACGCCGCGCCCTGACTGATTTGGGAAGATAATGCCAACGCTGCGGGCTACTTCCCGATCAGCTTCATCATCAGAATTGAGCAAACGAGCGTAATAATAGTGGTTACCAACTGACAGGTCACACTCGCCCGCAGCTACGGCGCGGATCTGGTCGGTGTCGCCACCCTGTGGATCCCGTGCCATGTTATCAACAACACCTTGCGCCCATTGCTCGGCACCTTCTTTTCCAAGATGCTCTATCAAGCTTGCCAATAGCGATTGGTTGTAAATGTTGCTGGAAGAACGGATACATACCTCGCCCTTAAATTCAGCGTTCGTCAGGTCTTCAAAGTCATTGATCCGAGTAGGGTCGAACGTTGACCGGTTGTAGTAAATTGCTCGCAAACGCTGGCTAAAGCCGAACCAATGGCCTTCTGGATGACGCATGGATTCTGGCAGGCGGCTATTCAGCACGTCCGAATCTACCGGCTGAAAAATACCCTCTTGATCGGCTCGCCACAAGTTGCCTGCGTCCACCGTTATCAGAATGTCGGCCGGACTAACAACGCCTTCACGCTTGATTCGCTGAACCAACGCGTTTGATTTGCCCTCAATAAGGTTTACTTCGATGCCGGTCTGGTCCGTAAAAGCCTGGTAAATAGCTTGGTCAGAATCGTAGTGTCGAGCCGAATACAAGTTGACTTCGCTTGCGGATACACCGCCCGCTGTCATAGTGGCAGCCAAAGCAATAGCTGTTAGTTTGATTTTGAGATTAATCACGGTTCTGATTTCCTTCTGTTTTGACGTTAACAATGGTAATAGTTGCTATTCTCAGGTGGATTAAAAAGGAGGAGCGTCCAGAAGTCAATGAATGAGGATCATTATTTTTTAGATCTGCAATAAAAAGCAATACGTGATATGATTAAAACTGCAGTAAGCTGACAACTCCGATACAAAATCTGGTTTTATTTCATGAGTGTTTTTCAAAAAAAATCCATTGATAGCCTCGTCGTCGGCGAAAATTCGGCTGATTTTGCGCTCATGCTTGATCGTGTCCATTGCCATTTTGGCCAGCACAAGGCGGTGACAGACGTCAGTCTGGACATAAAGGCAGGGGAAGTAGTATGTCTGTTAGGCCCCTCAGGCTGCGGAAAGACTACGTTGCTACGCATAGCTGCCGGACTGCAAAAACCGTCGGTGGGTAGGGTGTTTGTAGGCCCCGATCTGGTTTCTGCACCGAATGGGACGCATTGGCCACCGGAAAAACGCAACGTAGGCGTTGCCTTCCAGGAGCCGGCTCTGTTCCCACATTTAACGGTGCTTGAAAACGTCTGTTTTGGTATTAATGCGTTACCAAAGAGTAAGCAAAAATCTCACGCACTGGATTTGCTGAGTCGTCTAAGCATAGCCGCGTGTGCGGAGGCCTATCCTCATACTCTCTCTGGTGGTCAGCAGCAAAGGGTTGCCCTTGCCAGAGCGTTAGCGCCGTCGCCGCAGGTAATATTATTGGATGAGCCTTTTTCAAGTCTTGACGCCCGCCTGCGGGATCAGATTCGGGATGACACGCTGCATGTTCTCAAAGAGCTGAATACGGCAACACTGTTAGTGACGCACGACCCAGAAGAAGCGATGTTTATGGCGGATCGCATTGCTTTGATGCGCGAGGGTGAGATTGTTCAAACGGGTACGCCGACGGATTTGTACTGCAGCCCAGCTGATCCCTTTGTAGTAAACTTTTTCGGTCAGGTGAATAAGCACAGTGGCGTCGTGCGCGACGGCGTTGTCCGGACTCCGTTTGGCCAGTTGGACGCCCACAAATTTTCCGAAGGTAGCACTCTAAGGGTTCTGATTCGCCCGGAAGCGGTGAAAGTCACGCCCCTGACCAACCAGGTTCACAACGCTCATAGCAGTCATATCTTGATGTCACGACTGCTCGGCGCCAGCAGCCTGTTGCATGTTTGCGCACACGATACGAACGGCCAGGAAGCGCATTTGCACGCCCGGGTGCCTGGTGTTTTTCTGCCAGAAGAAGGGCAGCCCGTATCCTTGAGTCTGGATATGTCGCAGGTATTTCTCTTCGAACAGCGCGATCGGCTCTAAGCTTTAGTGCTTGCTGCTGCCGGGGCGAGAGCGGCGCATTGCCAAGCTGAGAACAACAACGGGGATGATTCCCACAGCGACGATGAGCAGCGATGACGTGGCAGATTCGGCCAGCCGTTCGTCAGACGCCAGACTGTAGGCACGTACCGCAAGCGTGTCGAAATTGAACGGTCGCAGAATAATCGTGGCAGGCAACTCCTTCATTACATCCACAAATACCAGAATACCCGCGGCTAGCAAACTGCCACGCATTATCGGCGTGTGCACTTTACGCAACGCGCCGCCAGCGGTTTGCCCAAGCATACGTGCGGCAGCATCCATAGAAGGGGTTACTCTCCCCATGCTTGCCTCAACGGTGTTGAAAGACACCGCCAGGAAACGCACTGCGTACGCATATATCAACACAAAGGCCGTGCCGGTGAAGATCAGCCCGACCATAAAACCATAGTTGTCGCGCAAAAAAAGATTCAGCCTCTGATCCAGCCAGGCCAGAGGAATCATGATACCCAATGCGACAACGGAGCCCGGGATGGCGTATCCCATCGACGCGACGCGGTTCGCTCCTCTGACCCAGCGGCTGGCATTCAGCCTTGCCCCATAGCTAAGCAACACGGCTAAAGCAACGGCCACCAGCGCCGCACCGGAGGCCAGGCTCACACTGTTAAACGCGAAAGTCAGAAAACGGGTTCCAAAGAGTTTATCTCCCGTAGTGACTGCCATTTCGAGCAACACCAGCGCTGGCAGAACAAAGCCGATCAGCACTGGTAAGAAACAGACGGCAAATGCTAGAGCGGCTCGCCCTGAACGTAACGAGTATTGTGGCAGCGCCTGATAACGAACAGATGCGTGGTATTGCTTGCCGCCGCGCGAGGCACGCTCCAGAACCACAACAATGAATACAAACACCAGCAAACAGGCGGCTAACTGAGCGGCCGCAACTTGCTCACCTAATCCGAACCAGGTTCGGTAGATACCCGTAGTAAACGTGTCAACGCCAAAGAATTGGACCGCGCCGAACTCGTTGAGCGTTTCCATTAACACCAGAGAGACACCGCCAATGATAGCTGGGCGCGCCAACGGTAAAGCCACGCGCCTAAACATCTTCCACGGTGCCAATCCCAGGGTGCGCCCTACGTCGAGCGCACTGACCGATTGTTCCATGAAGGAAGCACGGGCAAGGAGGTAGACGTACGGGTAGAGCACCATGGTGATGAGCACGGAAGCGCCGCCCAGCGAGCGAATGTTCGGGAAGTAATAGTCACCGTGCTGCCAGTCAAACCATTCGCGCAAAGTGCTCTGCAGCGGCCCTGCAAACTGCAGAAAGTCGGTATAGGCGTAGGCGATCACGTACGTTGGAACGGCCAATGGCAGCAAAAGAGCCCACTCAAATATGCGCCTTCCAGGAAAGCGGCACATCACCACCAGCCAGGCGCAGGCCGTACCGATAAGCGTGGTACCCAAACCAACGCTTACGCTCAGCACGACGGTGTTACTCAGATAACGCCCCAAGACCGTGCTGGCGAGATGTTGCCAGACTTCCCCAGAGGGAAAAAACACATGAGCGAATATAACAATTACAGGCAGGGCCACCAGTAAAGCAATAACGAAGGTGCTTATCGCCCAAACGTTAGGAAGCCGGGTACGGTAGCCTTTTTGAGACGGGTTAGCCATAAAGTCATCGCAAGTCTGTTAAAGCGATGCACTATAAGCCAGTAATTGGGGTAATGACAATAACTTCTCTCCGCTGGTGCAGCTCCAGCAAAAGCTGTAGCTGCACCAGGCTACCTTTGTGTCAGTGTTGTAGGATTTGATTCAGAAACTGTTTTGTCCGTGCTTCTTTGGGGTTCGAGAAGAACTCTTCCGGCGGCGCCAGCTCCACAATCTCGCCTTGGTCCATAAAAATCACTCGGTCTGCTACGGTTTTAGCAAAACCCATTTCGTGGGTGACACAAATCATGGTCATGCCACTGCCGGCCAGCTCAATCATCACATCCAGTACTTCTTTGATCATCTCCGGGTCCAGCGCCGAGGTGGGCTCGTCGAACAACATGATTTTCGGCTTCATGCACAGCGCCCGCGCAATGGCAACGCGTTGTTGTTGGCCACCGGACAGTTGACCTGGGTATTTGTCCGCCTGCTCAGGAATCTTCACCCTATCCAGATATTCCATAGCGGTGGCGAGGGCTTCTCGCTTGGGCACCTTGCGTACCCACAGCGGCGCCAAACAGCAGTTCTCTAGCACCGTCAGGTGTGGAAACAAGTTGAAGTGCTGAAACACCATGCCGACTTCCTTGCGCACGGTATCGATCTGCTTCACATCGTCAGTAAGCTCGACATCGTCCACCATGATCTGACCGCGCTGGTGCTCTTCGAGCCGGTTGATGCACCGGATAAATGTCGATTTTCCTGAGCCCGAAGGCCCACAGATAACGATCCGCTCACCTTCCTTCACCTCAAGGTTCAGACCCTTGAGTACGTGAAAGTTGCCGTACCATTTATGCATGTCAGCGACCCTGATAATGGTCTTGTCAGTGCGCTTGGTCAATCCGACCGGAGCGGTGCACACACCCTCCGGATTTTGTGCCGTGTTGTGCTCAGTCATGTTGGTGTCCCGTCAAGATTTATGACCAGTGTCGAGTTTTCGTTCCAGGTTCTGGCTGTATCGAGACATACCGAAACAGAAAATCCAGAAACAGAAGGCCACAAAGACATAGCCTTCCGTAGTGACGTTGCGCCACGCCGGGTCAGTGATGGTCGATTGCACCGCTCCCAGAATATCGAACAGGCCAATAATGAGGACCAAGGTGGTGTCTTTGAACAAAGAAATGAAGGTGTTAACGATACCGGGGATGACCAGTGTCAATGCCTGCGGCAATACCACCAGACCGGTTTTGCGCCAATAGCCCAATCCCAGAGCGCTGGCAGCCTCATACTGGCCTTTCGGGATCGCTTGCAAGCCGCCTCGTACCACCTCTGCCATATAGGCCGATTGCCAAAGAGTGATGCCGATCAACGCTCGCATCAGCTTTTCAAAGTTGACCCCGTCGGGCAGGAACAAAGGCAACATCACAGAAGCCATGAACAACACGGTAATCAACGGCACAGCACGCCAGACTTCGATGAAAACGACGCACATGCCGCGAATAATCGGCATGTCTGAGCGACGCCCAAGCGCCAGTACGATACCTATTGGCAATGCGGCCAGAATGCCCACATAGGCAAGAATTAACGTCAGCATCAGGCCGCCCCATCGGCTGCTTTGAACTTCTTCCAGTCCAAACCAGCCACCGGGGATCAGGATGTATCCGATCAGCGGCAGACCGGTCAGCCCGAAGACACCGAACCACTTGCGGCGCGGGAAGCGCTCGATGAACTGCGGCACGAAGGCCACCGCAAGGAGGCCAAACATGATGTCAACGCGCCATTGCAGTGCATCGGGATAAAATCCATAGATAAAGAAATTTAATCGCTGACCGATAAACAGCCAGCAAGCGCCTTCACCACCGCAATCAGCGGCACTGTCGCCGGTGAATGTTGCTTCAAGAACAACCCAGCTCAGCAGCGGCCCCGCGCTCGTCATCACCAGATAGGCGGCTACCAGCGTCAGCACGATATTGTACCAAGTTGAAAACAGGTTTTTGCGCATCCAGCCAATAACACCGATGTCCTGACGGGGCGGCAATTCCGATGGAAGACTCATCATCGCTCCTGCAGCGCTACGGCGCGGTTATAAACGTTCATAAGACCCGAAATAATCAGGCTGATAGTAAGATAAACAGCCATGGTGATGGCCACCACCTCAACCGCCTGTCCGGTCTGGTTCAGGGTGGTGCCCATAAACACCGATACCAAGTCTGGATAAGCGATCGCGGTTGCCAGCGACGAGTTTTTAACCAGGTTTAGATATTGGCTGGTCAAAGGCGGAATAATGACCCGCATGGCCTGTGGAATAACAACCAGCCGCAAGGTGAAATTGGACCTCAGGCCCAGCGCACTGGCGGCTTCCGTCTGGCCACTGTCAACCGCCAGAATGCCGGAGCGGACAATTTCCGCAATGAAGCTTGCGGTGTAGAGCGATAAGGCAATCCAAAGTGCGGCAAGCTCCGGCAGTATTGAAGCCCCACCGGTAAAGTTAAAACCGGTCAGTGAGGGCATTTCCCAGACCAGAGGCCGACCGACCAGCACGAACATCAGAAGTGGCAGGGCCAGAATCAGCATTGTTCCGACCCGTAAAGTCGGAAATAATTGGCCCGTGCGGAACTGGCGCTTCTTAGCCCAGCGGTGTACGAAAACCGACGCTGTGATACTCACAGTCAACGCTGCTATTACCCAGCCGAATCCGGGCTCCGCACTTGCAGTCGGGAAGTAAAGACCGCGATTACTGAGAAAAAACATATCAGCCACGTCGAGGCTTTGACGGGGACTGGGAAGCGTTTGCAGCACTGCAAAATACCAGAAGAAAATTTGCAGTAAGAGCGGAATATTACGAATGGTTTCAATATAAACCAGCGCCAACTTGGCAATCAGCCAGTTGCTGGAAAGTCGCGCTACGCCCACAGCGAAACCGATGATCGTAGCCGCCACCACACCCATGGCTGACACGAGCAGAGTATTAAGCAGACCCACAAGAAAAGTGCGGCCATAAGTCATGGTAGAGTCGTAGGGAACCAGGCTCATGATGATGCCAAAGCCCGAAGTCTGGTCCAGGAAGCCGAAACCTGTGCTAATACCGCGGCTTTCCATGTTGTTCAGGGTGTTATGGAACAGCGTCCAGCCAAACCAGAAAACAGTGGCCAGCGCGAGAGTCTGAAATACAAACATCCGTACCTTGGGGTTGTTCCAAGGCTTTGGTCGTGCGCCGTTTGAAGGGGTCGTATTGGATTCGTTCATAGGTTAACCCGAAAAATGCCCCCGGTCTCCAGGGGCAACTGAACGACAAACATTCCGGTCACGCAGCTACCGGAATGTCATGGCTATCGGGTGTTAACGAACCGGTGGCGCGTACATAATGCCGCCGTTATTCCACAAGGCGTTTAGACCGCGATCAAGCCCAAGCGGGGTGTCTGGTCCAACGTTACGCTCATACATCTCACCGTAATTACCAACGGTCTGGATGATCCGAAAGCCAAAGTCAGCCGGTACGCCGAGCTTCTCACCCATGTCGCCGGTGGTGCCGAGCAGACGCTGGATCTCAGGGTTTGTGGACGACTTCATTTCTGCAACGTTGGCTTGGGTAACACCCAGTTCTTCCGCGTTGATCTGCACAAACAACACCCACTTCACAATATTGAACCACTGATCGTCGCCTTGGCGAACAACAGGGCCAAGAGGTTCCTTGGAAATGATGTTCGGCAGAGTAATAGCGCTGCTGGGGTCTTCCAGCTTGCTGCGCAAGGCGGCCAGTTGTGAGCGGTCAGAGGTCAGAACATCACAACGGCCAGCAGCAAAACCACTGACGGTCTGTTCGGAGGTGTCGAATACCAGAGGGTTGAATGTCATACCTTTGGTGCGGAAATAGTCCGCCAAGTTCAGTTCCGTTGTAGTGCCTGCTTGAATGCAGATCGTGGCACCGTCCAATTGCTCGGCGTTGTCTACGCCTAACGATTTGCTAACCAGAAAACCTTGGCCGTCGTAGTAGTTGGTGCCCGCAAAATTGAGGCCCAGGGAAGCATCGCGAGTCAGGGTCCAGGTGGTGTTACGTGAAAGAATATCAATTTCACCAGACTGCAACGCGGTAAAACGTTCTTTTGCTGTCAGCGGTGTAAACTGAGCTTTGGCTGCGCTGCCAAAGACTGCGGCTGCTACGGCGCGACAAGTATCCACATCGATACCGGTCCAATCGCCGTTTTCATCTGGCTGGGAGAAACCCGGCAAACCGGAGGTAACACCGCATTGCACGTGCCCCCTTGATTTAACGTCATCCAGAGTTGCGGCCTGCACACTTCCTGCCATCAGGGTGCCACCGAGGGTTGTCGCAATGGCGACCAGTAAGAGTTGTTTTTTCATTGTCGTAAATCTCCGAAGTTTCAGTTAGTTACACACACACTGTGCTGTAGCAAAGCGCAAGCCAGCCTGTATAACCTTATGATTACTATAATAATAAAACTTCACCCCTGAAAACGAGCGTTGTTCTTGGTGCCTATTGCCTACGAAAATGCTGCTTGTTGGTGCGTTCAGGCCGGACTGTGGTGCACTGTCCGCGAATCGCAACTTCAGAGGCAGGGTGTGCCTTTCACGAGCACTCCATTAATATCCGAAAACTTTCACCACCAATACTCCTCGAATTTGCCTCGCGTTTGCACGTATTTTATTTTCAAAAATGCACGCTAGCGCCCAGCAACAGTAATAATGCCCCATTCTTCGGTAACAAAAAAGCACGTATTTCCTACGTCGGCGGCGCGGCACTCATCAAGCTGAATGTCGCGGACGTAATCTGGGTCATAAAAGAATTTATTTTGCCCTCCGCGCTGTCGAATGGCAACTCCGAGGTGTCGTTATAGGGAGTATTGAAGGCGGACGTCGTTCGCTGTGCGCCTCAAGTGATGGGCCCAATCTGCGACCACACGACTGTCTACATTCAACCCCCTTTCGTTATGTTTTGAAAGCAGCGTTTTTAGACTATCTTGACAACATTATAGTTTCGGAACGATACTATAGTGTGTCCTTACTGGTGACGTTCATGACGCTTAGGCAACCCTTGGAAAAAGACAATGCTGACAGCGAATAATCGAAGAAACTGCATCATGAATGGCCCCACCTGCGATCATGCGGAAGTGCAGGGCGATGACGGTCAGTACTTCGAGGCAGTCACCAAACAACGTCGGAGAAATCAAAAATGAACGTACAGGAAAAAATTTCCAGTCAGGTCACAACTGATACCATTGTGCGCTACACAACCGGCAAGCTTTGGTCTTCGCTGTGTGGTTTTTCCGATACGAATGTGCCGGTATCAGGTGCACAGTAATTGGCCGACCGTTTCTCAGCTCTGCATCAAGGGCAAGTTTGTTGGTGGTGTCGATATTGTGCGTGAAACGTATGAGCAAAGTGAACAGCAGACATTGCTCCAATCAGCACTGGCTCGATGCCATTGAAGCCGGTCGAAGCGGAATCCCAACGATGCAAAACTTGACTGCACCAGAACTGGCCGCGTGGTTTGAGAACGCGGCGCGCCCCAATCCCGTATTACTCGACGTACGTGAACCGTGGGAATTTCAGATTGGTCATATTAGCGGTGCGTTGACGATGCCGATGAATACCGTTCCTGACAAGCTCATCGAACTGGACTCAGGGCATCCAATTGTCTGCGTCTGCCACCACGGCGTGCGTAGTATGCAGGTCGGGTTGTTTTTAAAAAAGCAGGGCTTCAACCACGTTAGCAACCTTACAGGAGGCGTCCACGCCTGGGCTCTGCAAATCGACGGCACAATGCCGACCTATTGAGTTTCAGGTTCATCGACTTTCGCAACAATGATGGTAGGCAATAAGCGTATGAACTGAGATTGGTTGTTATTCTGGCGGCAGAGTTCAAAGCCTCCTTCTCCCTCGTTAATTGAAAATACAAGGAAATTAGCCATGCAGACCACTGACCGTCCTCAATCTCACGCGCCTGACGCGTCATTTCGGTCGGCCGCTAGCGCCGATAAGCTGCCGGGGATACGTCATATCATCGCTGTCGGAAGCGGCAAGGGTGGCGTTGGAAAATCCACGGTGAGTGTGAATTTAGCCCTGGCACTGCAGCGTCTAGGAGCGCGCGTCGGCGTCGTAGACGCCGACATTCTTGGCCCCAGTATCCCCGGCATGCTCGGCATCGTAACCGGTGAACGGCCAGCGACGACCCCGGAGGGCAAGATGATCCCGGCGGAGCAGCAAGGTTTGAAGGTGGTGTCGATGGCCATATTGACCGGAGACGACGAGCCGGCTGTCTTACGCGGGCCAATGGTGGGGAAATATTTAAAAATGTTCGTCGACGGCGTGCAATGGGGATCGCTGGACTACCTGATTCTTGACCTGCCACCTGGCACAGGTGACGTCCAATTGACGCTGGCACAGAGTATGCCGCTGTCGGGGGTGGTGATCGTAACAACGCCACAGACCGTGAGCCTTAAAATAGCTCGCCGGGGCTTACGAATGTTCGAGAAGGTTCAGGTCAAAATTCTTGGACTCGTCGAGAACATGCGTACCTTTACCTGCCCTCACTGCGGCGAAAATACGGATATCTTTCGTCACGGCGGCGGCGAGCAGATGAGCGAGGAGCTTGGCGTCCCGTTTTTGGGTGCTTTACCTCTCGATGCCGATGTCGTTACCAGTGGTGATGAAGGTCGCCCGATCGTGGCGGGACAGCCAGCGTCGGTCAGCGCCAAGGTGTATGCCACCATTGCCACGGCGCTTGCGGAGCAGCTCAACGCAACGATTACGGTGCTGAAGCCGTTTGTCTGGACGTGGGATAGCAACGAGGGTGCCCCTGACTGGACGGAAGACGCGGCGCGGCCTGCTGGATCGCAGAACACCCCTGTCGGTTTACTGCGTCGCGATCTGCGCACGCTATCCATCCTCTGGGAAGATGGTCATCGCGACGACTTTGACGTCCGCGATTTACGCTTGGCATGCCACTGCGCCTTGTGTGTCGAGGAAATGAGCGGGCGCAAGCTGCTTGATCCAAAGACAATACGCCATGATGTGGCGCCGCGACAGATCGTGAGCATAGGCAACTACGCCATCAAATTCGATTGGAACGACGGCCATAACAGCGGGATATATTCGTTTAACAATCTGCGTGCCTTGGGCGCCAGCGCTGCCGCGAGCGACGTTGAAAATGTCTGATTTCCTGCTTGCGAATCAGCCGGTCAGTATTCGCGCAGAGTCTTCTCTCGCCGACCCCGATACGTGTAAATTCATCGTCAGCCGTACCTTGCACCCCGGCGGCCCGTTCTTTTTTGGCAACAAAGAACGAGCCGCTGGTTCACCGCTCGGCGAACAACTGTTCGCACTCCCTGGCGTGGCTAATCTGCTCATTGCCGACAGCGTGGTGACCGTCTGTAAAGAGCCGGCCGCCTCATGGTCAGGGCTAAAAGCAGATATTGGAATGGCCATTCGCACGCAACTGCGGACGGGCGTGCCGGCCATTCTAGAGATGGCCGTTCATAATCAAACGCAAGGAAGATCCGAGGTGGAGCTGACTACGGCTGTTCAAGAGCTCCTAGACAAAGAGGTCAATCGTTCAATTGCTAACCACGGCGGAAAAATTTCTATTGTAGAGGTCCGGCAAGGGAAGCTTTCCATCACCATGAGCGGCGGCTGCCAGGGATGCGCCTCCTCTCAGGTGACACTGAGGCAAGGATTCGAAGTCATGCTTAAAAGAGTCGCCCCAGAAATCGAAGAGGTTGTTGATGTGACCGACCACGCCGCGGGAAAGCAACCTTTCTATCCGCGCCACCAGGAATCCTCATGATAAAGCAACCGCCCCAGAAAACTGTCCCCACGGTTGCGACCTTCGATGAACTTGCAGCGTTGGCAAATTATTCGCTCATGGACTCCCTCAACTGCGACCCTGACGCGACAGTAGATGGACGCGACCACGCCCCGCGACAAGTCTTCACGGGCCACTATGTTCCCGTCAATCCTACGCCAATCGAGAACCCAGAGTACGTCGCGCACAGCAAAAGTCTGTTTCGCGAGCTGGGCTTTGCCGACAGCATGGCGCAGTCGGCCGACTTCGTTCGCGTGTTTTCCGGCGACCTTGAGAACGTTCCGGAGCCGATGCGCAAGGTCGGTTGGGCATGTGGTTATGCACTTTCCATCTACGGCACCGAATACACCCAACAGTGCCCGTTTCAAACCGGCAACGGATACGGCGATGGTCGCGCAATGTCCGTGCTCGAGGCCGTTATCAACGGCCAACGCTGGGAAATGCAGCTAAAAGGTGGCGGCCGGACGCCATACTGCCGCGGTGCGGACGGTCGGGCCGTTATGCGCTCAAGTGTTCGGGAATTTCTGGCGCAGGAGCACATGCACGCGCTTGGTGTGCCAACGTCGCGGTCGCTGAGTTTGTACGTGTCAAAAACGGAAAAAGTCAGGCGGCCGTGGTACTTGGAGGGCTCACGCTCGACGAATCCAGACACGCTTGTAACGGAGGCGGTCGCCATCTCGACGCGGGTCGCACCTTCGTTTATTCGGGTTGGGCAACTGGAGCTCTTTGGTCGTCGTGCACGCAAGCAAGAACACCCGCAAGCAATGGAAGAGCTTGAGAAGATTGTGTTGCACCTGATCGACCGTGAGTACGGTGACGTCATTGATCAAAACCTGGCAACCACTGAAAAAGTGATAACGCTTGCGCGGGCGTTCCGCGGCCGACTCACATCGCTTGTAGCGAACTGGGTCCGTGTTGGCTACTGCCAGGGCAACTTCAACAGTGACAACTGTGCGGCCGGCGGCTACACACTCGACTACGGCCCCTTCGGATTTTGCGATGTGTTTGATCCGCGGTACCAACCATGGACGGGCGGCGGGCATCACTTCTCGTTCCTGAATCAACCGATGGCAGCCGAACGCAACTTCCACACGTTTTGCTCGGCGTTGCGCCCGCTGCTGACGGCGAACCAAGATTGCTTGCGTGAGCTCGACGAGATTCAAAGAGACTTTCCGAAGGCGATGCAAACACAAATGGAAGAGATGTGGGCGGCCAAACTCGGACTTGCCACTTTTCACGCGGCCTTGTTCAGTGAGCTCGCAACGCTGATGGTGCAAACGCCTGTTGATTACACTATTTTCTTTCGCCAACTCTCGACAGTGCCCGACGACATTGGCCTACTCAAAAAAAGCTTTTATAAGACAGACCCCGAAGGCATGGACCAGCGCTGGGCGGAGTGGCTCACAAAATGGAAAATGCTTACCGGCGTTGTCAGCACAACCGACGCAACTGCTGCTGCGCCTCGCTCTCGGGAGGAGCTCTCTGGCCAGATGAAACTCGTCAATCCGAAATACAGTTTGCGGGAGTGGTTCGTTGTGCCTGCGTATCAGCAAGCCGCTGGGGGTGCATACTCTCTAGTGCGAGAGCTACAGGACGTCATGACGCAGCCATACGTCGAGCAATCGAAAGATGTCGAGGAAAAATACTACCGTCTGAAGCCGTTGGAGTTCTTCGACGTTGGCGGATCGTCGTATTATAGCTGCTCGTCGTGACCCAAAAAGTAAGGGAAAAATTGATCGAAAACTGTCTGAGCGTAGGCATTATGAGACGTGACGAAGAGGTCGATAGGAGTCATAGGCATGGCTGATGAATTTAACGAAAAAAAAGCGTTCTTGACGTGGGAAGAATCGGTAGTGACTTTACAAAACGATGCTGGGCAGGGCTCTGCCCGTGCGCAACGTTTGTTGGCGATGCGATACTTGCGCGGTCGTGGCGTGCCCAAAGATGAGACCATCGCTTTTTATTGGATGCGGCTCGCGGCACAACAAAATTTTGTTTTGGCACACCGCAGCCTGGGCGAGCTTTACGAAAATGGCTCGGGCATCGCGCAGGACATGACCCTGGCGGCCCATTGTTATCGACTTGCAGCAGAGCAGGGCGATCCCATTGCTAAAAAACATTTGCAACGTTTCGCACAGCCAAGCACGTGATGTAAAAAACAATCAAATGTCAAAGTACCCGGAGGCAATTTTGAGCATAGTCCAGGAACACACCATAACCCCGTTGTTTCTCAGTGAAAGTGCGGTATCCAAAGTACGTGAATTGGTCGAAGAAGAAGGCAACGAGAACCTGAAGCTTCGAGTGTTCGTAACCGGAGGCGGCTGCTCTGGATTTCAGTACGGCTTCTCGTTCGATAAGGTGCAAGATGATGAAGACGCGGTGATTCAAAAAGATGGCATGAGTATGCTGGTCGACCCGATGAGCTATCAGTATCTTGTGGGCGCAATAGTCGATTATCAGGAGGGGCTACAGGGAGCCCAGTTTGTCGTACAGAACCCGAACGCCAGCTCAACCTGTGGTTGCGGCAGTTCGTTCACTATCTAGCGCCTATACGGAAACCAGTGTTGTCCAGCACCACCTTTGACCGTACTTTATACGGTCGGGTGGTGGTCATTTATTCAGACCATTGGCGGCCCCGCATTCGTCGACTGCTCGAAGCGCTTCCTCGACGGAGAGGCGCTTTTACGGAGTTTTCTGCGAACGATCGATCTTGCCACAACCCACGCACGCAAGATTTCGCTGGAAAGGAACGCCAGCGTCAATACCCGCGGAAAACGCTTTTCCCGGGAAAACTTTTTCTGCATCAGGTACTTTGCAACCCGATATTGCTGGGTTGCCGGAGTGGACGTGGTCTGTCCCGGATTGCGATCCTCGCCGCTAAGCGTCATCCCCACGTTCGCGCAGTGCGTCAATATGGTTGCGCCCCTGGTCCATCAGTGCCTTCCACTCCATCTTGAACCAGGGTGTGTACTTGGACGGTGCGTTTTCGAGCTCGCGAGTCACTTCTTCCATAGGCACCCAGCACCAGTCGGTAATTTCGGCCGGGTGGACCCGGGCCTCGCCGCCCGACGAACCGATGTAGACGTGGCACAGTTCGTGTTCGGCACCGCGATCACCGAAATCGGCTTGATAGATGAACTTGTAAACGAATGTCAGCGACGCTTCCAGCCCCAGTTCTTCCCGCAGACGGCGGTGAAGCGCCTGGTTCATCGTCTCACCGCGTCGGGGGTGCGAACAGCAGCTGTTGGACCAGTACAACGGCCAGAGCGGTTTTTCCGCAGCACGCTGCTGCAGCAGCACCCGACCCTGCTTGTCAAACAGGAAAATCGAGAACGCTCGGTGCAGCGTTCCATGGCCCTCGTGGCATTCGCCCTTTGAGCGATAGCCAACTTCGTTGTCATCTTCATCAACGAGTATCAGGGGCTCGTCATCGAACGATACTTTTTCGCGCATGTTCTCAACCATTTTTCGGCTCGCCTCCCACTGTAACCTGAATTGCCTGATAGCCGGCTTCACGGATACCCGATTCAATGCGATCGGCCGCGCCGGGTTCCGGTGGGCACAGGGCGATGATGGAACCACCGCCACCGCCACCGGTGAGCTTTGCCCCGAGAGCACCGTGGCGGCGGGCAATCTGGATCATTTCCTCCAGCTCCCAGCTCGACACCTGCATCGCGTTGAGCAGGCCATGGCAAATGTTCATCAGCTCTCCCAGCGTTTCAAGCTTGTGCCCGACCAGCGCATCCACGCCTTCGATCACCAGCGAATCGATCTGGTTGAAAATATTCTCGTACAGTTCAGGGTGCGTTTCGCGTGCCTTGCGAACACGCGCGACTGTCGCCGCGGTCAGGCTCTCGATACCGCTGATACCGACGACCAGCTGCACGGCCTGATCGATCTCGATCACCTTGCGCAGCGGCGATTCACCGGAGCGGAAGAGCATGGTCTGGCCATAGGTCGAGAGCGTGTTATCGATACCCGATGGCGTGCCGTGCGCGATTTTTTCACACTCGAACGCCAGATCGTTGACGCTCTCGTCGTCCAGGCCAAGTTCGAAACAGCGGTCCAGCGCGCGAATGGTGGCCACCGCGATCGCCGCCGACCCGCCCAGCCCCATGGCTCGCGGTACGCTGGGGAAGATTTCCACGCGCATGCTCTCGCGCTCGAGTCCTAGCGTCTTGAAGATAATCGCCAAGGATTTCTCGTAAGAATGCTGCTTTTCCGCGCTTCGGTGCAATCGCTGCTCCACGCCCCAGCGCGGAATGATCAGTTGCACGCCGTCCCCGCCGCGCTGCACATGCGCTTGTATCGCCAACGGTATCGGCGTCGCGATCGCGTGCCGCCCGTAAACAACGGCGTGCTCGCCCAGCAGGATGATCTTGCCGTGTCCGCTGGATACGTTGCGTTCCTCAGCAGCGGTTTCAGACTGCGGTCGCTGCTCTGTGGCCTTCATGCGAGGGCTGACAACCTGCTCAATCAGCTCGCGCGCCTTCCAGATCTTGATCTCGCCGGATTCGATTAGCCGGTCGACGACGGTTTCGAAGATTTTGGGTGTTGCACCGGCCGCAGCTACCACGCTGCGGGCGTGCAGCGTCATGTGGCCTTGCTGGATGCCTTCGGTTACAAGCGCGCGGATTGCCGAAAAGTTCTGGGCAAGACCTACCGCGCCCATCACTTCGGCCAGTTCGCGCGCCGAACTCACGCCCAGAAGCCTCAGGTTCATTGCCGCCGTGGGATTGGACTGCAGTGCACCCCCAACAATACCGACCTTGATCGGAATTTCGAGCTCGCCTGCCAACGAGCCGTCTTCGCCTCGCGTCCACTGGGTCAGCGACGTATAGTGCGACCCGCGCGCAGCCCAAGCGTGGGCGCCTGTTTCGATGGCTCGCCAGTCGTTGCCTGTGGCCAGCGCCACGGCATCAATTCCGTTCATGATGCCTTTATTATGGGTCGCTGCACGGTAGGGGTCGATCGAGGCAAATTCGTTGGCCAGGATGATTCCATCGCGCACCTGCTCACCGTCGAAGCCGCGGCCGGCCAGCGCGTCCAGTGGAATCGAAACCCGGGCCTTGACCAGGGCTCGATCGGTCAGATTTGAAAGAATTCGCAGGAACACCTTGCCCTCGGCGATATTCTCGACCAGCGAGGCAACGCCTTCGCACATTGTGTTGACCAGGTTCGCGCCCATCGCGTCGCACGTATCCACCAGCAGGTGGGCGACGACCATGTCACCGCGCTGACCCGACGATGGATGAATCAGCACCTCAAGGTCCTTGGCCCCGCCGCCGCGGGCCACCATGTTCGGGTGCAGGCTGTTGGCAAGGTTCAGTATTTCGCTTTTGCGTTGCAGCAGTGCCGCTTTGGCGCGCTGCGGCTGCGGCACGTCGACGACCTGGATCTGGCCAATCAACATCGGCTCGGAACTTTCAACCCGGAAGCCGCCGCCGGCCCGTGCGATCTTGGCCGCAGAGCTCAGCGCCGCAACGATCGAAGGCTCCTCCACAACCAGTGGAATGGCGTATGCCTTGTCGTTGATCAGGAAATTTAGGCCCAGCGCCAACGGCAGTCCCATGACGCCGATGACGTTTTCGATCATCTTGTCGGCCGACTGAATCGAGAGCGTGTGATCGCCGCTGGCCAGTGCCTGGTAATCCTGGTTCGAAAGCAGGCCCTGATTGCGAACTTCGCGAATTCGCTGCGAAACCGAAAGTTTATAGAACTTGGGAATTCTTGCCATACTCATTCCTTGTTAGTGTTCTCTGCCCGATGCGGGCACTTGGCGCCGCACAGCTTTTGCGCCAGATTCCGACGTTGCCAAATTTAATGGAACCCCGCCACACTCTGAGGCGCCGAGCTCGAATGTTCTGAGTCTTTCTGGATCACGCGCCAGGGCAATTCCAAGGTCGCCACCACCGGCGCCACAACTCTTGTAGACTACGCCGCACTCGTGTCCATGCTTGGCCAGCCGTCGATGGGAGGCGGTCATAACCTCTTTGCCCATGGCATTGCCCAGCGCGACCATCTCAACGGCGTAGGCGGCGCAGGCGTCGAACAGCACAGCCCCGTCGTGCGCATTGGCCACGGCGTGGCGCGCAATCTCATCCAGGTGGGACCGGATTCGGCCTGCACCCACAGGGTCAGCCAGCTTCCAGGTATCGAACGCACCGACAAAATCCGTGGTCTGGGCAGCCTGACGGGTCCAGATTGCGCGCCAATACAAGTCTTTCGGCCAGTTCGCCGGCGTGCAGATCGCGGATTCGCCGGTGGATCGAAATTCGCTGACACCACCGCAAAACGCCGCGGCCAGGTCTGCGCCACTGGCACGGGCGCCCAACGCTTCGCGATAAACCGGCAACCATCGACGCAGACGCTCGCGCGGATCCGCCGGACCCGCCGTCCCCGCGAACCACTCGGTCAACGCCTCCGCCAGTGCCGCGCAAACGGCCGCACTGGAGCCCAGGCCCAGTTTTATCGATCGTCCGCGGTCGGCTTCAAAAAGTGCCCCAGAATCAATTTCAACGTTCATTGTGGTAATCTCGCCGGGTGACCGACCCAGCGCCCGCATGATGCCCGGTATCAGCCGCCCGGTCAGGCCCAGCACGGAGGAATCCACGCCAGCGCAGCGCAGCGCCTCGCCCTCGACCCGCATAGTCGCCCGCTCAAACCCAAGCTGGACGGCACTCAACCAACCGGTACCGCTCGATACCCGCTGCAGCCGGACTTTCACCCGCCGATCCACCGCCATCACCAGCGCCGGCGCTCCGTCGAGCACGGCATATTCGCCAATCAACAGCAGTTTGCCCGGCGCGGAGGCCTGAACGCAGTTCACGTCCACGCCTGACCATCGTCCACGTTCATCGCACCGCAGCCCAGCCCGGCACGCAGAATCTCAGTGACGCCGGCCACATCCTCAAGCGCGGCGGCCACCGTATCTGCCGCTTCCGGTGCACATATCGCTTTGACCTGCGGGCCAGCATCGACGGTAAAAAAAACCGCAACGCCGCGGCTGCGCAAACGGCGGATGCGATGCAGGCATTCCACGGTGGTTGCATTAAAATACAGAAGACCCGGTCGGGCCGACATGGCCAGGCCGTGCAAGGCCAGTGCGCTCGCTTCGGAAACGTGCGCCAGCGCATCGAAATCACGAGCCGCGATAGCCGTTCGTGCCAGCGCCAGATCGTTGGGCTGATTGTTCACCCAGGCCGAATAGAACGGTGACGTTTGTGCGGTCCGCTGCATGCCTTCGGTGGATCCCACCGACTTGCGGCCGCGTTCGCTGACCGCGATCACGACCTCCAACGGCCAGTCCGCCGCCGCGGCCAGCGGTTCGGCGACGCTGTCGCTGCCGTCGGGGAGCTCGCCACGGTGCATCTCCACGTACCCACCAAAGATCGAGCGCGCGGCGGACCCAGACCCAATCCGCGCAAGCTCTGACAGCCTGGAGGAAGAAAGGGCCAACCCGTAGGCACGATCCGCCGCAGTCACCAGCGCGGCGAAACCCGACGCCGACGAGGCCAGACCAGCGCCGGTAGGAAAGTTGTTTTGGCTGAAAACCCGGGACCGGGTTTCACTTCCACCGATGGAACGCATGCGCTTCAGCAGCGCCGTCACGCGCCCTGAGCCCTGGTCCTCAGTCTGACCGTTGAGCTCGAAGCTGTCCCGCTCCAGTGCCGGATCCAGTTCTACCCAGGTCCGGGTCCACAGCGCGTCCAGCGTGATCGAGATCGACCCGACGTCCGGCAGGTTCAAGTCCGCATCACGTTTGCCCCAGTACTTGACAAGGGCAAAGTTGGCGTAGGCGATGGCTTGGGCTTGGCCCGGTGAGTATGGGGTATTCATCAGATTTGCGACAGATCCGGTTCGTTTGTGGGTGGTAAGGTCACTTCTGGCGGTCCGCATCCGTTCAGCATGTTGATGCTCCAGCACAGGATCTGAGCAGGCCTGAAATTACACTTGTTGCTGATGGTCGCTTGCCTGGCCAGTGCTGGCCACGATGCGGGCTCAGATCAGCCCTAACTCCAGCCGCGCTTCCTCCTCCAGGTTGTCGTAGCTCCAGGGCGGGTCAAACACCACATCCACCTTGCCGTCTTTGACATTCGGCACCTGCAATAGCTTGTCTTTTACGTCACCGGCAATGATGGTGCCCATTCCACAACCCGCCGACGTCAGTGTCATTTCAACGCATACAAAATGCTTGTCTTGGTCAATGTCCAGTTTATAGATAAGACCCAGACCGACAACATTCACCGGGATTTCCGGGTCATAAACCAATCGCATCGCATCCCAGCATTGCTGATCACTGATTTGCCCATCCTCAGGGGGTTCAAACACGATGGCGTCTGACTGAAAGCCCAGCTTCTGGGTAACTTCTGGAGACAGTCGATACAGGTTGCCCTGGTAGTTAACGGTGAAGCTGCCTCCGAGCGCCTGGGTTATCGACACTGACGCTCCCTGCGTCAGCGTGACAGACTCACCTGAGGGTACCTTTAAGGAACGACAGTCTTCTGGCAAAACGAACGTTTTGGGCGGCTTTGCTTGTTTTTTCGAGTTCGGTGCATTGATCGTCGGGGTCTGAAGACCGTCTTCTTCGTCAAGGCCGATCTTCATGTCCTGAAGATAAGGCACGCTTGTCGCGTCGAAATAGAGAATCAGGTCACCAAACTCTTTTCTGACATCTTTGGCTGACTCTTCGCCGGGCGGGCAAAAAGCCAGGCAGGTTTGGGCTTTCTCAGTGCCACCCTTCTCCATATAAACACGCACTGTCATTCCAGGCACTCCCTGCTTTGCAAGCAAGGACATCAGGAAATCAAGGGCTTCTGGCGTTACTTCAGCGTTAATGTTCACGAGCTATACCTCTCGTGTTCTGTGTTTTCACACCGGCGCTCAAACCAATTGGTTTTACCCTCGTTGCTCACAGGATCCAGCCAGCTCAAATGTTGATTCCAGCTCTTGTCGTTAAAAGATTCGGGCTTGTTGCAAGTCATCGTCACCTCCTCAGGTGCTGTCGAAATGAGGGAAGCTCTTGACGCACTGTCAGCACCCGTCGAGCGTCAGAAGTTGGTGGAACTTACTGAAATCTCCTTCGTTAGCCCCTTGGACCACGACTTTCTTCCTGGTGTCTGGTTAAGTGCTTCCATATTGCTTTTTTTCGTAATTAACATCTCAGCGATATTAATTACGCATAATGAATTTGTCAATATAGTATCGAAACGCTATTGTCTTGGCCATGAATTCACGACGGCCTGAATATTGAAGGGGTAATCTATAACGGTGTTCAGGGCTTCACACTCTTTACGAATACGACAATATTATGATATCGCTCCGAAACTACAATCTTGTTAAAATAGGCCTTAAACGCTATCGTATAAAAAATAATGAAGGAGCTTGACATTAGACGCCACCAAATTAAACATGATCGGGGAGCTGGAAATGAACGGTCGCGCTAACGCGGAGTTGGTTTTTCATTTGGGACGCATAGCGTCCGGCGAAAGTCTCGCGGAGGGGCTAACGGCAGCCCAGTGGGCGGCGCTCAGATACTTCGCGCAGGCCAATCGTTTTTCACAAACGCCGTCCGCCTTCGCCGCATTCCATGCCACAACCCGGGGTACGGCATCACAGACAATCAAAAGCCTCAAAATCCAAGGCTATCTGACGCGCATGCGGTCAGAGGGTGACAAGCGCAGTGTCCGGCTTGTTCTGACCGAGAAAGCCCGGGGCATCCTTGCGAATGACCCCTTCGAATCCCTGGTCCGTGCTACAGAATCTCTACCCCCCGGTGTCCAAAGCCACTTCGCCAGCACTTTGCAACGCTTGCTCGGCCATGTGACGCAAGAGAAATGCAAACCTCGCTTTGGCGTCTGCACGTCGTGTCAGCACCTGGAAAGCGACGGCTGCAGCCGGGAGGGACAGTCGCCCTATACGTGTGGGTTCATGAGCGAGCCCCTGTTTTTGGAAGAACTCGACGGCGTCTGCGTCAACTTCATTCAGAGCAAACCCGTAACGGTGAAGAGTTCTGTCACTGGCACCGAACAGTGATGAATCCTGTTCCACATTAGCGATCACCCAAGCCGGCTCAACCACGTCAGGACCGTGTCATAAGTGTTATAGCGTCAGAGGATCCGACGGCGATGAAGCAAAATTCCCGAAGGGATACACCGTCGTCAAGCCCAACCTGCGTATCACGCCGCAGTCCAATTCCCGTAACATTCGTGAGGAGTGCGCTGTGGAACACAAGCATGACATCGAAGCCGAAATTCAACAGGCCCAGCAATACGGTCTTTACAACCCTGCTAACGAGCATGATGCCTGCGGCATCGGTTTTATCGCCCATATTAAAGGCCATAAAAGCCACTCGATCGTTCAGCAAGGCTTGCTCATCCTGAAGAATCTCGCCCATCGAGGTGCGGTCGGTGCCGACAAGTTGATGGGCGACGGCGCGGGCGTTCTGATCCAGCTGCCGGATCAGTATTATCGCGAAGAGATGGCCCAGCAGGGTGTCGAACTGCCGCCGCCCGGGGAATACGGCGTAGGCATGATTTTTTTGCCGCAAGAAAATGCATCCCGCATCAGATGTGAGCAAGAGATAGAACGTGTGGTGCGCGCCGAAGGCCAGATCGTGCTGGGGTGGCGCAACGTGCCAACAGACACCGAGATGCCGATGTCGCCTACCGTGCGTGAAAAAGAGCCGGTGATCCGCCAGATCTGCATAGGTCGCGGTCCAGACATCGTGGTGAGCGACGCGCTGGAACGTAAACTGTACGTGATTCGCAAGTCTTGCAGCCACGCGATCCAGGCGCTGGATTTGCCCCACGGCAACGCGTTTTTCGTGCCTTCGATGTCGGCTCGTACCGTTGTCTACAAGGGTTTACTGCTGGCAGATCAAGTTGGCGTCTATTACAAAGATTTACAGGATGAGCGCTGCGTCTCCGCATTGGCACTGGTGCATCAACGTTTTTCAACCAATACCTTCCCGGAATGGCCGCTGGCCCATCCCTTTCGCCTGATTGCCCATAACGGCGAAATCAACACTGTCAAGGGCAATGTCAACTGGATGCGCGCGCGTGAAGGCGTGATGAAATCCGCCGTGTTAGGTGACGACCTGCAAAAATTGTTCCCGCTGATTGACGACGTTCAGTCCGACACCGCGTGTTTCGATGACGCGCTTGAATTACTGCTGATGGCAGGCTACCCGATCGCGCAGGCGATGATGATGATGATTCCCGAGGCCTGGGAAAATCACCCGTTGATGGACGACAACCGCCGCGCTTTCTACGAATATCACGCCGCGATGATGGAGCCGTGGGATGGCCCCGCCGCGATGGCGTTCACCGATGGTCGCTACATCGGTGGCACGCTGGATCGCAACGGTTTGCGTCCCGCGCGTTACATCGTCACCGATGACGACCTGGTGGTGATGGCATCCGAATCCGGCGTGCTGCCGATTCCCGAATCCAGAATCATCCAGAAATGGCGCCTGCAACCCGGCAAGATGTTGCTGATCGACCTCGAAGCGGGGCGCATCATCGATGACCAGGAAATCAAAGATACCTACGCCAACGCCAAGCCTTACAAGGCGTGGATCAATTCGGTGCGTATTGATCTGCACAACATCAAACTTGACGACGTTAAGGCACACTCATCGGCCGCGAAGACCAGCGCGTTCTTGCTCGACCGGCAGCAGGCGTTTGGCTACACCCAAGAAGATGTCAGGGTATTGATGTCGCCGATGGCGCTGAACGCCGAAGAAGCGACGGGCTCAATGGGCAACGACTCGCCGCCGGCCGTGATGTCTGACAAGCTCAAACCGCTGTATCACTATTTCAAGCAGATGTTCGCGCAAGTGACCAACCCGCCGATCGATCCAATCCGCGAAGCGATGGTGATGTCACTGGTGTCCTTCATCGGTCCCAGGCCAAACCTGCTTGACGTCAACAACATCAATCCGCCGATGCGCTTGGAAGTATCGGAGCCGATTCTGGATTCTTCAGACATCGCCAAACTGCGCAACATCAGCACCTATACCAGCGGTAATTTCAAATCCCACGAACTGAATATTTGCTATCCGGTGGCCTGGGGTAAAGAAGGCATGGAAGTGCACCTGGCATCGGTGTGCGCGCAGGCGGTGGATGCGGTCAAATCAGGTCGCACCATCCTGATCGTGTCCGACCGCAAGGTGGACGCCGAGCAAGTGGCGATCCCGGCCTTGCTCGCGACGTCGGCAATTCATTTGCATCTGGTTAACACGGGGTTGCGCACGTCGACCGGCTTGGTGGTGGAAACCGGTTCTGCCCGTGAAACGCATCATTTCGCGCTGCTCGCCGGTTTTGGCGCAGAAGCCATCCATCCGTATCTGGCGATGGATACACTGGCGGCAATGGCCAACAAATTATCCGGTGACTTGTCGCCAGAAAAGGCCATACAGAATTACCAAAAAGCGCTCGCCAAAGGTTTGTTGAAGGTGATGTCGAAAATGGGCATATCGACTTATATGTCCTACTGCGGCGCGCAGGTTTTCGAAGCAATCGGCCTGAATAAATCGCTTATCGACAAATATTTCAAAGGCACTGCGTCTACCATCGAAGGCATCGGCGTGGTCGAAGTGGCAGAAGAAGCGTTGCGTTTGCATCAGCAAGCCTACGGCAGCGACCCGGTGTTGGCGCATGCGCTCGATGCCGGTGGCGAATACGCGTTTCGCGTGCGCGGCGAAGAGCACATGTGGACGCCGGATGCGATTGCCAAGCTGCAGCATTCGACCCGATCCAACAATTTCAGCACCTATCAAGAGTACGCGCAGATCATCAACGACCAAAGCAAGCGGCACATGACCCTGCGCGGCTTGTTTGAATTCAAACTGGACCCGTCTAAGGCGATTGCGCTGGATGACGTCGAGCCGGCGAAAGAAATCGTCAAGCGCTTCGCCACCGGCGCAATGTCGCTTGGCTCGATCAGCACCGAAGCGCACGCCACGCTTGCGGTCGCGATGAACCGCATCGGCGGCAAATCCAACACCGGCGAAGGCGGTGAAGATCCGAGCCGTTATCGCCAAGAGATGAAAGGTATCCCGATCAAGCAGGGCGAGACCATGGCGTCCGTCATCGGCCATGACCAGATTAAAGCCGACATTGTCTTGCAAGAGGGCGATTCGGTGCGCTCCAAGATCAAGCAAGTCGCGGCGGGCCGCTTCGGCGTAACAGCAGCGTATCTGGATTCTGCTGATCAAATTCAGGTCAAGATGGCGCAAGGTGCCAAGCCGGGAGAAGGCGGCCAGTTGCCAGGCTACAAGGTGTCTGAATACATCGCAAAATTGCGTTTCTCGGTGCCGGGCGTGGGTTTGATTTCGCCGCCACCGCATCATGATATTTATTCGATCGAAGACTTGGCGCAGCTGATTCACGATTTGAAAAATGTAAGCCCAAGCGCGTCGATCTCCATCAAGTTGGTGTCCGAGGTCGGTGTTGGCACGGTCGCAGTCGGCGTCACCAAGGCCAAGGCCGATCACCTGGTGATCGCCGGTCATGACGGCGGCACCGGCGCCACGCCGTTGTCTTCACTCAAACACGCGGGAACACCGTGGGAACTGGGCTTGGCCGAAACCCAGCAAACGCTGGTACTGAACGGTTTGCGTGGCCGCGTCCGGGTACAAGCGGATGGCCAAATGAAAACCGGCCGCGACATCGTGATTGCAGCCATGCTGGGCGCAGATGAGATCGGTTTTGCGACCGCGCCGCTGGTGGTTGAAGGCTGCATTATGTTGCGCAAATGCCACCTCAATACGTGCTCGGTCGGCATCGCGACACAAGACCCGGTGCTGCGCGCCAAGTTTTCCGGCAAGCCAGAACACGTGGTCAACTATTTCTTCTTCGTGGCCGAGGAAGCGCGGCAGTTGATGGCGCAACTCGGTATCCGCACGTTTGATAACTTGATCGGTCGCGTCGACTTGCTCGACAAATCAAAAGCGATTACGCACTGGAAAGCCAAGGGGCTTAATTTCAGCAAGATTTTCTATCAGCCGAACATGCCTGCCTCCGCATCTCGTTATCACACGGAGGAGCAAGACCACGGCCTGGAAAAAGCCCTCGATCATACGCTGATTGCTCAAGCGCAAGCAGCGATAGAACAAGGCAAAAGAGTCTCGTTCAGTTTGCCGGTCAGAAACCTCAACCGCACGGTCGGCACCATGCTGTCTGGCGTCGTTGCAAAAAAATACGGTCACGAAGGCTTGCCCGACGATACGATCCACATCCAGTTGTTAGGGACCGCAGGCCAATCGGCCGGCGCGTTTCTGGCGCACGGCATTACCCTGGATCTCGTCGGCGAAGGCAATGATTACGTCGGCAAAGGTTTGTCGGGCGGGCGCATTATCGTCCGTCCGAATACAGAGTTTCCCGGTTTGGCAGACGACAATATTATCATCGGCAACACCGTGTTATACGGCGCGATTGCAGGCGAGGCGTTCTTTAACGGCGTCGCCGGCGAGCGCTTCGCGGTGCGCAATTCCGGCGCCATCACAGTGGTTGAAGGCGTCGGCGACCATGGTTGCGAATACATGACTGGCGGCACAGTGGTGGTGTTCGGTGAAGCCGGCCGTAACTTTGCCGCCGGCATGTCGGGCGGTATTGCTTACGTGTGGGACCCTGACGGTGATTTCGCCAACAAATGCAATATGGCGATGGTCACGCTGGAACCTGTCCTCGCCCACGCCGAGCAAGAAGCGACCGTCGATCGCGCGATCTGGCATAGCCTGCTGCGCGGCGACCAAAGTGAGACTGACGAGGTGATTCTAAAGCGCCTGATTGAGCGCCATTTCAAGGTCACCGGCAGCACGCGCGCACGCAATTTGCTGGATGACTGGTCCAATGGCCGCAACAAATTTATCAAAGTATTCCCGAACGACTACAAGCGCGCTCTAGGTGAGATGAATACGGCGCGAGTGGCTATTCGGCAGGAAGAAAAAAACGCAATATAAGTTTGCTCCGCCAATACCTTCCCCCTAAGAGGGAAGGTCAGGATGGGGGATTCGACCCCGAACACTCTCCCTGGCAGGGAGAGTTAGATAAGACAGAGGTAGGCAATGGGTAAAATAACGGGCTTTATGGAATTTCAGCGTCAGAAAGAATCGTATTTACCAGCCGATTCGCGCGTCAAGAACTATAAAGAGTTCATCCTGCCGTTGAAAGATGTGCAAGCGAAAACAGAGGGTGCGCGCTGTATGGATTGCGGCACCCCGTTTTGCATGACCGGTTGCCCGGTTAACAACATCATCTCCGACTGGAATCAGCTGGTTTATAGCGGCAATTATCGCGAAGCGTTGGAGACACTGCATTCGACGAATAACTTCCCCGAATTCACTGGCCGCATCTGCCCCGCACCGTGCGAATCTGCCTGTGTGCTTGCCATCAACAACGATGCGGTTGGCATCAAATCAATCGAGCATTTCATAATCGATAAGGGCTGGAAAAACGGTTGGGTTATGCCGCAACCGGCAGCCTTAAAAACGGGTAAAAAAATTGCTGTGGTTGGATCTGGCCCTGCTGGTTTGGCAGCAGCCCAGCAACTTGCGCGTGTCGGTCACGATGTAACTGTGTTTGAAAAAAACGATCGGATTGGCGGTTTGCTGCGTTATGGCATTCCGGGTTTCAAGATGGAAAAGTCGCATATCGACCGCCGCATCGAACAGATGCAAGCCGAAGGCGTGCAGTTTTGCACCGGTGTATTGATCGGCGAAGATTTTCCGTCAAACATCGTCAACTGGACCAAAGAAACCCTCTCGCCGAAGCAACTCAATCAGAAATTTGATGCCATTCTCCTCGCCGGCGGTGCTGAGTTGCCGCGCGATTTGCCGGTGCCGGGCCGTGAACTGGAAGGCGTCCATTTTGCGATGGAATTCCTGCCGCAGCAAAACCAGGTGGACGCAGGTGACAAGCTCAACAACCAGATTATGGCTAACGGTAAGCACGTCGTTGTTATCGGAGGTGGCGATACCGGGTCAGACTGCGTAGGCACATGCAACCGCCATAGCGCAGCCAGCTTGGCGCAATTTGAGCTGATGCCACAACCGCCGGAACAAGAGGATAAACCGTTGGTATGGCCGTACTGGCCAATCAAGTTGCGTACTTCCTCGTCACAAGAAGAGGGTTGTGACCGGGATTGGGCGGTTGTGACCAAGCGTTTCGAAGGGAAGGGCGGCAAGGTCGAGAAGCTGATTGCAGCCCGCGTCGAATGGATAGACGGCAAGATGCAGGAGGTGCCAAATTCCGAATTCGAAATGAAAGCGGATTTGGTATTGCTGGCGATGGGTTTTGTGTCGCCAGTGACGCAAGTGCTGGAAGCGTTCGCGGTTGAAAAAGATACCCGCGGTAACGTCAAAGCAACCACCGATGGCGACGGTTGCTACCAGACGTCGGTCGATAAAGTATTTGCCGCCGGGGACATGCGGCGCGGCCAGTCTTTAGTGGTATGGGCAATCCGTGAGGGTCGTCAGGCCGCGCGTGCGGCGGATGAGTTTTTGATGGGTGTCTCTGATCTGCCACGCTGAAAATCGGATTGCTATACTAATTTTGGGCAATTCCGTAATTTTATAAAAGTTGGGAGAAGAATCATGAGTATGAACGTCACGCAGAAGTTGATTCAGTCGCATCTGATGGACGGCGACATGACGCCCGGCGAGGAGATCGGGATTCGCATTGACCAGACGCTCACCCAAGACGCCACCGGCACGCTGGTGATGCTGGAGCTGGAGGCGATGGGCCTGGACCGGGTGAAGACTGAGGTGAGCGTTCAGTACGTTGACCACAACATCATTCAGGAGGACTTCAAAAACCCTGACGATCATCTTTTTCTGCGCAGCGCCTGCCAGCGCTTCGGCGTGTGGTACTCGCGACCCGGAAACGGGGTGAGCCATCCGTGCCACCAGGAAAATTTCGGCAAACCAGGCAAGACGCTGCTCGGCTCTGATAGCCACACGCCGGCCGCCGGCGCAATTGGCATGCTGGCCATCGGCGCCGGTGGGCTGGAAGTGGCGCTGGCGATGGCGGGCGAACCGTTCTTCACACGTATGCCGCTGATCTGGGGCGTAAAGCTCACCGGCAGCTTGCCGGACTGGGTGAGCGCCAAGGACGTGGTTCTAGAAATGTTGCGCCGCCACGGCGTCGACGGCGGCGTAGGCCGGATTGTCGAGTACTACGGGCCGGGGCTGGCCACGCTGAGCGCGATGGATCGACACGTGATCGCCAACATGGGCGCCGAGCTTGGCGCGACCACCACCGTTTTCCCTTCCGACCTGGAGGTGCGCCGTTTCCTGCGCGCCTGGCAGCGAGAAGAGGATTGGGTCGAGCTGGCCGCGGATACCGATGCAACCTATGATGTGAACGAAGAGATTGATTTGTCCAAGCTGGTGCCGCTGATTGCTATGCCGTCCAGCCCTGGGAACGTGCGCCCGGTCAGCGAAGTCGCCGGCGAGCGGATTTACCAGACCTACATTGGCTCGTCGGCCAATCCCGGCTACCGCGACTTCGCCGTTTCCGCGCTGATGGTGCAGGATCGCAAAGTGAATGACCGCGTGTCGTTCGACATCAACCCCACATCCCGAGCCCAGCTCGAAACCTTGGTGCGCGACGGCCACGTAGCCCACTTGCTGCACGCCGGCGCGCGGCTGCACCAAGCTGGCTGCAACGGCTGCATCGGCATGGGCCAAGCACCAGCCACGAATGAAATTTCTCTGCGCACGGTGCCGCGCAACTTTCCTGGCCGTTCAGGCACCCGCGAAGACAAGGTGTGTCTGGTCAGTCCGGAGACCGCCACGGCGTCGGCGCTCACCGGCGTGATCACCGACCCGCGCACACTGGGCATGTCCTATCCACGCATCGCGGACCCAGACCACCCAATCATCAACCGCGCGATGTTTATGCCACCGTTACCGCTTGAGGAGGCGCTGCACGTGGACCTTGTGAAGGGCCCAAACATCGCTTCACTGCCGAAATTTGAGCCGCTGCCCGATGAAATCGAAGTGCCGGTTCTGCTCAAGGTGGGGGACAATATTTCAACCGATGAGATTATGCCACCCGGCTTGCGGGTACTGCCGTTTCGCAGCAACATTCCCAAGATTGCCGAGTTCTCCTTCGACCGGCTCGATCCCACCTACGCCGCGCGAGCCAAGCAGCTGCACGGCCACGTAGTGGTGGGTGGCAGCAATTATGGGCAAGGATCGAGCCGAGAGCACGCTGCACTAGGCCCCCAGTATCTCGGGCTGCGCGCGGTTCTAAGCAAGGATTTTGCACGGATTCACGCCCAAAACCTGATCAACTTCGGCGTACTGCCGCTGACGTTCATTGATCCTGCGGATTACGATGGCATTCAGGCCGGCGACGTGCTGCGCCTGACCAATCTACGTCACGTGCTGGCAGAGGGTAGCGAACTGGTGGTCGAAAACGTCACGCACCGGTACAAGTTTCAGATGCGTCATACCGTGTCGCCGCGACAAGTGCCATTTTTGCTTCGCGGGGGGTTGATTAGCTGGATGAAAGAGCGCCTGTCCGCCTTACCCGAGTCTCACGGAAAATGATGGAATCCGCGCTCTGCCTCAGCGCCTTGGATTGCCGAAAGCCGGGCAGGGCGGCGGCAAAACGGTTTGCCAGTGTTTTAACTCTCGCGACGTTATGCAGAAACCCATTAAAGAAAAGCTGTTGACGTTTCGCTACGTCCGCAGCCATATGCGCAGTACAAACGAGAAGTAAGGACGTGTTTGTTCGTGGGTCAGCAGTGCAAGATGCACTGAATTAAAGCCCATTGATTCCATCGGGCCGCGTTTCAGGGGCATCTTATAGCTATGCGTCATTTTTTGACCCTCTCAATACTCCTGCTCGCAGGATGCGCCTCCACGGGTAAGGTGCCGCCGTCAGGCGTTCAGTTCAGCCTTGATGGTTGTGCACCGTTTTTGAACTGCGTATCGAGCACGTCCACAAATGCTCTTTATTTTGTGGAGCCTATTCGTTTGGCTGAACCACTGAGCCAGTCGTCGTGGGCGTTGATCAGAGCCATCGCAATCGAACTGCCTGGCGCTTCGCTCAACAGTGCTCGGTTTGGATATGCGGATATTACTTGTCGCAGCGATTTGTTGGGTTTTCCAGACTATCTCGAACTGCTGGTCGATTCCGACAAACACCATCTGGACGTGAGGTCGCAATCACTTATCGGATTTTACGATCTGGGCGTGAATCGGCGTAGAGTCGAGCTGTTGAAGAGCCGTCTTATAGAACGTGGCATTGCCATTAACTGATGTCGGTGTGGTCAATTCCAGCCAAATTTGGGAAAAGGCGCCGAAAGTTGCAAGCCCAGCCACTCTGCAGAGCTCGCTGTATAATGTCCAATATTTAGGAGTATTGGACAAAATAGACGTATCTGTTCGCCCTGTCCGTCCATTTTTTACCAGCGCTAGGTTCAGCTAGGATAATGACATAATTTGATGCAGCTAACAGCTCAGATTCTGGGTAGTCCGTGTCATCCGCCAAAAGCGTGCGTGGAAGGTAAAAGTCTGGAATTAGTTGACCACTACAGAAGTACCTGCACGATTCATTTTGACCGATGGCTTGCCTTTTATAGCGGTTATCTGATTCCTGAAATGATCCTCGGCGAGCCCTTCGTGATTTCTGCTCGTCCAATCAGTTTCTGAAATTCCAAATGCAATGCATACGTCGCCTAACAGGTCTTCATTCGTAGGCTCTCCACCGCACTTAAACTGAGACACAAGGTCTTTGTAGCGATCTTTGGCATGATCAAGCCAACCCCCAGTGTGATTGGTTCCATTATTAACAACGCTGGCAAGCATTTTCCGGGCATGGTGTGAGAAACGACCACCACCCTTGAAAACACCAGGAATGCCTTTAGCCGTCATTCCAACGTAGTGTATGGAATAACGGGTGCTAGTAACCAGGTAAAGGGCCTCCTGGTGATGCAGCATGCTCCTCACGTCCTCTGGGAGCTCGTTCAGTGGCTTCAATGGCAGTCTTCTGAGCAAAATCTGACTGCCACCGTCTGCAGGAACATTGACTGTACCGTTCCCGGCAATCCACCTTGTATAGTCAGCCTTCCAACTCTTCGAAAACCTTCCATCGCGGACAATATTGCAGATATCGATAAGTCGGTAGAGATTGGTAAATCGGATCGTTGGAGCATTTTCGGGCGCTTGTACTTCCAAGAGACCTCCTCAAGTGTGCTGTGTGGATGATAAGCCTTGATAAACTTGATTACTGGAATGAAATTTCTATATTCGCGCAAGGAACCGATAAATTTCAACCATAGCAAACGTATCCATCTTACAGTAGTCCAAGAGTGACTCAGCGATCTGAGCTGCCTCTGAAGGACCTGCTTTGATCATCCGTTGCCAAGCATCCATTGCGGAAGATCCGTTTTGAACGTCGAGCTCGCTATAGGCCAGTGTCGGACAAACCACTGGGAGAATGTTCTTGATTGAAGTCGAACCTCCAAAGCATATGTTCACATAATCGATCTTAAATACGTCTTCCAGATCAACCATGCGTTCATTCAAATCCTGAAGAAAAGTTGCCTTTTCTAGATATATTTTTGCCACTTCACGATTTTGCGTTTTCTCGAACGACGCATGCCAGGAGATTAAACTTCCTGTTGGCCCAATGTCTTTCTGCATCTGCTCAATTAAATTAATTGGCATGCGAGCCTCGCGCTCCAAATACTCTTTATGCTCTAGCGTGCCATCTTTATGTAAAACGTGAAGCGAGTATTGAACTGGAAACTGCTTATGAGGACTGATCCCATCGATCAGAGGGACAGCCGAACCGTATGTCTCGTAATCGAAAAAATACAGTGGAAATACCAGCTGGGACAGGAACCGACGTATTCCTACCACATCCACCTGTGGCTTTCTGCTCTTTGCAGCCCTAACCATAACGAGCTGTGCTGACGAGAGGGAATAGTCTTCGGGTATATCTTCTATTCCAAGAATACCCCGTGATATAAAATCTTGACGTTTCGATGCGCTTAAACGCGGCAACCTATAGATTGAAGGATCTGGTAAATTTGGGTTAAAGATTGCGAACGCATCGCAATGGTTTGCATGCGACTTTTCGAGACATGAACACCCTTCCCTATCTATATCTCCGGACAAAAATTCCAGTGCGGCATCGATTTCAACCTCAGTTTCAGAAGTCATGGCTTCAGCGTCTCGAGTAACATCCACTACAGTAAGAAGCTTTGTTGGCTCAATGGCGCCGTTACGAACATATTCGCCATTCAAATGAATGAGGAACACCCGGTCGATCCTCTGACCGGATCGCTCGGCGCAGATTTTTTGAAAACAAACATCTTTGATATGGCTATGCGTTGAGTCTGTTTTAACTTTGGTTGAGGATTTAACCTCGTAGAGAAACGTCTTACCGCCAACGGTTTTCTCAATTACGTCCGCTCTCGTATACAACCCATCTGTGGTTTCAAATTTGGACTGGAAGTCCACATTGTGGCCACCGGCTATATCAAAAAGCTGGCGAACATAACCCTCTACCTCGTAGCCCTCGCGAGCAAGCTTCTGCATAAACACCGACTGATCACTTTGTTGCGGATGCCGTTCACTATCCCGTTTGGCGAGCCAAAGGGATTTTGGGCAATTCAGATAGCTGATAAAATCTGATTTTGTCAATCTCATATCGTTACCCGCACGGTTGTTCTGAATTTTTTAAATTTTAGTCTCGTTCGTGACCCTTGAGGAGCAACCAGCTGTAGTGATCAACTAATCCCGGACAGTATTTTAAATTGCTCTTAAGCCGCAACCGGTGACACCCCACCATTGAACGTGTGAGATCGTTGTCGGTCTTAGTCCATCAGATGCTTTTCAACATTTTTTTAGCATCCTTATAGTAATTCAACAAACTCGGCGGTTTTCTAACTTCCATGGCGCCGTCGCTTTCAGCATATGAAGTGATTAATAAACAGCTAATATCCCTGGTAACGCTCCCAAAAATTTCGACCATCACTCAAACTAGTTAAGACCGAACAGTTCCATAGATCCCCAGCGATAGCTTCGATTGTCGGTTTGAGCTCCAGCAGTTTTAACCATCGTGTCACCGCCGGAGTAATACTGACCGCACCAGGAGGTGCGGACTAAATCTTGGACTACATCGGAGGTAGTTCATGTATTGCATCGTCAGAGCGAGAGTATTCGCGCCATCGCTCAAAAGCTGGGCGTATCCCGCAACACTGTGCGCCGCTATCTGCGGGATCTGAGCATGGTGCCCACCTATCCAGACCGAACGCAGAGAGCGACTAAGCTGGACCCCTATAAAGGCTATTTGCTGGCGCGGGTCGAAGCGGCAAAGCCACACTGGATACCGGCAACCGTGCTGTTAAGAGAGATTCAAGGGCACAGCTATGCCGGCGGGATCAGCCAACTCAAGCGCTACATTACCGACTTCAAAACCGTTGAATCTGATCCGGTGGTGCGCTTTGAGACGCCGCCTGGCAAACAGATGCAGGTCAACTTTACGACCATTTCCCGTCACCGGCGCAAGATCAAAGCCTTCGTGGCCATCCTCAGATTCAGTAGCCACGAGCGTCAGGTTGGCCTGCGATTGGACGTGGTCACGGCGAACGCCAAGGGTGGACTAGTTTTAAACCGGCGTTGACATGAAACTGCTGGTTAGTCAGCCGAATCCAATCAGTGAGGATCTCAATCATGAAGCATTCTCTTAGCAATGTGTGACTACTGAGATCAGTATAATGGCTACTTGCACCATAATGTGTTGCCTAGGTGATTTACGATAACCCCGCTGAACAATTTTAATGGGAAGTCGAATGCAAAAATCGCCGTTATAAGATCAAGGTTATTTGATGACTACGAGCGTTTGATGAGTGTGCTGTCACCCTTGCTACCCGGCATATCATTTCGGGTGGTGCCAAAGGAGCGGACGGTTTAGCAGAACGGTTCGCCCGCAAGCCTGAGTTACCTATCACTGTAATAAATCCAGACTGGGCCCAGTTCGGGCGGGCTTCTGGCCCAATTCGAAATCGAGAGATCGTCAATGCAGAAGCTATGGTGATTGCATTCTGGGACGGCAAACCCAAAGGCACTAAGTCTGCGTTGGCTACGCTCTGATGGATTTTATAGAAAGAGTTGAAAGAGAGGATTTACCCAACTCAATTGAAGCCTCTGAAATAGCCGATTTATCCCGATTTTTTGAGGAGCAGTTCAGGGGATTGTTTTGGGACGATTAGGAACTGAGGCTACGAACTCGACTCAGACCGTTCGCCGAGGTCAATTCAATCTCATTGCGCAGCCATTTAAGTTCTAGAACGCCGCAGTAGACCAGCTGCGCAGTCAGCCGCCAGCGCAGCTCATGGGTATCGCCGGCAGTGACCGAGATTCCAAATGTGTTGCAGTGAACATCTGCGGTTGTCTGGTCAAGCCCAAGGGGCGACTCGATCAGATGGTCCAAAGTGGTGTTGTCGCATCGAAGTCTAAGAAATATCGGCTCCTTTGACTTCAAAATTCCCATGGCTCCGGAATGTATATACAAGTCCAGATCAAAGTCTTCCGGACGTTCTATCGGCTGTTCAACCAGTTCACCTGTTGCTGCCCTGTGCTACTGCGCATCACCACTCCGCTGTCACAGTGTGTTGTTTTCGAGAGTACCCGCAATCACGGGCTAGAGCTCTTCTAACATCCCATTCAGCCCGATTGTTTCATCCGTGCTGTTTAAATGGGGGAATTTGCCGTAGTGCGCGCGGTAAGCCGCCATCGCCATGCCTTCAATTCGGTGTATTTTCTTATCCGCATTTGGAGCATCAGCAATTTTGATGAATTTGACCTTCACATACTGCTCGAAAAAAGCTGTTCCGGGGTCAGTAAGATCTATTTTAAGCTCACTTTTGATGAACTTGCTCGCCTCACGAAAGCGCTGAGTCTGAGTAATTCCTCGAATATCCCCCCATGTCAAATCAGAGCTATCAGGAATGCTGCACAACTTACGGAAGTGATCTGTCAGTCGCCCACTGATCCCCCACCCTGGGTCTGGGTCGTAACATTGCCCAATATAGTCTCGCAAGAACTTGTCAGGGCCTTCGATGCGAATCCAATAACAGCCTATATCTCCGCGCACTAACGGACAGCAACGGGCAGCGAGTGACTCGCGTAGCGGCACATGCGGAGCAGTGGCCGGACTAGGATTTGACCGGAGTCGAAATCCATCGTCTTGATGAGGCTTTCCAGTTTTCCCTAGGTGACTGAGCTTCATTCTAGAACGGTTATTCCCCTTCGTATCGTCAATCAAGCCGTAGTACTCGTACAAATCTGAAAATGAATACCACGAACTCCATACATTATTTTCCGCCATAACCATTCCTGTAGTGCTATTTCATTGAGAATATCCATTCTGAGCTGCTTTTGAGACCAAACCAGAAAACTGAACCCGCCGCGATTATCTTCGTCAAGCTCTGCCTTCCAGTTGTAAGCGCCCCTAAATCAGCACCTACATTCCGACTCGCCGATTGCACACACTGATTTCCTCACCCATTCCATGAGGAATCAGTATGACCTCAACCGAACGAGCGCACGTCTGGCAGCAGCATATCATTGACTGGGAAGCCTTCGGCGTGTTCGGCAGCACTTACTGCAAACAACAGTCGCTGGTTCATCATCAATTTGTTTACTGGCGCCAGAAGCTGGCTTCGACTGAAGGCTCTCCAAAGCAGGATCAAGCGGCCACTGGGTTCGCTCGGGTCGTTTCTGTTTCTGGCGCTGGCATTGGCATTGGCAGAGTTGATGACCTGGCCGTGGCACTTCCCGGTGGTGTCTCCATCACCGGTTTACACGCCGGCAACATCGAGTTGCTCGGCGCTGTTCTGAGACAGCTGTGATGTGCTAACGATATTTGCGCCCGTCTTTGTCGTTGCCAAAGATTTATCTGTACCGGGCGCCTGTTGATTTCCGTAAGCAGGCCCGGGGCCTGGCGGTATTGGTTGAACAGGAGCTGGGTCATAATTAGTTTAACGGTACGCTTTACGCCTTGACCAACAAACATTGGAGCAAGATCAAGTGCCTGATGTGGGAAAACAATGGTTTCGTACTCTATTACAAAGCGCTGGCCGAGGAGAAATTCAAGTGGCCTAAGGCCTCGGATGAGTCGATGCCACTGACGGGCGAGCAAGTCAACTGGTTGCTGGATGGCTACGATATTGTCTTGTTAAAAGGGCACAAAACTCTGCATTATGATGCTGTTAATTAGCTCTTTTCTCGTGCTTTAGGGCGTTATTTTGCAATTTTTTTCATGATATTAAAGCCTTAAGCACCTCGAAAAACACCCGATATCAGCGGCCTTCAGGCCGCTGATATCGGTCGGTTGTCGCAGGTCTTCAGCAGGAAATGGCGGCCAAAAGCGCCTTGTCCAAGAGCTCGATTACGCTCTTGGACAAGGCGCTCAAGCGGTCAAAAAACGCGATCACACCATCCAGATTCTAGAAGAACTGCTGCGCTGGAAACGGATTCAACAGTTCGGTGCCAGCAGTGAAAAGTCCGCACACCAAATTCGTCTGTTTGACGAGACGAAACTGGAAGCTGAGATCGATGTTCTGCGCGATCAGCTGCCAGACGATGTTGTAGAGGAAGAGTTAACATCGACCTCCCGTAAACGTCGCCAGCGTGGCTGCTCGGACAAACTGCTGCGCCAGCGTGCTGACCAAGTAGTGCAGTTACCCTATTCTGAGTCCCAATGTGGCAATGGATTAACCAGGAAAGGAAATTACATCCAAGTAGAGTTAAATTAGTTTCGTTTCCACAAAGACCGTTGCCGCCTGTTTCTGAATCTGGCCGACGAATTCAGTACTTTGTGTGGAAATTTAACCGGACCCCATATACTAGAATTTACATTAAGTTTCTTTAGTACTTTGCGTGGAATTACGAGCCTAAGCTATTGATTTGTAGCTCCAGAAGTTAAGTACTGTGTGTGGTCGTCTAGCAGCTAATAGATCAGATTCTGGATAGTCCGTGTCATCCGCCAAAAGCGTGCGTGGAAGGTAAAAGTCTGGACCCATAATTGACGTCATATTCCGTTTGAAATCGCAATTAATCCCTGACGCGGCCTAGTCTGTGATGAGAAATTTTGGAATTAGTCAGAAGACTTTTACCCCTTTAACTACCACACTAAGGCAATATTATCTGGCAAGGATGCCACGTAGTTACAAAGCAAGAACGTCGAGAACTCTGGATTCCGGTCTGTAAGTCGCGATCAAGGATCGGGACAAAGCGTTTGGGTGAGCGCTGGAGACTGCGCTTACTCGGCCGCCCTACCCGCCAATATCTCCGAAACTCGCGCATCGGTCGAGGAATATGCAGGTGCAATCTCACGAACCTCATGCAGCCAAATTTTTTCTAAACTTGTTTGACCCGGCGATCGAATCTCATCAAACTACTGTATAAATAAAC
>Ga0307979_1000127_pt1 | contig 48779 bp, 43 predicted proteins | sample OrgLakmetage1058_FD_201833 | JGI IMG/M metagenome (GOLD analysis project Ga0307979, IMG submission 201833) | Saline water microbial communities from Organic Lake, Antarctica - #1058 | ecosystem: Environmental > Aquatic > Non-marine Saline and Alkaline > Saline | place: Antarctica: Organic Lake...
CCAAACTTGATGGCACCTTGGCGGGCGACTATGGTTTCGATCCCATGGGCATTTCCGAAATGCAAGACATCAACATGCTTCGTACTTTCGAATTGAAGCAAGGCCGAGTTGCGCAGCTGGCGGCAGCGGGCTTCCTCTTCCAGGAGATCCTTCCACACATCCCTGGCCCAGGCTACGACGAACGCAACCCGCTCTTAGCGTCTGCGTCGGTCGGGCTTGCCCCCAACATTCAAATCTTGCTCGCAGCGGGATGCGTGGAGCTGGCGACTGCTGCGAACACCTACGGCGACGGCGAGCCTGGCAACTTGGGCTGGGGCACCAAAATGCTCGAGGGCAAGACCGAGGCGCAAATCAAAGAAATGAAGGTGAAGGAAATCAAGCACTGCCGCTTGGCCATGGTGGCAGTAATGGGCATGATCGCGCAGACATTGAAAACTGGTGCACCTCTCCTTGGCGGCGAATTCTAAATTTGTTCGGCTGCAGCCCGAACTTCGTCGGTGCTTCTTCATTTGCTCTAAGCATCAAAGCACTTCCTATTCCTTGATTTCCATTTTCAGCCGCTTTCGATAGCCCCTTTGCGTCAGCTGCCTTGCTCTGCTGCAGTGGCCTCATACTTGAATTCCAGTGTGCTACTGAATTCCAATTGCCTCATGTTAATACATAGACACATTCTTCGACTGCGCTGACAAGATAACAGGTATCTTTCGGAGGAACTCAAGTACTTAGGGGTGAAGTATTCAAGGCTCTTATCATGCCTACTTTGCTCTTGCACTTTCGGAGATTTCTCTTGCGTGAAGAAATATTTAAGCACCTTCGCGATTTCCATAACATAACAGTGGACTAACGGATGTGCTTGTAGTATGAAGTCAAACTAAGGACCAATACGAACTTACAAACCCAAGTGACACGGATAGTCAAAACTGCGGGCAGTTGTGTACGCGCGAGCGTTGCGCGTTGCGCGCAGGTCACGATCGTAAGGAGGATAGTGTGTAGATGGCAGGACGCATAATACGTCCATGCCCTCTAAAGTGGAAGCGGGCCACGAAATTATCTTGAAACCAGACTTAAGTCGTTTCTGCGTCTGTTTCTGCATTGAAGAGAGCACACCCGTTGTTCAGTCTCCTGGGCACGCTGCGCCAAGAACCTCCGCTTCTCCTCTGGTGTAATTCTTGTGTCGCACCGAGGTGGCCGCAGCTGCGGTTTCCCGATGCCGAAAGGCGCTTTCGTGACGAGTTTCAGACAGCCAGCGCGGTCCTGTGCCAGGGTTGCCCATTCCGAAAAGGTGATCGTTTATGTGCCGTGTGAATCTACATCATACATCGTATCTTCTGCCATCATATCACTTCCGCGAGTCTCTTCCAGTCATCCGTCGTTTGGGCATTTTTGACGTCGACAGTCACTTTTGTAATAGGATTCTTCGTTGAGCTGGCCACGTTGAACATACGTTTACGAGCCGGGCGCCACGGCAGTCACTGACTGGTTCTGTATCTGATTCTCGACTGGTTGGTTGTTCACAGATAACTTGGGGCAGGGCGTTGGAGAACGCGCTCAAAAGTAAGGGCATCTCGAAGAAATTCGATGAGTGGGTCGCCATTGCCAATTGCCAAGGACAAGTCGAATTGGAGACAGCTGGCTCAATCCATTCCCAAACCTCCTGATGCCAATTGGCTGAAAGACACCTCGAGAGTAAATGATTACAATTAAAATTGCATTACGCATAACGCAGAAAGACACTCAGCCCAGCCAGACTTGTTCTGAAGGTTATATTTTCTGTTGCTATATGCCACGGTAGTGTTTTTTTGTATTTGGAAAGTATTTACGAGACTAGACTAGATGTGCGGGCTTGAACTCCGCGTGAATGCTGTTCTAAAATCTAAAATTAAAAATCAGTAATTCATGTATCTGTATCTGAGAAATGTATTATAATTCGACAGGCGGAGACCACTGACCACTGTAGCACCGAGCTATCGTGGCCTATCGCCCCTCGCTACTTTTCACTCGCGAATATATTCCTTTGTTGCCTGTGCATAGCCTTATTGATTACCCCCTTAATGCTATGATGTGCATGCTTCTCCGTGCTGCGCCATTTGCTATTTGGGACTGGAAAAGCCTTTAAAATTATAAATTGGACGTGCGAGCTAACAGCAAGTGCCCATATATCCCAATTCCGGGATGAAAGGCAGCAACAAATCATAACCCACGAGTTCTTGAATTGTCCGTGCCCCTAGGTGGAATGCTCTGCGTTCATAGGTAGCTGCTCGGTAGCTATTTCGTCAAGCCATTGACTTAAATTGCGTGTAGCGTGTAGCTTTATTCGTAAAAAGTAAAGTAGTAACCCAGGGCGAACGTCACGGCGATGCCTGTACAAAAGTCAAAAAGAAAGATTAGCAACAAGCTATTGGGGAAATGCAAGATGAATCAATCATGTCTCAGGCCTCTTTTCGCAGCTTTAAATAACCGCGCAAATGGCACACGAAGTAGCCTGCAGTGCAGGAGCATAACCTACCAACGAAGCTTGCAGCAAGAATAGGGCCGTCACCACCGTCCAGAGTCACGCCAACGGTGTCACCAACCTATTGTAACGGAAAGAAAGAGTATAAATCACATGCTCATTGCCGACATTTGTTGATGGCAGAAAAAAGTAAAACCAAAGGTGAAGGCTAGAAGTGCATTGATGGACCACCTTTTTGGCGTAGCGGCGACGAGGGCCTGAGCACTGAGGGCACTTGAAGCCTTTCGTTTGTTCCTCGAAAAATGGTTGGCCGGGGAAGATGTCCGGATCGTAAATGTACCCGCAATCAGCGCAGATCCACTCTCCCTGCCAGTAGCCTTTTTCTTCCGCCAATGTTGCCCGGTCAACCTTCTTAGCCTGCGAGAATTGAAAAGGCCACCTTAATGTGTACGATCTGGAATCGCGAGCGGTATAATTTTTACCTTTTTCTTGCCAAACACTGAGAGGGCCGTAGGCGTCCGAGCGAGAGTGGGTGACCTCAGGGCCTGCGTCAGGGAAGTAGGAACACCGTCAGAGCGCCACCGCATTGCAGTGTAAAATAACAAAATGAGGTCCTACACAGGTAGTCTAGCTAGAGTTAAATCTGACGCTACCAGAGCAGGGCCGGGCGAAAATGCAGTTACGCTGGCCAAAATGGCAGCTAGGATGAAGATGATCTTGCTCAACATGGTGTGCCCGCCCGTTGAACTTTTACGTCAGAGAAAAATGTTGGTTGATTTTCGTGTTCGTGCGGAAAATGACGAGAGCTCGCGAGAGCTCGCGTATTTTTGCCAATATCATTCGGATACCTCCCTGTAATACCCTTTAAAAAGATCTGCAGCTCATCCAAGGGTGATCAAGTAGTTTACAGATAATCACCTTTGGCTGCTGCATTGCAGGCAGGAAGAGGCAACGTACGGTAGGCAGCAATACAACGTTCAGTTACAATGACTAGTATCTGAGCAGTGTGTGTAGCAAGCTAGGCCAATGCTAAGCTTGAAATGATAACGACAGAAACTTTGAGGATCCCCTGTCTAGATCTACGCCTCCTAGTTTAGCACCTGAAGTATGCTTTGTAGGCTAGCATAAGAGGGAATTATAATACCGCGTGGTTCTCGTCGAAAACTTCACGAAGTAAAAAGTTAAAGCACATTTTTAATGAAAGTACCTTGCATTTTAAATGGGCATGCGGGCATGTGTTTGAAATGGTGCTTTCGACTCGTCTCTTAGTGGTGCTCAAGTTTTGACTATTGCAAGCCAAAACAACCTACCACACGACCCAATTACACACTTAGGAGCGTCGCAACGAGCCTGCTCAGTGTTTTCATTTACAGTTCAGCTGAATGCGGTTTCAGTACACTTCTGTGCAAATTGTTCTGTTGCTAGTCTCGGTAGCTATTCCAGCTGGCGGAAAGGAATCGGCAGACTTCTTGGAGTCCATCTTGGGCAAGCAGCTTAAGGACCCGTCGGACTATGTGGCTACCAAGAACACGTGGTCTCTTTTCAACGTCTTTTCTGGATCCGATACTTCTTCGGGAGATGTATTGGAGGCTGAAAGCTCATCGAAGAAAACTAAAGGCAAAGCTAGCGCAAGCAGAGGTGAGAAAGGCTCAGAGAATAGAGATGCCAAGAACGCAAGAGCATCGAAGTCCTCGGCAAAGACTCGGAAAAAGAAGTCGTCTGGCGACGAGTGGTCTGTTGTACAAGAAGACGGCAGTGAAGAAGGGGCTTCTGGAGGTGCGATGTCGAGAGGTGCACGTGGCGGCTCCCTAGTCAACGACCAGCCTCTGAAAAAAGCCGCCTCCGCCGCAGGAAACGGCGGCTTGTTGCCGACGGCAGTGTACGTCATCAACCGCGATGCGCAGGTAGACAAGTGGGTGCAATTCCGCGGCAGGTGGTCCATCGTTCACCAACTGTCGGACGTGCACCGCAACAATTCTGCGCCCAACCCTGCGCTCAGCCCGGTGCGCTTTCGGGCTGCCGACTTAGTAGGAGCACCCATAAGCTCCAAACGCGGCGGGAAAAGGAGCAGTGGAGTATCTAGCTCTGGTAGCGATTATGGCATGGATGGTGCCGGCGATGATGCTGCAGACAGTAGTACAGAAAGCGGCAGCAGCTTTGCAGCCTCTGCCAAAGTCGCATGGGCGAGGCGATTGGACGTGCTGCCTCCCAAGGCACGCCGCGTGGCCCTGGAGTGTCGCAATTCGGCGGTGGCGCAAGGCCCTACCGCAGTCGAAGCCCTCAGCTATGCGGTGAGTTTGGCCAGTTCTCCAGAAGGCCATCATTTCAAGGACTTGCTTTTGCTGTCAATTTTATCTATTTCAGCAAATTTTACCGCCGATTCTTATCTTTGCTCTTAACACTACAAGCTGCGTTACTTCATTATTTCCTTCTTCAGGTGTCACATTTGGCGCTCTGGGAGTCGCTCGCAATGAACCGGGATATCAATCGCGACAGCCGCTTGCTGATTTTAGACGACGGAGCGAGGCCCAGGCAAAACTGGCACGAGTCCTTGGAGCTCCTGGAGACCAAGGTGAGCGAATGATGGGTTGTTCTTCTTCGAGAACGACTTTCGGTTTCATACTTCGGTCCTACAGTAGTGGCTCTCTTTCTCGTAATCCCAATGCTCTATCGTCTTTGTTTCTCGTGAGCATGCCCCTACTCAAACCACCTTTCTGTCTTGTTCTTTCTCTCTTCAATCATGCATTGCTTGAATGTGCATTTCTTCTGTGCATTACCCCTGCACACAAAGGTGCCCAAGGATTGGGACGTGCTGTTGCTCGGTTGGTGGGGCCACGCCAGGAGCGCCGACCGCGTACAGGGGAGCAACGGCGCGGTGTTCCACGCGAGGCCGCCGTTCCGCAAACGCGACGGAGGGCGCCAAGGCGAGGTATCGAATGTAGTATGGCACAATAAGGGACTTGTGTTGGTGGGTTCTTGATATTCGTCAAATTCGGAGGCATATTACAGACTTTGTCTCAAAGGAATGAAAAGATGCATTAGTCTTCCACCCATGCGAACAACACAGTCTTCGTAGTAAGACGAAGAGTTTTTTTAAGGATGTTCTATTCGCCCAATCTTCCCCCTTTTCGTCTACTGTCTTTATTTTCTTTCAACTCCTTGTGATTATATTACATGTGCTACTCAGGGGCCCTGGCAGTACTACTACGCGGGGTCGCACGCGCGGCTCATTCGAGGCCGGGTCTTGAAGCGGCTGGTGAACTACATGTCGCAAGTGACGTCCGCTCCGCGCTGCAAGCACATGTGGCCTGACGCCGACCTCCTCGCCTGGGCTCACTCCACAACTACCACGCCATCCTCGTCCTCTTTTTCACCTTCGAAACCGCAGCCAACTGTAGGGTGCTACGCGGTGCGCGAACGGCTCTTTGGTGTAGGCGATCGGCTGGCGTCTCGCGGAGGATCTTCCAGCAGCACAAGTAGCAGCCCCGTAGGCGAGCGTGGAGCGCAAACAGACGATGAAGGCGCCCGGTCGATGAAAGTCTTGGCCACAGCTGCCAAGGGTATCGTCTATGACGAGTTTGAGCGATGGGTGAGCCAGCCAGCGGAAGGCTTAGCCAGCCCGCGCAGTGCGAGTTTCGATTCGCGTGGCAGCTTCAGTGGGCAGGGTGACGACGACGACGATGATAACAACAAAGCACTTACTGGTCACGCCGGTGAGGCAAGCAGCAGTGGCACTGATAAATGGAAAGCGCACCAATCTGGAGTACCGTCGGACTTTGCGTCGTCGAAAACTGTCCGTAAATTGAGGGCGAAACTGCCGCCAGATGTGCGATGCCGCACCATCGTCAACCATGCACTTGGCACCGAGCGCGAGGCGTGCCAGTGAATATCACTCACTTGTACTGTCGACTGTTGATGGTATTTGAATTCCAGCCCCGAGTTCGATAGAAGGCCAGGGCCCATTTAGCCCATGCGTTAAGGTCTCTTGTATTGTCCGTATATTTCTATGCACTATCCGGGTTTTCTTTTATTTTTTATTTATAGGGCTGGTTCATATATTAATATGGGAGCTAGAAGCACGGGCTTTCGATATTGGTCATTAGTATACTTTGGCAAACGAGCGATCTTTAATTGCATCTCAGAAATGAGAAATCGGTTGCTAAGTATTTAGCTGTAGCCGCAAATGCCTTTGCTTCGTCTCTTTTATTCGTTATTCGTTGTTTCTGTTTCTACTAGGCAAACAAAAAACTCAATTCAAAACGCTTATAATGTATAATGTACAGATGGGCTAATGCAAGTGAAGAGGGAGTCAATTGTCACTTGCAACGCACAATAAGCAGTATAAAATGACGTGGTTAATGTTCAGCGCAGTTGCGTACATCAGAGAAGTCTCATTTCCCCAAAAAGACGTCAAACGCCCCATTCTTCATTGCCTTCGGCTAGACACACGCGACGGAGCCACCACGCCTAACTTCGTTAAGATGTCTGAAACGGTCTCCAAGAGCACCAAATCTTCCGCCTTCGCTGACGGCACCACGCCTGCTTCTGAACTCCTGCTTCCTTCTCCCAATCCTCCTTGTATCCAAACAGGCAGGTTGTTCAGCGCAGCCACTCCTCCAGCTGCTTCATTCCTAGTTTGGTGAATGGAAGGTCCTCTTCCAGGAGTTGACGCTTCTAGAAAAGAAAAGGCTCGCCGGAAGTCAGCTGGAGAGGCTTTCACGTTGTTCGCCAAATGGCAAGGCACGACGCGGGAAAACCCCAAGTTCGCAACTCTGTCAGCCCACGCCAGCACCGCTTCTGGCTCGCGGTCCAAAATCAAGTTGCGCAGCACGGGTGCTACCAATAAACCTGCGGCGTTGCCCCCAGACTGCTGTAAAGCTTCGAAACTTGGCTCCGCATCCTTCACCCAAGTCCAGGGATAGAGCCCCAAGGGCACAGCCCCCTCGCCTAGCGCTCGCATCTCTGCGGTAGGCGGTCGGCCAATCTTACTTCTAGCTCTACTGCTACCGCTGCTGTTGTCATCCTGGCCACTAAACCCAAGTGCGGACAGGAGCGCAGCGCCAAGTGGCTCCACAGCAATCGCGCTCGGGAAAAACAGGAGGCCAAACAACACGATCCGGCGCCAGCCACGTGCTCGCGTGACCTCATCGTCCACCACTTCATCGCCGACAGCATCGCGGGCGTGGAACAGCAGCGCTCGCGGGTCGTCGCTCAGAATGGCGGGCGGCGCTGCGTCAATCTTCACAACAGTGTCGGTGACGATCAGGGTCCCCGTGGCCGCGTGCACAAACGCGGACTCGGAAAACGCCCCCACTGCTTTGAACTTCAGAGGGCCAAGCACTTCGAAGTTGATCTCGTTGCGCCACGGCACGCGGTTCCCACGGTAGAGATCTGCACGTGCGGCCGCCTCAGCGCTTTGAGGGGCCGCAGCACGAGCTGCACGTGCGCGGGCGTCTTCAGCGGCTGTCGGCAACTCGCGGGCGTTGAGCGGGAAACCGAAGAGGAAGTTGGGCAGTGGCACGGGAAAACTCCACTGCCCCGGTTGGATCCACACTTGAGCTTCGGGGAAGCATCGACTGAAGGGCCCAGCAAGCGCTTTGTGCTCTAAGCCCACCTGTACAGTGCAGCAAACATAAAATACTCGAGGCTGAGACATGCTAGTGATCTAGTTGAATGACTGCGCCTTCAAGAGGTAACAACTCATTACGCAAGAGAGCTCTTAATACACATGAAAATAGAATGGATACATAAAGTTACACAAGAAACATACGCTTCTTTTGTTCCAAGAAAACCATGAGCAATGCTGCATTTGGCTATACATTCTTACTGTGCCGAGAACGATGTGTTTCACGGGACCGTGCGCGGCCTCCAGGGCTTGAATTAAGCCTAGGTATTCAGGTGTGGGCGCCACTGGGTTGTGAACCCATAACCCGCCTTCTTTCAGCTTCACTACTGTGCTGCGCACTGGCACATTGACATTCACGATGCCTTGCAATTGGTCATGCGTCCAGACTTGTCCCGGCACCACCGTTGTTTCCAGCGTCTTCCGGCGAGAACCGGCAGCAAGCGGCAGCAGGCTGAACGCTACCGATGCAAGCGGCCACGATGTCTCTGGCTGCACTGGAGGAACTACTATGGGCCGCACGGACGATTTGGCGGCAGGCCGCGCGGGTACCTTGGTAGCGGGTCGCGTGGGAAGCTGCAGTGATGTCGTCAAGTCTAGGGCTACAAGCACGCAGGCCAGAAGGCGCGATGCCGCTAAGGCTTGCATCTTCAAATAACTCGATCAGGTCAATTATGAATCAACAGAGATTAGTGGCGCAAGGGCCTTGAAAGTCAACGCTATTGAGAACTTTTAGGCTAGTGTGGATTAAGCGCAGGCCACGTCACATTTTAGTGCGATCTCTGACTTCAGAATTTTAAATGGTTGCAGACAAATCATCCAATCAGATCAATCTAATCGATCTGGGGAAACCAAACCAGAAAAGTAAAATCGTAGCCGTTTGAATAAGATGGCGTCAACACGCGGTTTCGGCCCGCCGTTGGCAACGTCGATTCAGCCCAGCGAACGCGACGAACTCTTTGCCCGTGTCAACAAACAGGTTTGACTTGAGCCAATTTGTCACTCTAACCACTCACTGAACAGCTGGTACATGCATTTTGACTGATAAGTACCAAATTACCGCATCCACTTCACGTGACCTTGCGCTTTACTATCTGCCCCTCCGCCTTTCCCATTGACTGCAAAAGCTCGGGCTTTCAAATGACAGTCACGTACAAGTAGCAACAACTGCTCAAATGCTGAGTGGTGGCGCTGCTGAAGTTGACGCTTCCCGTCAATTTGAGGAGCAAATGGCAGAAAAGAAGGACCTTGTCGAGCAATGCATCAAGTCAGACCAGTACGCGCGTGAGACGCAAGGCAAGCTCCAAGTGGTCGCTGAAGAAAATCGTGCTCTGAAATCGCGCGTTGCAACGGTTGCTGAGGCGCTGACTACTGCTGAAAGCGAGGTGCCTTATGTCTGTGTTCATGAATTGTAGTGGTTGTTTGGTTCGACTTTTGTTCTAGCTGTTTTCCAGCACGAACGAAGCCTTCAACTGGCATTTAGACGACTTTTGATGACAACATGTACTCCTTCTTGATGTATAATTTTTTCGTTCATCTAACTCCTCTATTCGTCCTCGTGGCACAGCTGTCTTCATTGAGGCACGAATTAGCGACATTGAAGCAAAACACCGCACGGGCCGAACGCTCTGCGCGCTTTGAAGAGTCCGAATCGAGCCGCTGCCACATTGCGCGACTCGAAGCCACGGTGGCCTCTCTCAAGCGCGACCTGGTCGAAGCTCAGTCTGCTCGTGACGCCGCCGAATTGCGCGTTCGGCACGCCAGCTGCTCCACCCACGAGGCGACCGCAACAAACGCCTTCGACGAGCATGAGCGTTTGCGCGCTGCGGAAAATCGGGCGGCTGCCTGCGAGAAAGAATTGGCTGAAGCGGTTGCTCATTCGGCTTCAGCCGAGCGGGCTCAGGCGGCAGAGCGCGCGTCGTTGCGTGCCCGCGCTGCTGCGGTCGAGCTGGAAGCAGCGAGAGTAGCCTCGGGCTATGGTGAGAAACGAGCTGGGTGGGTTTCCGCCATTGAACAATTGGAGGGCGACCTCGATCGAGCCAACGCCACTCAAGCGCAAACTGCGGCGGAAAACGAAGAGCTCATGCGTCAGGTAATGCTGCTCACGGACGCAGCAGCAGCAGCCCCGAAGCCGCATGCATCTCACCACGCAACCGAAGAAGCAGCAACCAACCAAACTGCTCCTTCTCCTCCTAAAGGCAAAGAGAAGAAGTCAACAAATGATGCTGACGCTTTGCGAGACACCACGGCTGCGCTGGCGGCTACCCGCCTGGCCCTGGCTGAGGCCGCTGAGCGCGCCGTTGCACTTGCTGGCGACCTCGCTCGGGAGCAGCGTCAGAAAGTGCGTGCGCAACAACTGGCGGACCAACTCGCGGAGAAACTGCTCACTCCTACGCAACGCTACCGTTCCAGCCAAGTCAGTGAGGCTGTTCGGGGCCCTGCACCTAGCAGTGAGAGTGTTGGTGTGGCTGCTCAGACCACGTCATTCCTTGCTTCTCAGGCAACGCAAGCGTCGCACTCGATGCCGTCGCCGCTCGAACAACCCCTTCGCCACACTACCACCACCTCTCACCGGAACTCGCCGCCTATGCCAGCCCGCTCTCCTAGCATCGACACGACCGCCGCCGCCATTGCTGCGGCGATGGCCGACACGCGCGCGCGCCTGGCACCTTCCGTCGCACCCCCTGCACCGCCTCCTCGCACTGATGCTGCAGCAGCACCAACAGAAACTTTCTTCTCGCCCAAGTCAGCTTTGAAGAAACATCGCAGCGCAGACCAGGACCAGAATCTTGCCACTACTAACGACGGGAGCGGTGGTGATGGTAGCGCAAGCTCGCCAAACGACCGATCAGTGCATTTCGGAGACGATTCAGTGTTTGAATTTCACCGCGAAGACATTCTTGCCTCAGCCCCTAGCAGTGACTCGCCGCAGGCGAACAGTAATGCAGGCAAGAAGCAGCGGGTCGGAGCAAATGGATCTTCGACGGATGCTGCCTCAGACACCACTTTTGAAACCGCCGTGTTTACGGTGAACGAGCCCCGCACTCCCTGTGCCCCCAAGGCTTCTTTGCCTACCCGTGGTGGTGGTGCAAAGACAAACAACACTGTGGTCGAAGCTCCTCCTGCCGACCCAAAGACCTCGAAATCTGGCGCCGACATTGTTCAGGAAACCACCAAAGAGAACGCCGTGCCAGTGCCTCCCCGCCAAAAACGACCACCAACTGAAGCTGTCACTCCCGCGCGGCGCCTGTTGGAGTCAGCCATGCCGCTGCAGCCAACTGCAACTTCCACGACGGCCACCGCTGCTGCTGCGCATGCTCACCGCCCGGTGAAAAACTCGGCGACCACGCAAACCGCCAAACAGCGGCTCAAAGTGGGCTTGGCCCTCGAGCACGGGTGCCTGGCGGGAAAGAGCAGCGCGGCGCAGCGGGCCCACGCCCTCACCGCTTTGTCGCAGTGCGACGCCGCTAATTTGAGGCCGGTGCTTTTGCTTCGCGACGACGGGCCGCAGGGGCGCCCTTCCTTCCGTGGCCTGTACATCCCTACCGGCGGCCGCAAGCACACTGCCACCACGAGCAACAGTAACGGCAAGAGTGAATCTTCGTCGTCGTCGTCGGTTTTGAGCCGGGTGTTTGGCAACGGGCCTGAGCAATTCTCACTCGAGGATGCTACTTGCTTCTTCGGGTGGAGTGATGTGGACCGTCGGTTTTCACGGGTCAGTGGTCCTGGCCCTGCGGCGTTTCCCGATGCTGTCAACACCCCCAAAAAGGGGTCAACGAGCGGAAACAACAACTACCTCCCGACGCGGGCGAACCACCCGTCTGTGACGAATTTGCCGCCAACGGTGGTCGCGGTGGGCTACAACCCCATTACAGCGAAGTATTGGCGCAAACAACACGACACTTCAAACACTCAAGAACCCACCTTCAAGATTTATGAGCCGGTGGAAACTGCCAGGCCTTTCGTTTGAAAAACGAAAAGAGAGTGTCCCGAATGCCGAAGCGAACTAAGAGGTTTAAGAGAGAGAGAGGAAAAAAATAGATTCCTGTGTGTTTTGTTCGAAGGTCGCCTTGATAAGCGCCGTGCTTTTCTGGATACTAAATTTATAGTTTATACATCAAAACGATGACTAAGAAGTTTACGAAGAAAGATAAGTACCATGCGCCGCTTCACCTAAGGCCTTGCTAAGGCAGGTAATGGTAACGATCACTATGATCACTGCGCACTGCCGAATTCGCACAGGCCTCTGATTGGCACATTGGCACTGAGAACTAGGGGAGAGGGGAGCTGAGGCGAATCAAATCTTTATGAATATCCCATACGTATAGCCTCGTGCATATAGTATATAGGGCTCAGGTTTTGAATTTAAATCGCAGTTAATCCCTTTTAAGAGGGTGTCTGGCTTCTGTCTGATCAGTAAGTGCCAAGATCGACTTAAAAGTTTGGATTCAGCAACTTCACATGTAAGTTGAAGTCTGCTGCCGATTCCGGTCGTAAGACGCCTCGAGGATAGGGCTGTGAATTTGGTAGCCGAAAGTGGCCATGACTGGAGCTGGTTTCGACTTGATGACTTTCTTTTTCTTGGCTTCTTCAGCAGCGCCATCATCTTTTGGTGACGCTTTGTGATTAATCGTTGCGGGTGCACCGCCGCTCACGAAGTCGTTCCTTTCTTCGGCTTCCAGCCGCGCTATTTCATTGGCTGCGAGCGTGCGGGCAGCAGAGGACGGCATCGTCAAAGGATCGCTGGCTGACTCTTTTTGCTCGTTCTCGTCATTTACGTTGTTGCTGTTGCTGCTGTCACTCGACTCATTATTGTTGGCGTCGTCGACATGATCATTTGATGAGCTTTTTTCCTCAGCAATTGTGCTAGTTTCATCATCATCCTCGTCACCTGGCGCATTGACCAGCGAAGCATACAATTTGATGGCCTTGCTGCGGTTGCGTTTGACACCAAAAAGCCCGAGCTCGTACGCCATCGCTAGTTGAAACACACTTTCAGGCACCAAATCAGCCGCGCCTTGACGCCATTCTCGCACGCATTCTTGGTCATTCGCGGCTTCGGCAGCTGCTTCGGCATCTTCCTTTGCTTGTCGTTCCCGCGCCGCCCGCGCTACTTTCATTTCGACGGTCTCTTCTTCTTCAACTGCAGCGATGGCCGCCTTCATATGTTTTTAAAAGTAAAAGAATGTAAGAAATGAACACCATACAGTAATATACAAAAGCAGTAAAGAAATGCAAACGAATACTACTCTTAAAGGGATACTATCGCGCGTTTTTCCGTGAAAAGTACTCCCACCTCATGTCATGGAATCTGCTCCCTATACATGTTTGTTCTACATTTGGTATATGGTACGAATGCACACCTTTTGACTCGGATCTTTCTGCTTCAGGGCTTCGTAAGGCGCTCGAGCAGCAGCAACCTTTGCCGCTAGTTTTGCTTCCTTGGCCGCTATTGCCTGTTGCTCAGCAAGATCGCGCGCTTTGTCGTCAGCGTCCGCATCGGCTCGAGTGAAATGAGGCAGAAAAGGGTCCATCGCAACTCGAAGCCCTTCGCCCACCTGTTGATGATGTGGTTGTTTTATCACTGTTATTGATATCAATAATGACAATGCAATCCTTCTCAAAAGAGAAATTGGCATAACATCACCTTTTCATCAAGCACACAACACTAAAAAAAGACGATCCACACGGAAGCCCAAATAGCACTTATATACACATGTATCTTCTCGCACCGCAGCGCGCAGTTTCTCTGCGCCGCCGTGGCGGTTGTCAATGCGCACGCACTCCATGAGCCCGAGCAGCGCGAGCCTTCGCATGGGCGCGACCCAGCCGTTGCTGCAGGCCCAGCGGCGGCAGCCTCCAGGGCGCACGGCGCCGCCTTGGTAGCGCATCCCGTGGTGCTGCCAGACTTCGCCTTCCCCGTAGCCCTCGTCTTCGTCCTCGAGTTCTACGTGGGTAGCTTGGCATGCGGGGCAGGGCTGGGGTTCCAGCCAGGCATCAATGGGTAGCGGCCCGTAGAGGCGACGGCAGCGGGACAAATCCAAATGTTCTAGGGCCAAGCATGCCCCCATGGAAGGGGGTAAAGGACCAGTGAATTTGTTCCCGTCCAAGGTCAGAGTCTGCGGGATGAAACATAACAAAGAAACGAACAGAAAGTGTGGTGTCCAAAGATAAGTCCAGGAATGATAAAAGAAACGCGCAAACATGGTACCAAGCAATTTTGTGTTGAAAACACATTGTGTGTGTGTACAAGCAAGAATGGTGCTGGAAGGAAAAGCTGCTCAAATATTCATCAAGGGCGCATGTAAAGAAATGCCCTATAGGAGGAAAAATACGAACACAATTCGAAACGAGAAAGAAAACGATTTTATAGACATCTTCTGTTCCCGCTTTTTGTAGTAATCGCTAGCATCGTCCTACCTCTAGGCTCGGGCATGCGTCTCCGAGATGAGGCGGCAGAGGTCCATCGAACGAGTTCCCGCCTCCCAGCCTCAAGTCAATCAAACGATGCCACGGCGCGAGACCAGTGCTGTGTCTGGTATTGGTACTGGGTTTAGCCATGGCATTGCTACTGTTGTTTGAAGTACCGTCCGCCCCGTATGATGATGATGAAGAAGCAGCGGCACACGCAAAGCACGCGAGCGGCAAGTGTCCCGTAAATTTATTGCCGTCTAACCTAAGCACTTCCAGCGCACTGAGCTCGGACATCGCTTCCGGCAGTGGGCCGCTGAAACGGTTGGCTTGAAGCTTCAAGACGCGTAAAGTGCTCGCGCAAGCCCAGCCTAACGGAGGAGGGACCTCTTCTTTCTTGGGGGCACCAGGCAGCACAAATGAGCTCAAACCCGAAGAAGAGGATGATGTTAACAACGTAGACGTTGCTTTATTCAGCGGCAAAGATGGTGCTGCAGCCTTGGCCACCCCTTCACCTCCTGCTGCGTTTGCAGCTGGAGCTCGAGCCGCCGCTTCTGCTGCTGCTGCGTTTCCGACCAAAGACAACTTTTTCCTCATCGAGGATTGAGCCATGATGGCTGCTGCTTTGGCTTTGAACGCCCGTTTGCCCGTGAGTTTATTGGCCCAAGCCGGCATGGGGGCGCCCGGCAACGGGCCCGTCAGCACATTGGCACTCAGATCGATCTCTTGCAGGTTCGCCAATGAAGCGAGGCTGGTGGGCACCGTCTTCAAGTTCCGGGTCCCGTCTCCCGGGCGCCCTAATACAATCCAGCCGCGGAGTTTCCCCGATGGCACATTGGGATCCGCTTCGACGTCGCGTTCGTGTGCTGGGGGACGCACCTGGAGGATATTGTACACAAACAAAAATAAGCACAAGTACACACGAATGAGAACGTTTGAAGTGCAATGTAATCGTAATCATGCTTACCGAAGAGAAGGCTTGTCCGCTCAAGTTGAGTATTTCTAGCTCAGACAGCTGCCCCAGAGGCACTATAGGCAACGACCCCGCCAACCCGTTGTTCGGCATTTCTAGCTTCGTGACACGTAGGCGCATCGAGGCCTTCTTCTCTCTACTGCTGCTACCCTTGTTGTCATCATCGTCGTTAACGTCGTCGTCGATGCTGTCATTGTCGGCATTAGGACGAGCACGGTCGGGCCGGGGCTCAGTGGTAACGCCGAACCAGTTGGCGGGGCTGTGGAAATCCACTCGCGGGTCAGTGCGAGCGCTCGTCGGCAAATCGCTCACTTCGGTGTCCAAAAAGCTTTTGGGATGGTGATTTGTATTGTTTGCATGTTAGAAGGAGTGGAGAAAAAGATGGCACATTCAAGGAAAGAAAATAATGTAGAAGTGAAAGTTTGTGCCTCGAAATTAATACTAAATCATTTGAGTGTCTCTTATATCTAGTTGTTCTCTGCATACCGGTCTTCTCGCAGCCCTGGAGGCCCTAAGTCAGGGGCTTCTTCCTTTAACGGTACTGCAGCTGGTGTGGCTTTCACGGCCAAAATGCTCCCTCGTTTTTTGGCTGCTTTCTTCTTTGCGGCTGCTTCCTTTGCTTCCTTGGCCTTGTCTGCTTTCGTTGCGCCTTGAGCTGCTGCTGCTAACGGTGGAGTCTTGGAAATTGTGGGTGAAAGAGGTTCATCGGGAAGCTTGTTTTGCTTCGAGGCATCGCCGCCTTTGGGGCCTACAGGTGGATTGTAAGGAACGACGCCTAGGGCTTCAGGCGGCGGTTTCACCACACGCCAGGCATCTCGCCGCAGCCTCACAGAGCCGGGCGCTTCGTACTCGAGGTCTTTTGAGAGAAACATACCATGCAGAGATATGCATGGTCCGCAAAGAAAAACGAATGGAAAGAAAAGAGACTTAAGTAACCAGGTAAGAGAGTGAAGATATTGAGCAGCTGAGGAAACATGTCTAATCGTCACTGTGCCTTCAACAACAAAAGACTCCCGCGAAGCCTTCCTTACCAACGCCTACAGGGTCGGGCCAGTCCTTGGCATAGGGCAAGTGGCGCGCGGGCGGCAAGGACTGCGAGTCAAACGCGGCCTGCCGAGCGGTGTGTACGTAGCGCGTGGTTTTGGTCTTCTCGTTGGTGTGCACTTCGCCAGCACCTTCCAGCTGCAAAGAATGCACAACACAATGACAGCGCAAGTGGGGGCATTTTTTACCATTGGTTAGACCTCCAATAAATTTAAGCTTTGCCAAAATCTCATGTGTGTGGCTGCAATCTAGCAAATCATCATGCGCGATTTCCTTCGTAGCGATTTGCCACGCACCGCTTTCACTTTGGACTGATCAATATCGTGCAAATCTTGGTTGGCTTTGCAGCGCAGGGAGGACACCCAATTGTCGCCGTTCAAGCCCTCGTAGAACGCTATAAGGGCCGGCAGGTCATCGCATTCCTCGTACAGGGTAGCCTTCGGTCCCACTTCAAACTCCGACAATTTCGCGCTTTCATTGTTCATCCGGCGCCCTCCGAAGGTCAGCTTGGGGGCTCGGGGACCACCGCATTTGATTATGTTCGCCTTGACTTCGGCTATGGTGTCGTCTGGATGCACGTCAAGGTCGAAAAATACCCCGGTGAGCGCCATGAAGTAAATCTTCATGATATTACGCGCGGGCGGCTTCTCCGCTGATCGCAGCGCTCCCAAGGTGTTAGGCTCCACATTGCGCCGCTGCAACACTGGAAAGAAGGCACCAAGAAAAAGGCACGATATGTTAAAAATAAATTCAGGTAGGCTTAGTTTCCACATTCACTTGTACAAATTTAAGCTCATTAAAACAATAATCAAGTTCGAGGAAGCTACGCTAACATTGTGGGCAACAATTACGACAACGAAAGACTGGGCAGTTAATGCGCGAGATGCTTATAAGGGGGCTAAAAGCTTAAGCACTGACCTTGCCCCAGCGTTGGAAAGTGGTGCGCGCCTTGAAACGAGGTTGACATGATGGACCAGTAGGGCTACTATACTAAAGGTTAAGCAATGTAATAAAAACGCCTAGCTAGGTACAGTGAGTTAGTATTGCATCAATCTCTAACTGATGCCGAGAACTATAAACCCCAAGGATAGAGATAGCCAGCGGCAACTGCGGGCTATAATGCTATTGAAGACCCGGCCAATCTAACCGCTACTCAGTCTGGGATAGCGCTTAGCGGGGTTAGCACTCCTTGTTATTGAGCAGTCGTTCTAAGGTTCTAACGATACTTGAGCGCCGCGCCGGCAGTTCACAACAACGCAACAACCGAAGACGATGGGTGCAGTACGTGAATTACAGGGAAGGCACCGAAGGGGCCGTTCATAAAATTGCGATTTCTGAATTATGTTCCGGTGTCGGACGGTGTCGGCGTCGAGAGGTTGCGGTGTCGTTAGAAATGTTGCTGCGATGGTTAACGGAGAGCTGGTTTTGTGATGGGTGACGTAGGACTGGTTCATTGGACAGAGACTTGTGCTTAACTAGTTCTAATAAAAGTTCTATACCATTTGCCCATGGGCCTTTGGGCAATGTGATGGGTACAGGGCAACTTGATCTTGATATGTCGCAAACACACACGACAATTAGTTAGAAGATCACCGGCATGGCGATAACGAAGAAGAGGCCAACTGGGCTCATGCGATTTTCAGCCTCATGAAGTCGCACCGCACGATTATTCACTTCAAAGCAAACCCAGATCTTTCTGCCACATGCCTAGCAGCTCCAGGCTCACAGCGCTAAATTACAATCGAAGAAGGTCCAGCCATATACATAACATCGATGAAGGAAGAGGGTTTGCGATGGAGTAAAAGAGATGGATACAGCCACCAACACGAGCATAATCATTGAAATGCTTACACATCGATAAAAACGTATTATTTGCAAAAACTATACATCGAGCAAAACAGCGCACACTTCTTCTTACCTGCCACCGCAAACTTCAATCACCACGCTTTCAGCGCCTCGGAGAGCGTTTTCTCGCAGCCGTTGGCTGTAGGCCACTGCTAACGCTGCTCCACAAGCAGGCTCCACTAAAATCTTGTGCTCGTTCGCAAATTGAGCACATGCAGCAACTGCTTCGGCGTCAGTGCAGGTTAAAGACTGGAAGTTGCCTGGGTGTGCAGATGCGCGGTCGAGCACGGCTGGCGTTACTTGCAGGGCTCCAAGCGAGGTCGCTACTGAAGTGATGCCAGGTAGCCGAAACGTGTAGTCGGGGCCGTCGTTCTGCGGCGTGCCGTCAGCTACCGCTGGATGCCACGCCCCGTGCAGAGAGGAAGCGCCCTCTGTTTCGCTGGCTACTACATTCGTGTTCGTCCATCCCGGGGTGGACTGCCGACTCAGGCCTTCCATCACTCCACAGAGAAGGCCGCCGCCACCAACGCTCAGCACCATGTGGCTTGGCGCACTCTGCAGACCCGATGCTAGTTCGTCTACGAGGGAGGAATGGCCGGACCAGAGCAGAGGGTCGTCATAGGGGCTTACGTACCTGACGATGGAGTGGCAAAGAGTATAATTCAAGAGAGTCTAGTGAAGTTTAGGAAATACAATAGACAGAGCGATACAGAAGGTATCGGCAAGTGTTCAGTAGTTCTCATCATCTTCATAGGGTTCTTCTTACTCGGCGCTCGGGTCGCTCGCTACTTTTTCGCGAGCAAGCACGTCCGCTGCGTTCCAATTGGCACCGTGTACCTGTTGCGTTATGAAGAAGGGTGCCATGTGCCCAAAAAGAAAACGAGAGAAAGCAGAAAATTAAGGTGTTACACAGACAATTCTCCCTTGATTACATTGCTAATTTAGCTTTTTGATAGTAATCGGGTGGCGTTCACTTGATAGCTTTCACCGTCACAATTGCGCCTAGGCTCCGGAGCTTGTCAACGACCATAGGTTTCGTGGTCTCTGGCACTACGACTTCCACAGACATTTTCAAAGCACCCGCTGCTGTTGCGCAAGCGAGACCTGCGTTGCCGCCCGATGACGAGACCAACTTGGTGACGCCCCGCGCTTGCAGAGTCAGGCACAAGTTCGCCATGCCACGGTCCTGAGCGTGCCAAGGATAATTACGAGAAGCAATAAACGGAGTAGAAAGACTTCAAAACAAAGACTAGACCTAACTTGATGATGCAATGCAAATATTATCACTTGAGGTTCTTTATTGAACTCAATGCCACAATTTAAAAGCGATGAGGAGGCGAGGAGGGCCCGTGCAATGCTTCCTACCTTGAAGGAACCCGAGGGCTGTAAGGCGTCAAGTTTCAACCAAACAGGACATCCTACGAGGCTGCTCAACGAGTTTGACTTTATCAGAGGAGTGTTGCGAAACAGTCCTTTCTCGCGACCCTGCGACGATTTGGAGAATTGGTCACACAAAAGCATAACATCAAGAGGTGAAGGAATTCAAGGCGTTCGTGCTGATTTGACACCAGAGTTTTCAACTGTTTTCGTATTCTTCAACCAGACGTAATTAAATCAAGGCACGTACAGTTGTGACAATGATTCAAGACACTGTCGCTCGTGCTAGTGGAATGCAGCCACGCCATTACCACCCACGCTTTGAGAAACCTACAAAACGAAAGATACAGATCTATCTGCCCTCAACCGGGCTTAGCCAACCTGCGCAAAAGTGCTTGAAAGAGAATCCATAGAAAGCAACCGTCGACTCGATGCTTTACGGCTAGCTGCGATGAGACCGCTGGAGCGACCGATGAGTAAGGAGCCTAGCAGCACCTTCACGCCAATCCCAACCATGCCTGCCAGGCTGACTGCCAGACTGACTCGACTCGTCTCTCATCTAGCTACAGATAGTTCTCTCGTGTGTGCAAGGAAAGCGAAGAATGGGCAAAAATGAGGCACCCTGTACTACAGTAGTACACATTCATGTCAGACAGAAAGAAAAAAGAAAAAAGATCTTCGACAACAACAACAAACTGTCGGAGACTACACTGGGAAAATAGAAAAATGAGAGTCTACCGGGCACTCGGGTCGTCGCCGAGTAGGATTGAGAACGGAGAAAGGCTAATTTGAGTAAAGTTGCGAAGCTTCGCTCTTCTAGTCGACAGCTACCATCATTCGGGCCCATTGCTCTCAACTAGTTTCAAAGATTCGTTGTACTGGCCACCTCGAGAATCGTGTGGGTCATCTGTGGGTAAGGAAGAAAACTGGAAGAGTTGACGAGTACACTAGACGCTTGGCACTATGCGTAAGTTTGTTTGGCAAGATGATGCTGCATCAGAGCACTGCACTATATGCCGCCGCGAGTTTAACTTCTTCAACCGGCGGCACCATTGCCGGGAGTGTGGCACTTTGGTCTGCGATGGGTGTTCGAACCAGCGGGCTGAGATATGGGACGCCGAAAAGCGTTGGTACAGCCCGCAACGTGTATGTGATCCTTGCGCCCAAAGGCGCAGCGGTGAGGTAGTTATAGGCACCCGAGCACTAGGTTCCTCGAACCACCCATTCGGCCGCCCAGCGTCAGATATTACGAGCACTAGTGGTGGTACTGAAATTAGCTCAAAGAGTCTAAAAGTAGCACCCGAAGCTTCTGTCATTTATATTACGGTGCGTGCTGTGACTGGCCTTCTTTTGGTCCGACCGAGTGCGCTATGGGGCGGGCCAGCGAGTGCCAAAAAGCCTTGGCACCTGTGCTGCGCTCTCTCTGTTGATGGCAAACCGCTAGGAGCTACGACAGTGAAAAAGTGGGTTGCATCCACGGAAGATACTTCAAAGGTTAAGAATAGCAAGACCCAAGTTACCGAAAAAGCTGCGAAAGAGGGCGAAACCTCAGACACTACCCTGGAGTGGAACGAAACCTTCAGCTTTCGTCTTGGTGCTGTGCGGCCGTTCAAGGCAGCAGAGTATGTGATTGTGGAGCTCAAGGACAAGCGCGCCAGTGGCGTGCTTTCAGGCAGTAGCGACGACACTGTGGCTTACCTTCGCCTTCCTGTGAGTGGCCTAACACCCGGTGAGAATCGCAAAGGGTGGTGTTCGCTGCTTGGCCCCGTACCTCACGCACCTCCGACGGATGGTAGCCTCGTTCCTCTAGCACCTCCAGGAGATGCTAGCCGCGACAGCAGCCAAAACAGCGATAAAAGCGGCGTCAGTAGCGGTAGCAGTAACAGTCATGTTAGCGACAACAGCAATCGCAGCCCAGTAACTGGGAAAATTCGTCCACTACCTGCTCCAGTGCTTTCCGTGGGAACTGGTCCTGTGCGGCCCTTTATTTCCAGCATAAGCACATCAGTTAGCGATGTTCACAGCTCCAGCTCTAACAGCCAAGGAGCTGGCGGTGGAAATAGCAGCAGCATTGGTCCAGGAGGCGGTAGCGGATACACAGGAGAATATATTAGGCGTTCAGCGCCACAGCGCCGCTCGTTACGAGGCCGGCTGTGGGTGGAAGTGCGCTGTGAGCGTCCTGCTGCTGCTCCAGCACCAGCAACACTCCCTACCTGGACATCGGCCGTTAAAGAGGGCAATGCAACAGCGACTGCCACAGCTGCACTTGTTACTGAGCCTCCACTGTCGAAAGTTATTGATGGGGCTACGTCGTCTACGTTGCCGCCTGAGATCTCATCAGTTGACGTGGACACCGGTGCTGCAAGTGCACCAACCAACCAGAATGAAGGAGGGATTTCTTTGGCAGAAAAAGAGAGAGTTCAAACGAAGCAAAACAAGTTGAGGTCTGAAAGTACTGTAGGCACTACCTCATCATCTGCTCCTGCTGAGATTCCTCCTGCTGCTAATCATAAGCTAGCCGCTGAGCAGCCATTAAAGGCTCTTTGTCGACGGCGGCCACGACTCCGTCTCGAAGCTTGGGGGCTATTGCGTGCCGACACACACTATCCGACTATGCCACTGCCCGCAAACAGTCACCTGCCCTGGACTTGGCAAATACCACCGTGTGCATCTACTCATCCTTGCAGTGATTCACCATCGTCGTCGTTGTCAGTGCACCGCAACCAGCGTGGCCGCTTGCTGGGTTTCCATTTGGGTCCTCTGAGGCTCTGGTACCCGCCAAGCCACCCACTGCATAAGTGTTTGTTTCGTCGAGTTGGACCCTTACCAGAGGACGTAGTGCCACGGCATGAGCACGCCCTAGAAGTAGTGCCGTTTGTGCAGTTGCGTTTGCATGCCGCGTCACGCGATGCATCCCTGAGTTCAGGTTGTCTGGTCCTTACCACGCACCGTGTCCTTTTCTTTCCTGAGGACTACACTAGCGAAAATGCTAAACAACGCAACTATTCAGGCGCTAGCGAAGGTGATTATGAACAACAAAGTAGCAATGACCGAGGCAGCAGCAGTAGTGGTGGGAAGAGCAACAGAAGAAGTAGTAAGAACAAAGGTTGCAAAAAGGATTCTGCGTATGCTCAGCCGCTGTCAGTGCCCCTGGCCGCAGTGGCGGGGACAATACTTCGGCGGCGTTGGCGCGACATTCAAGGTCAAACGGCCCTGGAACTCATCTGCATTGACGCAAGGCATTTTGTCTTCGTCTTTCAAGGCAGTGATGCTGCTGCAGCCGTAGCATGGGCCTCTGACGGTACGGCTGCTCCAGTGTCAGCAACTGCATCAAAACATGAATCGACAGCATCAGACTCAGCTCCTTCCACAGACACGATGGAAAAGTTTATGGCACAGGCTGTTGCGGGAAACAAAGACGTTAGCAAGACGACAGGAGCTGAGGAAGAGTCCGAAATGCCAACACGGAGCTATGCTCAGGAGAATTGGGGCAGTATCGATGCTGGTTTCATGCGAGAGGGAAGCACTAGCCGTCAGGGTGCCTTTCGTAAACCTGTCAACCTAAGAACCGCAAACAGTCATGCAAGTGAAGAAACGGCGGAATGGTGGGGCTATGAGGGCGAGCGGCGCTTGGCTTGGATGCAGGAGCAAGTGCAGTGGTTGGTTGAAGAAGACGCGTTCGCAGATGGCGCAAAACCAAAGCACATCGCCCTGCGCGACGACTTTTCAGATGAAGAAGATGATGCCAAGAAAGCTGATTCAAGTCTTCAAACAAACTCTGAAGGCAGTAGAAGTTCCAGTGTTCATAAAGCTGAGGTTCAGAAAGATGCGGAAGGTACAGATCCGAATGACGAAGAGGTGGTTGGCGAGGTGCAAGATGGCGCAGCTATACCATTGCCACCTCGGAGGAGGCGCTTTGGGTCACTGGGCGGTTTTGAGCGAGGTAACAGTACTGGCCGCAGCCGCAACCATACCAGCAGTAGTACCGGTGGAGCTTTTCACGCTGAACTCAACGCCGAAAGTGACCCTCCTCTTGTGTTGCCACGGGAAGCTTTGGCTGAAGCCGTCAATTTCGAGCCACCAACTTCCATGACGCCTTCCTCCTCGGACGAGAACGCAGCCTCCTACGTCACCCCTGCCTCTGCCGCCACAGAAGCTGCCTCTTCTTCACCCCCTCGAAGTAAATCAGCGGCAAGGCAAGCCGTCAGGTCGTCCTTTGCCGCGGCTTCAACTGCGGCTACAGCGCTCACCAAGTTTCGAAGACGGAGGTCAGGATCAGCAACAGCAGCAGCTGCTGCGGCAGTTGCGAAGTCAGCCGAAACAGCAGCAGCAACGACTGAAGTTGCAGCCACACCGGAGGCAGCACTAGCACTTGATATTGTAACAGCAGCAATACCAGGCAAAATAGTGGCAGCACCTGACACTACGGTGACTGAAGTGGAATCCGCGACTGAAGCTGTAACAGAAGTTACTCTAATCACTGACAAAGAGGCGGCTGAGATAGGAGCAGCTAACGAGGCAGTTACAGATGTAGCAGGAGGAACTGCTGAAACAGTTACAGCAGAAGTTGCCACTGCTGACTCTGCGCCATGTATGGCAGACCCGTTGCCAGATCGTAACCCTCCCAGCAGCGGCAGCAGCAGCAGTGTGCCTCGTGCTGGTTTGCCGTCCCATGGAAGGATATTGATGCGCGCAAGGCCGGGCGCCAAAGTCCCCGAAGGAGCGAGGCTCAGCCCAGTCAAGGGCGCAGCACCCAATCCTACTGCTGCAGCTCCTGACAGTGGCGGCGGTGGCGGTGGTTTAGGTGCAGATATTGCTCCTAGTCCGTCAGCTGCTGCTGCTGCTCTCAGCACGATTTACTCGCCCGCTATGCATGGTGAGGCGAAGGTGGGCGACGACGAAGAGACTCCTTCGAAGTCGCAGCCCCTCTTTTTGTCTCCGTCGGCGCCAGCTCTAACCACCTGGGAGGTAGTGTCTCCATCACCAGAGACGGCTGCGTCTTTACCTCCTTTGCCTCCTCCTTGGTGGCGTGTGTTGGAAGAAAAAGCTCGTGTGAACGCTGCTGCCACTAGCACCAACGCTGTGTCACCATCGTCGTCGCTCGCAGCTTATCCCTCTTCTTATGAGGGTAAAGCTGCTGATTTGGACATGCTTGCGGAGCTGAAGCGCTTGGGAATTGGGCCAGCAGGTGGATGGGCGAACAACAAGCAATGGCGCGTCACCAACCGAAACCAAAACTTTGGCCTCTGCCCGACCTATCCGCGGTTTCTTGTGGTCCCTACTGCCTTCGCGCCCAGCGGTGCTTTTGGTAGTGCTACTTCCTCTGATGACAGCTATAGTAGCGCTCCTACTGCCGCAGTAGCTGCCAGCGGCAAGGTTGACACGGGGCCTAGTTCCTCAGAAGTAGGCACCACTGCTGCCGACGGTTCAATACCGCCTTCAACTTCAACTTCCCAATCCGCTAATTTACCGCCACAACCACCACCACCACTCAAAGTACTGCAGCGGCCGTCCTCACTAACCTCGCGCCAAGAACCACGTTCCTCGGCTGAACTTTTATCGGACTCGTTTCTCGACACAGCAGCCCCGTGGCGGTCACTGCGGCGGTTTCCGGTGTTGACGTGGCTCAATCCCCGCACGGGTGCACCTCTGCTGCGGTGCGCTCAGCCCAAAGTAGGCTTTGCCGGCGGAGCTTGCCTCGAGGATGAAGCATTGCTCATGGCGCTTCGGCCAGCTACCCGGCCGCCAACCACCACACTACAAGTGTCGCGTGATGGCGTGCCTCAAAGACAACACAGTAGCAGTGCTGGGCTTTACGGGCAGATACCATCATCATTAGGAGCTGCTGCCTCCACAGACACTTCAACAGTGCTCGCCTCATCTTCGCCCGAGAATGCATCTCAAACATATGAGGTGCCGTCTGATGTGGCACTTTCTGATCAAAGTGCTCCGCAAGATGAAGATAATGACGAAGCCACATCTTGTCTGACGTCTGAGGTATATCTTATCTTTGTTTTATGATTTTCTGTCCCCATCTCCCACTCGAAATGTGTTCAATATGCCATTTTATTGTGCTATTTTGGGCGTGTTTCCTTCAGTCGCGACACTCGAGCTGCGTGCTTCGAATTATTGATGCTCGGCCGCTTCTCAATGCCAAGGTTTGAACTTCATGCCCCTCTTTGCCTATCAAGAATTATATTTTCTCTTTGCCCATTTAGAATTAGGTTTTGCTTTTTAGGCCATCCACTCTCGTCGATCAGCCTCGAAAGCTAATGCCGGGCGAATCTTACCTTGCATTTGCACCATCCTGCACAATCACTCCTTCTTGCCCTCAACATTATTTTTTTGCTTTTCTCTGCTTCCTTTTTCGGTTGATCTCTATCTGTAGGCCAACGCGGCCATGGGGAAAGGCCACGAATCTATCCCGCGGCTCGGAGGTGACGCCCTGGCCTCGCTCACCTTCGCCAACATCGCCAACATTCACGCCATGCGCGAGTCTTACGTGTCGCTGCGAAGCGCGTGTGCGCTGGCGGTGGCTTGCAAAGTGGCTTGGAATGCGCCTCTAAACCTTACTCGATTCTCTAGTAGTGGTAGCAGCAGCAGTAGCGGCAGAAGCAGCAATAGCAGCAGCAGCAGTAGGAGTGTGTTAGACCAAGCTGTTGTTGATCATACAGAGAAAGGTCAACAACTTGAAGAAAGCAACGAGACACTCAAAGACGCACCACCCAATGACGAGACATTACAAAGCGAGGAATCCGAGCGCGAGACAGCCACAGGTACTGTCGTTGATTCGACGCTGTCTGCCATGGTAACTGGCAGTGAGATGGTACTCGGCACAGCAGCAGCCGCCGCGACAGCAGTAGTGAAACCAACGACTGCAACTTTGAGTGCAGCAGCAGGAAGTGCGAGTGTTCTGAAAGGTGCTACCAGCTCCTCATCCTCCTCGTCTTCTTCGACATCCACGAGTGGGAACTTCTTAGGACAACAGCAGCCATCAGCACAAATGACGTCACCTCACTTGGGAGCTCCGTACTGGTTTTTGGGTGTGGTCGATTCCAAGTGGTTCAATCATTTGTCGGCGGTGCTCTTGGCAGCAAGACTGGTGGCTACCCACAGCGAACAGGGGGATCCTGTTGTGGTGCACTGCTCCGATGGGTGAGTGATGGCTTTCCGACTTGATCCTTCTCCTTTCTATCCTCGCATTTCTCAACCCCTTTCTTAATTCTTAGTGTGTGTAAATTTCATGATGTGTTCGTGTTCTCTACGTATCATAAAAATAATGTTCCTCGTTTTGGTGCTCTTTTCTTTATATGTTTGCATTTACTTCACAGATGGGATCGCACAGCGCAGGTCGTGTCATTAGCGCAATTTCTGCTAGACCCCTACTACCGCACGATCGAAGGGTTTCAAGTGCTGGTAGAGAAGGATTGGAACTCCTTTGGGCATCAGTTTGCGCACCGCTGCCACGGCGGTGGGAGCGGCAGTGGAGGCGGGGGTCTGCACAAGGAAGGAAGCGGCGGCGGAGGCGGCAAAGAAGGCGGTGGAGGCGACGAGGCCGGGCCCGTCTTTGTGCAGTGGCTCGATTGCGTCTGGCAGGTGCTGCAGCAGTTCCCAACTTCCGTGGAGTTCAGTGCTGATTTGCTGCTCCTCCTTGCCGACGCGAGCTACAGCCGGTGGTGGAGTAATTTCCGAGACAGTAGTGATGCTGAACGAGCTACATCACTGGCGGCTCAAGTAGACGCCGATGCTGCTGCACGTGCAGTCTTCGAGGAGGAGATTGGAACAGGCGACGCGAGTACATCTAGTGATGATCACGAAGCTGCTCCGAAGCCCAGTGACAGTACAAGCACCACAACCAACAGCAGCAGTACCTATGTTAGTAGCTCAAACAGCGCCAATTTACCGCCAGTTGGAAGTGGGTCTGCGCAGAAAGGAACCGAGCACACTACACAGGCCAAAGTCAGTGGGCAATTTACTTCTCACCGAGCGTCTGTGTGGGAACACGTGTCATGCTGCAAGAGTTCATTCACCAACGTGCTCTATCGTCCACCACCGGGTATGGCCTCAGATCACCAAAGCAAGGCAACGGCTTCGAGTGCCTCAGAGCCCAGCAGCGGTAGCAGCAACAGTAGTAATCATAACGAGTCAAAAGCAAGCAGCAGCCCGAACACCGGTCAAGTGCTTTGGCCGAACCCTACGGTAGGCGCCCTCGAGCTGTGGCACGCTTTACATGTGGGCGGCGGCGGCGGACCGCTTCACCCGACGCCAAGCCGAGAAGACCTCTTGGCTGAAGCTGCGCAGAGGCAAGCAAAGCGAGCGTCCGCTCTAAAGGCCTTGTTGGTTGAAAAAGGTCTAGAAGGCGAGATGGCGGAGCTTCTTGGCGGGCTTGAGGACAGCGAAGATGAAGTGGGCTGTGTGGACTCGAGCTGGTAGACATAGATATATATTACAAGCTTAGAATGATATAATGCGCGTTGCCTGGTTTTTAACGGAAGCCCCAAGGGGCCAGGGTTTGACATTTCCATCTGCATGCCATATACATTTGTAAATAACACGTCATGTATGCAAAAAAAAAGTACTGACCGCACTGCGCATGCGCGATATACAAAGCATGCGCTGTACAGCGAAAATGGCTGTTTTGCTATAGCAGTCGAAGCAGGATACCAACTCCAGACTATAGTACTGCTGCTGCTGCAGCTCTCTAAAGCTGGTGTTGGTGTTGGCGTATTGCGTATTGTGAATGAACTACCCACCCACTTATTGTCTTAGATAACAGAAGAGAAGTCCACAGTCGGCGATCAGAAATGGATACTTCTTGTTTGATATGCGCCTATCGAACCACCTGACGTCAGGCGCTTCATACGTACGGTGTCGCTAAATTAATGTTCATATCCACGCAGAGCCAAGAATCTCTGCATTGGAATTAGCCAATCCGGCGAGTGCTCGACTGAACTTCGGCTTGTTACAGCGCCGGGCGCCTCCATGAGCTATGCACTTGCCGCTTGCACCTCTGCTCGACTTCTCACAGCCTTTCTCATCACATCGCCGGCCGCCTCCGTGGGCTCTGCACTTGCCACTCGCACCCTGACTCGACGTATTGCATCCTGGCTCATTGCAGCGTTGGCCACCTCCGTGTGTCCTACATCTACCGTTAGCGCCTGGACTTGGCTTTTTGCAGCAAGGCTCATCGCAGCGCCGACCACCCCCATGGGCTTTGCATTTGCCGCTTGCACCCTGACTCGCTTTATCACAGCCCAGCTCGTTGCAGCGTCGCCCGCCTCCATGTGCTCTACACTTGCCATTTGCACCCGCGCTTGACTTACCGCAGTCCGGCTCATCGCAGCGTCGGCCGCCGCCATGAGCTTTGCACTTGCCATTTGTGCCCGCGCTCAAGTTCTCACAACCTACCTCATCACAGCGGCCGCCCCCGTGGGCTCTACATTTGCCATTTGCACCCGCGCTTAACTTGCTGCAGCCTAAATTATCACAGCACTGACCGCCACCATGACCTTTACACTTATTGCTTGTTCCCTGTCTCAACTTACTGCAGCCTGGCTCATCACAGCGTCGGCCATCAACGTGGGTTTTGCAATTGCCACTTGCATCGAAGTTCAAATTTTTGCGATCTTTGTTTTTACCACTTGTCACATCACTTACCTCCACGCTGGTCGTGTCGGAGGTGTTGCGGGCTCGTCGTTTCAATACACTCACATTAGTACTCGTGCTGCTAGAGATGCCCTTGCCTCCACCTGGGCTTTTTCTGCCGTAGGCTTCCTCCGCGATTGGTATGTCCTCTCTCTTGCGCTTAGGACGCACAAGACCAGAGTACTGCGGCATTTCTAGCGTTGGAGTTGACGCCACCGGGTATGATTAATCTAATAACCAAGTAGACACTGTCCTTCGTTAACTAGGCAGGGTGCCTTCAATTTCTGCTCAAAGCTACTTCTCCCCTGAATCGAGCTGGAATAGTGACGATGGCGTAGCACACTTTATAGGCTCTAGTGTAAGATAACATGTGCGGCTGCTCTGTAAATAAGATGGCTTTGCTAAATGGTCTTCTTACACCATCACACACTCACTGATCTAGCTAGAGTAACTATACATACTTAGCAAATACTTAGCTCCGTAACTTATAATTTAGTCCGTCCATACATAATTTAGCTCCTCCACGCCTACAGAAGGAAGGTACACACTATACTACGCATACACGTTCACAGTACAGGGTATACAGTACAGCGCAGCGTATCTTTCATCTTTTCGTCTTCAGCAGCTACTGCCAGAAAGTGTTGGGGCGCAAGTCATTTCGCGCCTCAATTGAGCCTCAGATAGAAAGATAACGCTTCACTTCGCCCTAGCGGCGGCGGGGTATATAATTGGGCTGATTTTGCTAGCTACTGCAGCCTACTACATCGTTTTCTACTTCACTACAAGTTGTTTGGGTGCGCTGTGTCCCGAATCAGTCACACCGCTGCCGCTGCCCGAACATGGCGCCAGTACTCCAGCACCTAGCAAGCCTCCTCGCCTTCGCTTCAATGTTCGGCCCGGTGGAGGCGTGGGCAAAGCTAGTGCTCTGCAAGCGCAACCGCTGGCGTCAGATTGGTGGGCTTCAGAGCCGACCTCACCACCGGCGCCCTTGCGGTATGTCGATGACGACGGGCAGCAGTATGGGCGAGGGGGACCGGTGCGACCTAGCTACAATTTTCTATAAAGCAGCTTAAAATCTTAGAAGTATTGTGACTTCATGTTGTTGTTTTTCTAATTGAAATGCCAACCCTGTTCAGTACCTATCGTATTTGGATTTTACGGTTGTGTTCGTTCATGTGTTATGTCGTTTTTATTTTTTTGCTTTGGCAGAGTCCAAGTGGCAGCCTCCGCGCTCGCAACTCGACAGGGATCGACCCTTAGCGGCCTGCGCGGGCTCGTCACGGAGATAGATGATGCACCTTCTAATGCGAAAACCTCTAGGGATGTAACGGTGCGCTTTATGTTCGGTTCTTTCGATCCAGATCGCGCTCAACCTCCGGGCTACACGCATACGTTCCCGGAATCGGAGCTCCTTAGACTCGTTGGGGACATTAGTCCTGATAGCAGTAGAATAAGTACGGATAGTGAGATTACCGGAGAAGGCGCCATCAATGGCAGTGATAGAAATAGCAACAGCGGCAGCGACAAAACTCTCGTCCTTGGTGCTGCTTTCGTGGTTCAAGCAGAGAAGTGTCTTGGGACCTATGATTTGGGCCATCGTACTGCAGCCAAGTTGGGTGGCGTGGGTTTAGGCGGAGGCGTGTCTGCAAACGAATGGGCGGAAGCTCAAAGCGCGGTGGAGCGAGCTTCTTTGCGAAGCGCCGTGCAAAGACTGCTCGTGCCTAAGCCATTCCAAGGCGAAGACGGCAGCAGCAACAGTCACATGTCAACGCAAGAGAGCGATTTCGAGCTTCAGCCTTATCGCGGCGATTTCAACGACGATGCTACCAAGCAGAGCAGCGGCCCTGTGTGGTGCGAGCGCGTGACCTTGGGCATTTGTGCGCCAAATGCTGCGGCTGGTGTGGCAGCGCTCAAGAGGTAACAATGATATTTGCAGAAGGGAGTCCATTCCACTCTCATACGGGAGCACACAGTGATAGACGCAGCGCTTATAAGCGTGCTTTTCATGTGCTCCCCATCCTTGACTTATTGACTGATCGGTTGTCCGACCAAACTACGGGGTTTTTTTTTCTTCCTTTTGCGGGTGCTTATGCTGCAACTTTTGTCTTCTAGGTGGGTCACGGCGCTGGATCTGCCGCGGGGTGTGCTTCATGGGATGGACAAAGACGGCGAACCTCTCACGGTGAGATACTGCTTCCGCATTGAAGGTTGAATCGTGAATCTAAAACCAGTGCTACGATGATAAGTTCCCGTGCATAACAAGTGCCTATTCGCTCTGGCACGATCGGAGACGCACCAGGGAAGTTTTTGTAGAGTGGAGGAAGCCAGAATGCTGGCGGGTGTCTAGAGAGACATGAGCCTTTTCATGCCTTAACTACCCTTAATTCCGTCGATTTACTATCGCTGACATCGCTCTTGATTGAGTGACCCTGCTCTTTGTTTTTGCCTTGACTATTGCCTCGTTTGTGACGACTTTTACTGCACGACTGCGCAGATTGAGGGCCCCGTGTACATCAAGTACAACTCGGGCACTCGTACTTTCGCTGAAGTGCGCTCAAACGGTGGCATCATGTGGAAGCCAGGCGACGCATTCTTGAACAGGTGTGCATTCGTGGTTGTCGGAAGTTGGCGCTAGAGTTGTATAGATGTGCCACCAATATGATGTTTCTCTTGATGCATGTCGTTCTTTCTTCTTGTTCACATTCTTCTCTTGCTCTCGCGTTGTCTATTGGCCACTGTTCCGTGAATTGCCGTGCCTCTTCAACAACTTGCAGTTACGATGGCGATTACCGGGGTGTGGGCTTCGTTCCGCATCTCTGCGATGGTGACCCTAGGCAATATGCCTACCTCCCGCTCGACCTCTTTTGATGCAATCCACCACCAAAGCCACCAACAAACTTGTCGAAGTGCTGGGAGTTAGCAGCTCAGCAGCTCCATTTAATATCTTGATGGGGTATAGACACACACAGACACACAGCCCCCGAGAAGCCGGTGCAGAGGGCCAATAGGCAGAGGTACGGAGTAATATAGAGCTAATTAGGTAGTCTAAATGCCGATATCGAGAATTCTGGAACTGGAACTGTGGTTATGCTAGAAGATGGAAGTACGGACTTGTTTGGGAATGACAGTTTTCACGTAAACTTAAAATTTACGTTCCTTAACGTCCATTTACGCAATTTCCTCCGAATGTGGTGCTAAATGGTAAATGAGCCTTTTTCAGAAGGAGGTCTGATTAGCTCAAGATAGATACTGGTTCACTAAATGCGATATAAGGATAATCGCGACTAGCGTCCGTGGCGTTTGATGGAAGATATATGGGTGTTTATGGCAAGTTTATGTACTTGTAATCGCATCTGCCCTAATTCAACGACACAGCGACGCCTCAACTGCCTCATGAAAGACGCATCAAGTTAACATCAAACAAAGCGCCGTCACGGCCATTGACACAGCAAGCAACCAGTAGCTTTTGAGGGCAACTGCTTATTTGTCGTCGATCACCTTCTTACCCGCAATGCGGCCCGTGCGGCGCGCAGCAATGAGGCCCACCTTCTTACCGGCAGGGTCGTCGCGCTTGGTGGTCGACGGGTGACCAATGTGCTGGTGGTTACCACCACCGTGGGGGTGCTCCACAGGGTTCATGGCGCAACCGCGCACCTTGGGCCACGAGTTGCGCTTCACGCGGTACTTGTGGAAGGCGCGGCCGGCCTTGAGCATTGGCTTGTCGGTGCGGCCGCCGCCGGCCACGATGCCTACCATGGCGCGGCACCGGTTGGAGAAAGTGCGCTTGGAGCCCGACGGCAAGCGGACACGGGTGGTGCCCTTGTCGAAATCGTGGGTCACGATCGACGCGTAGTCGCCCGAGCACCGGGCAATCTTGCCTCGATCTCCAGGGGCCGACTCGATGTTGCACACCAGAGTACCCTCAGGCATCTCCGCAAGCGGCAAGATGTTGCCTACTACCAGCTTGGCCTTCTTGCCGCAGTAGATGAATTGACCCGAGTAGGCGCCCTCAGGAGCGCAGATGAGCTGCGACTCCCGGCCATACTTGTAGACTTTCTGGAACTGCACGCGGGCTACGGGAGCACCCCTACCAGGCTCGTGGAGGATCTATATCAGAAAGAAGAATTGACGAGTTTAGGCGATGCTCTAAGCTCTATTAGAAAGGATGAATGCGTCAAGGTCAGCTTAAGCGATGCGGCGAGACAGTGCTCCTGGCAGCAAGTGCCAAGGAATGAGTTTAGCTGGCCAACATGCATTTAGCGGCATCTCACCTCCTTGATCACGCCCTTGACGTAGCCCTCACGCTCAGCGTAGTCAAGCACACGCAGCTTGACGGCGCCGATGCGCTTGCTTACGTGACTCCGGAACACGGAGCCCTTGCCCTTGCGGCACCCCCGGATTACCTTGCCCATCTGCGTGGGTAGCCCGAAAAAGAAGAATAGGTAGGTTAGATAATCGAGGCAAGAGTAAGAGACGAAAGCTAAGAGAGATGCTTGTGCAGTCTAAGCTTTCGAGCGCCACTCATGGCCAGGGCAGGCATGGCTAAGCACCTCGAACTGTGTGTAATCGACGACCCAAACAAGAGATGAATGATGGGCGATTTTGCAAAATTCGAGTACGTACGCGATGTAAACTCATGGATTATTTTTATTTGCCTGTTTTCTCTTTTTTTGCCTGCTCTTTTATGTTTTCTTGTTTTCTTTGTTTTTTGTTGTTCGTTGTTCATGTTGCTTTTTGTTTCTGCTTGTTGTCGTCGGTCTTGGCATGCATAGCTTATAAGCTTCATGCTTCATGGCTTCCTAACCAAACCATGGCTTGACGTCCTACTGGCCCGCTACCTAGCTATCATCTCAATCGGTGTTAAGACAGCTTCTTCCATAAAGTACTTACTTCGATTCGTGGTCATTACGTTTTGTTGTTAAATACTTTGGTTCGCATCCATGGCAGCTGCGTTACGGCTGAGCACCTCTGCGCCGCGCAGACTAGGGAGTATTGGGCGACATGTAAGGCCTAGGCTCAGTGGAACACGCCTTTTAGCGGTTGATGCATCTGCTGCCGCCTCGACTAGCATAATTGACACTGCAGTAGCGCCAATACAATCGGGGCTGTTAGTAGTGCATGAGACTACTGGATTGCCGTGGTGGGCCACCCTAGCCCTGACGGCTGTTAGCATGCGCACGGCATTCCTCCCTGTCGTTTACTACCAGGTATGGCAAGTGCATGAATTTTGCAATTCATTAATGTACATTTAACTCGCATTTTGTCCTCCTCTGTGTGGGCTGACTACTTTTGTTGCTCTTTCCACTTGAATTCGGTAGTTGCACGCCAGTGAGCGTTTGATGCAGGCCATGCCAACGGTGGCCCATTTGCACAGCCTCTTGAAGCGCAAGCTAGCAGATTTAGAATCACATTGCGCAGCGGCAACTCCCACTGGCGCTGGCTCCACCTCTATCAATGGGGGCGCAACTTCTAGTCAGAGCCGCGTAGAATTGCTGTTGGCTTTCGGCCGAGGCGCGCGCGCTAGCTTGCGACTGCACCGAGCATCTCCCTGGACTGCCGTTGCGTCACCCTTGCTGACGATTCCCGCTCTAGGTACAGCGGTGCTAGCCACGCGAGGGCTAGTGGACGGTGGTGGGTACGGTCTCGACACTGGCGGTCTAGCATGGGTGCAGGACTTAACTGTGAGTGATCCTACGCTAGCACTCCCCATGATGGCAGTGGCATCCACTTACTTCAACCTTGAGCTCAGCCTGGGATCACGCGGTGCTGTAACCACTGCAAGCAACGCTTCGGATGCTCATTCCAGCACAGCTTCTTCGACGTCCGATAAAAGTCGAGGAGACGAAGTCGATACAGCAGCAAGTGCCGACGGAAGTGCGTTGCATCCCGCTGCATCGGACCGTTCTGGAGGCGACGCTAGCTTGGTAGCCAACAAAGATGGAGGCGGTGTTCCGAGGGCTGAAACCCACGGCGCGATTGACATTTTCAGGGACGGTTTGCAGACGGTGCTCATATGTGGCCTCCCGTTAGTGTCTACCCTACCAGCGGGGGCTTTTGCCTTTTGGCTCACGTCGTCGGCCTGGACGACAGCGCAGATCATGGGTTTGAGACACCCTCAAGTGCGCCGCGCGCTTGGCCTCAAAACCATCTCTGGTACTAGCAACCAGCCGACTAAATGAAGTAAATGGCATGCGCTACTCTCTGTTTAGTAATAAGCGATTAGCCAAAACAGATGTGCTAGATGTATGGGTCACTAAAAATTCACTGCAGCTTACTTATCTGTAGCTGTAGCAATAGCAATACTCGAACTAATACAAACCCAAATGGCACAGAAGCCAATGCTGCGGGCAGAAGTGGGAATGCGCGTGCGTTGCGCAAACAAAGCAAGTGCCGAATGATTCAGGAGGGAGAGGGGCATTGGCCAAATTCCTCGGAAAATTTGCAAAAAGCGAGGGATTTGTGGGTGTTGCGCACCGCAGAACAATAAAGAGGAAGGCGCGCGAGCAAAGAAGCTCGTGACATGCGAAACACGAGGTCCACTCGGCAGAGGTCAAAGTGTGCCTTTCAGCGCGTAAGGCGCCTATTGTTCTGCCCCTGAGCCAAAAGAGGCTTTGACGGGACAGGAACTCCTTCCTCGTCCGCGGAGTGGCAGTGAATCTATAGAAAAGCCCCCCCTCAAAAATACAAACAACAACATGCAAGCGGGCCGCTTGTGGCCTAGCGGTCCCTCCCTATCAAAGAGCTAAACCCATAAATTTACCATCAAACGCCACGGGCGAGCAATAAAGATATAACAAAGCCAAATTATAATAATAACGGTTTCTTGATTGCTTGAGTAGTTCATGTGTGGCCCTTAAATATTCTACCTTCATAGGCATATCGTATTTCGTAATTCAGACTTTGACTATTTAGGGCATAGAGTACCACAGAGAAGGATGCTCCCAGAAATACCCTTATTAAAGCCCTGGAATTCGCAATAAAAATATCTCACACCACACGGACAACTCGGACTCAGCGGAATCATTCACCTTCGTCGTCGTCGTCGTCGCCTTCTTCCTCCTCCTCTTCCTCGTCTTCATCCATGCCCCCATCACCATCTTCCTCTTCTTCTTCTTCTTCTTCTTCTTCTTCTTCAGACGCCACAAGCGACCCATAGCCGTCTTCTTCGTCACCGCCGTCGTCGTTCTCAGAATCCGTCGCATCACCGTCACGCAGCGATGTCGCTACCACCGGAGACCGAAATTTCTTGCCTTTTCCTTTGTCACGACGCGGAGGCGATGGGCTGGCTACACGCTTCTTTTTGCCCTTTTTACCTTGCATCATCGCTGCTTTGCTAATGGCGCTCCCTGCTTTCTCTTCACCTTTTTCGTACCTCTGCTTCTCATCTTCGTTGTCGGCCTCTTCCTCTTCCTCTTCCTCTTCTTCTTCTTCTTCTTCAACTGGCTCTACGGGTGCAGTCCAAACAGACCCATCTACGTTGCGCGCTTTCAGAACCCCCACCGTAAAGAAGGCTGCGTCCTGGGGGGACACCAGCGCGCCCGTGCACGCGGATTTCACCGTATATATAAGGGTTTCGAGCACTTTCCGAACCACGGGAGCTTCCCGAGCCAGCGTCGGGATTTTGTTGGCTTTGCCGTGCGCCGCTAAGCTCTGCATTTGCCGGGTGGACATTTGCAAGTCTTTTAAAGCGTCAATCACTTTCGCCGCCAGTTTTTTGTCGGCGAGCATTTCTACAAGCAGCGGCATGGCCTTCAACACTTGCTCGACGAACGTGCGGCCTTCTTTCAAAGCCGCCATGAGCACCCCATTGCTCTGCAGACCGGGCACGCGAGTCAAGGTTATAGCGAGCTGAAACACGCAAATGAGCCGCGCGGTTTGCAACAGCAGCGCGCGAGGGTCTCGCCCCGAAGTGCCCTGGTCTAAACGGTGAGCTTTGAGCTCGCACACTAGAGTGGCTAAGAGCGGTTGAAAATAGTGCACGAAGTTGGCCTTGTTGAGCGTAGGAAACAAGAGGGCAGCTTCAGCCTCAGCACTAGCATCATCGTCGTCGTCGTTGTCACTGCCACGCTCACCGCCATTGCCACTACCACTGCCTGCCATCAGCGCTAGCACGTTGCTTGCCCAAGACTCGAGGCAGTTCAAACGAGTGCCTGCATGCGTCAAATGAGTAGCCACAACAAACGCCAGCACTTTCGGCTGCCGAGGCGCACTGCTACTGCTGCCATTTCCAGTGCTCTGAAAGCCCAAATCAGTGCGCTGCAAGAGTTGTTTGGCAGCTTGTGACAATTCCTCACTCAGAGCGACTACAGGAGCCCGCAGCAGTTGCAGGCGCTTTTTGGACGCAGCTGCATTAGCACTACTAGACGAAGAAGAAGCTCCGGCGTCAGCAGTGTCACCGTCCTCTGCCGCCTCTGCCAAAGCAAATGCTTCGGAATCATTGTGCGCTCGTTCGCTTCCCACTGCATCGACCAATCGCCCAGCCTGTACCACAATAGCTTCCAGCACTTGAAGCACCTCCCCGCAACCGCTGAGCGACCGCACCATCGGCAGGAAGCCACGCAAGCGTGAAAACACTGCTGCGAACGCACCCACTCCTGCGTCCTGGCCGAGCAGCTCGTCACCGCAATCAGTGATGCTGCTGCTGCCACGTTGCGTGGAAGTAGCCACTGACTTGCTGCCTGCGAGGTCGTGCATGGTGCGCAAGAGGAAAGCGCGGCCGTGGCTAGTAGCGGGTAAGTCTACTGCGTTGCAGACGGCTTCAACCTGAATGTGCGCGAACAGGAGTCAACAAACACCTCAAATAAGAAATTCGATTGCAAATCCCGTCCAATCGATGAAAGAAACTGAGTCTCAAAGAGATAAAATCGTGACGTTACCGTGCGAAGGAGGAGCTCAAAGCACGGCCATGCATCCGGGTGCCCTTCGTCATCTGCAGCAGGCGCCATGCAAGTAAAACGCGCGTATTGCTCGTCGTCTTCGTGCAAATCGTCGACCAGGGCTAGCTCGAGACGCCCCAGTAATCCATGCAAGCTTCCAAACACCCCACCGTTCAAATACAGCGCCAACAGGGCGTTGCTGTCCAAACTACTACTATTACATGTGCTGTCTGCCTTGGCGTCAGAATTATTGCCGAAAACACTGTTGCCGCTAGTAGAACCAATGTTACTACCGCTTGCTCCGCCACCGCTGGCAGCTAACTTCGCCTGTCTGGCCGCCGCGAGGGCGCCTCCGTTGCCACCAAAGCCCACTTTGGGGGGTGCCAGGGCCCGGCTCAGGTGTGCGTGCACGTCCGTGAGGAGGAGCTTCACCACATTAAAATTGAGAGCAGCCGACGCCTTTTCTTTCTCGGATGAGGATGGTAATTGGTGGTGCCCTTGTTGGGATTCGCTCAAGAGGCCAATGGTGTTGCCAGCGGTGTCATGCTCAACTCGCTGAAGCACAGGCCACGCCAAGACGAGCGCTACTTCAGGCCGCAGAGGCCGGAAACTGAGGCTTAAAGCTTTGCTTAGCACGCCTTTCTCATCTAGAGCAGCTTTTGCAGCGACCTTCTTTGATTTGGCGGCGGCTTCCAATTTCAGCATCTTCTGTTTCTGCTTCTTGGCGAGGGCAATTTTCGCTAGATTTGCTTTCTTGTTCGCAGCAGCTTTGCCTTTGCCTTTCCCTGACAACTTTTGCGGGTTCGCATTTTCATCACCTTCATCACTTTCATTGCCCATCTCTGCCTCGCCATCTTCATCGTCATCTTCTTGCCCTGCATCCATACCATCGCCATCTTCTTCTTCGACTTCCTCTTCTTCGTCGTCTGCTTCATTCATCCCAGTCGAATGAGCTGACGCAGAAGAAGAAGCACCACCCAGGCGTACTCCAAGCTCAGCTGCGAATTGCGGTGTTCGATACGCCATTTCTTCGAGTTCCTTGCGAAGCAAACACAGGCCGTCCAAGCGCTGCACCACCTGATGAAAAGAGAAGTGTATTGGTTGTTTGAAATTCGATACAGTCTCAGCGACTCAAGATTGAAATGGTCTGAATGTAAGGAAATGAGGGAGAAAGATGAAAAGAAAGTAGTCTACTTAAGGCAAAGATTATGGAGGGAACAAAACAAATAAGCATCATGATTGACCAACCTTCCAGCGGTACTCCAATTCCGGCATCTTGACAAACACATTCACGAGATCTCGAACGAAGTCAATCGCGTACTTGTGTGCCCAGCAGCATATCATTTGCCTGTAAAGACCACAAGTAGACACACAAGTGAGTACGCATCATGAGCAGGCACACTGCCATAGCTTGATTTTGACTCTATTTTCTCCTCCTTCGACTATATCTCAGACGCGGAAACACACTCCTTTTTTACTTCTGTGCACCCAAACACTCACGCGCGAGGTGGCAGTTCGTCGAATTGGCTTTGGCCTGCGCTCGCTCTCTCCAACAGTTGAGCGCCATCCGCAAGCGCGATTGGGCAGCCAAGCACCGCATCAATGGACTCCGCGTTGCCGGTCATCGACAGCTCGCACGCAGCCACCAGACGCACTAAAGACGACAGATAGACGAGGGAGTCTGCCCCTGCTGTCGCAACCACAGAGGCAGCGCTACAAGCCCCAATGGCACCGCTACCACTGCTGCTGCCACCGCTGCCAGGCATCGATTCTGCAGCGAGGGGCAAGATTTGCAGGTAAATTTCGCCCACTTGTGAAGGCCCATCGAGATCACCCCAGAGGGTAGTCGGGATGAGGCCACTCAAAGACGAGGAGGAGGACGACGACGACGACGAAGGGTTGCCTACAGGGATAGCACTGAGCAACTGCGCCGCTTTTGCAGTGCCTGCGCTGCCAGCATCCTTCTCGACGATGTAGTTGTCCTGAAAAAAAGTCAGAAAGCGGTTGGCAATGCTGTCGACCACCACCGCATGCACGCCGAGTCCGATGCCACCACCATTGTCTGAGCCGTTGTGACCTTCAACCGCACGCGCCAATTCTTCCACTAAGAACCCCAGGAGGCTCGGGTCTCGCGCGCAAGCTTCAACGGCTAAATTTAGCACGTCGCGCACTTCCCGGACCGCAGACACTGACAACGGAGCCGTGACCCATTCCTCACAACCACTGCCGCTGCTGCCATCTCTGGTGGAGTGCCCAGCGATTGACGCTCCATTGACTGGCAGGCCTGGAGTCGTGGCGTCGCTCAAGCACGTGTCGTCGTTGTTGCTCTCGCGAGTAGCAGTGGATTTGTTTTGTTGGCTAGCACCTCCAGCACCAGCGCCCTCTTCTTCGAACAACCACTCTGCAAGACCATTATCACCGCCATCACCACCACTGCCATTGGGTTGACTGTTCCTACCAGAAGATGAAGACGACGACGACGACGAAGCGCGCTGGCGCCTAGCGGCCCCTCTTTGCGCGAGTAAGGCAACAGCGCCGATGATGCCGCGGCGCCGCGTGGCCTGCGGGCTGAGCGCCAAAAACTTGCGCACGACAATGTGGACGTCGTCCACCGGTGACGCAGCACAGGTCGGGGCAAAGGCAGCACTCAAGGAAGATGACGAAGCAGCAGCAGCCGAGTAGCCTCCCGCAGACCCATCGTCGCCTTCGTCGTCGATTTCTTCGTCCCCTAACACAAAGAGGCAGCGAAAGAGCCGGCGCACGTTTCGCTCGGCCATGCCTCCTACGAAGTCCAGCATTCCCTTGAGAAAGACCGCAAAAGGCCTCAGGGCCATCACGCGCGCGCGCCTCGGCGGCAAGCCTAGCATGTCCAAACTGCCATTTGCAGGTGAAGGAGAAGAAGGAGAAGGCGACAAGGAGAAGGACGACGAAGCACTGCTGCCAATGGCGGTAGGCGGCGCAATCAAGTGGTCGAAGACTTGCAGGGCTGCGTCAGCTTCACCGCTAGCGCCACTGCCCACATGAGCCACGAGCGCGGCCACCACTTCCTGCCGATGGGACCTGCGCCAAGTAATATATACATGTATATTTGAAGATGCGTTATAGACTGAACATGTGATCAAATGAATGAACAAATTGAAACTGAATTGGATGAAGGGTAAATAGCAGCAAAACAAGCAGCGTTTTTTCGTATCTATATTACCCCTCGGGAAACTCGAGGAAGAGCAGAAGGTAGATCTGAGACCCAAACTGGCGTGCTGCTCTCGCTCCGCTGCTTCCCGATCCAGACCCGCCTCGGAGCAGGCCCCCTGCTAAGCTGGCAATGGTGGCAAAGTGCCCCTGTAGTGCGTTCCCTCTTCCCTGGAGCGCTTCAGCCAGCTGGGCCCAGCCAAAACAACCGCTTTCGGCTTTCTGCTTCAGGAGCTTTTCAATGCGCACCCGGTACTGTGGCGTAGGGTGCACGCAAAAGCAGTACCATAAATCTACGGCGAAATGAGAGTGGGTACCTCGGGCTTCCGCCAAGCTTTTCAGGTACGAGGCCGCGATGTCAGGCCGCAAACGCAAACCGTTGCGCAGCGCGTCGAGCGTTAGAGCTGCTCCTGAGTCCGCATGCCCACTGCTGCTACCACGGGCTCGAGCAGCACCAGGCACAGGAGCAGCGGCGCCAGAGGAACGCGAAGGTCCACTGAGCTTGAGCTGGTGGCGCAAAGCACGAACCAGTTTAGCGACTGCCGGCGGGTCACGAGGTGCCGTTTGGAGCAGAAAGCGTAAAAGCACGGGCAAGTTTTCGGGCTCGGTAGCTTCCAGGCGAGCAAGCACATCGGCCGCGACTTGATCCTGATGGGGGGAGTGGCAGTGCATTGAAATGGAATTCAAAAATAATTAGTGTAAATGAGAGGGGGGGGCAATGAGGTCATTTTCTTAGTTCTGTCGTGTTGGTACTGCCCCAGCGTTCACCAATGTTATAAACACCAAAAAGCTCAGTAAGCGCAAACCATACGACTCCCATCTCCAATAAATTACCACAACTGGTCAAAGCCTCGAACCTGTAGTTCCGCTGGCAGTGCCAACTGCGTCAGCGCGTCGAGGGCGGGCACTAGAAGTTCGTCGCTCTGTGCGCACAGGCTCGCTATTTTCTCCGCGACTAAGGCCTCGCACTCGCCCGCTACAATTTCAGGCACAAACGCTAAAATTTCCCGCTGCAAGCTTATCGGACACGCGCCAGCGTCTACCACCTCCAACAGTTTGTCCGTTAAATCTTGCGGATCTACGTAGAGCCATATTACAACGTTAGACCAATTTAGCTAAACATTCTTTCAGGTAATTAATAAGGATTTCCTGTGGTCACAGTGTGTGCACCTAGAACAATCACAGTTGGGCTCTTTTTCTACCTTGCAAGTACTCCAACCACCGTATTTCCCGAAGCACCATGCGAGGCACGTCAGCCGTTGGCGCTCCGGCAGCATCTCCTTCGTCCATAGCCATCTCGTTGAGCGACTCGATGAGGGCAGCAATCAGGCATTTCTGCAAAGGCTCTACTCGAAGCAACGCCTTAAGGAGGCTCCCTTCGCCCTGCGGTCAAGCATCGAAATTAGCGGCGAATCGCAAATTAATAAGCTGCATAAACGGAGCCATCGACATTTACATGGCACAATAAAATTCGAAATCGGAACCTTTCAACATTGAATCACCTGGAAGCAAGCAACAGAGGACTCGTGCCCATCGTTCGAATCTGGCACCACGAAAGGCAACAACGCAGCGTGCAGCGCACTGCGGTCCATAAGAAGAGGGCCTAGTTCGTCTACAAAAGCAGCTGCCTCTCCGAAGGGTGCGAGCGTAGACCTTAGCCTTTCTACACTGGTCGGGTCCGTGCACTCAAAACGGCCCTCGGCAAATGCCACGCCAGCCTCAGATAAGGCCTGAGCGGCATGCACATCAGATCCTAGAAATTCTGCAACATCCATAGTAGAATGGAAGACACTCAAGCCTAGCTAGGCGTGCTTGGTTGCTCTCAGTTGTTGCCGAAAGAAACTTCGCGCCCACGCCCGTCGATTCGTACTTTTTTGAAACAAACAAACACAAAAACGACGAGACCAGAAAAGTCCCCTACGAGAGGGGACGAAAAGATGCCTGCGGGTGCGGGTGTTGTTGTGATGATGTATGATTTGCCGATTTCCTTCAACGCATCATCGCATCAAAACAAAACAAAACATTTCTTGGACCTCCTCACTTCCAGCGGACATCGCCGGACTTGGGCAACCACTTCACACCCAGCTTATCTTTCTTCCCAGTCTACCCATACCCAAAAGAATGCAGCGCTCACTCATCAGCGCGGTGCTTCGTCACCGAGTTGTTCGTCCGTCGTACGCAACACGCTCGCTGTCTTCTTCGAAGATCTTCCCATCTGCTGATGCTGCTGTCACAGACATCCAAGATGGTGCAAAATTGCTTGTCGGCGGGTTTGGACTGTGCGGTATTCCTGAAAACCTCATCAATGCTTTGGTGAAATCCGGCCCTAAGAACCTCACGGCTGTGAGCAATAACGCTGGCGTAGATGACGCAGGCCTGGGCCAGCTCTTGCAAACCAAACAGATCAAGCGCATGATTTCGAGCTACGTGGGCGAGAACAAAAATTTCGAGCGCCAGTACCTGACGGGGGAACTCGAAGTAGAGTTGACGCCGCAGGGCACCCTCGCCGAACGCTTGCGTGCTGGCGGCGCGGGCATCCCTGGTTTTTACACGCGCACGGGCTACGGGACTTACGTGCACCAGGGCGGCAATGTCATCAAGTACGGGCCAAAAGGAGCTGCTGAGAACGACGTGGAGATCCAGTCGAAGCCGCGCGAGTCGCGCGAGTTTGATGGACGTAACTACATTTTAGAAGAAGCCATCACGGGCGACTACTCTCTCATCAAAGCGTGGAAAGCTGACACGATGGGCAACCTGGTCTTCAAAAGCACCGCTCGCAATTTCAACCCGGACGTGGCCCGAGCCGGCAAGATCTGCATTGCCGAGGTAGAGGAAATCGTGGAAGCTGGTGAATTGGATCCGAATGAGATCCACTTGCCTGGCATTTACGTCCAACGCGTGGTGAAGGGGCCGTCGTACGAGAAGCGCATCGAGAAGCGTACGGTGAGCAAGCCCGCGAGCAGCGACGACAAGGCCAGCGCAGGTGGAGGCACTCGTGAGCGCATCGTGCGCAAAGCAGCGGAAGAGCTCAAGGACGGCATGTACGTGAATTTGGGGATTGGGATGCCGACCATGGCGTCGAATTTCATCGAGCCGGGGGTGCAAATCGTGCTGCAAAGCGAAAACGGCCTCCTCGGCATCGGCCCCTTCCCCACGGAAGAAAACGTGTGCCCGGATACGATCAACGCGGGCAAAGAAACGGTCACCATGATCAAGGGCAGCTCGCTGTTCTCTTCTAGCGAAAGTTTCGCAATGATTCGTGGCTCGCACGTAGATGTGACTATTCTTGGTGCTCTGCAAGTAGCCCAGGACGGCTCCCTCGCCAACTGGTGAGAACAGTGTAATGACCTGCCATTCATGAGAAGGATCCATGTCGCGCATACACCATGAACCACGCAGTGAATTATTTACTGTCTAGCCCTCTATTGTACACATGTGTAAAGCGTGCACTAGTGCCAATGCCATCATTTCATGATTTTACTTCTTACAAAATCCTTTCCCCTCTCTCAACTTTTTTCCTTTTCTTTTTCTTTCTATTCTCACACTTGCAGGATCATTCCCGGCAAAATGGTCAAGGGCATGGGTGGGGCCATGGACTTAGTCGCCTCCGACTCCCGCGTAGTGGTGACCATGGAGCACCTCGCCAAGGGCAACAAGCAAAAGCTGGTCAAGACGTGCTCGCTGCCTTTGACCGGTGCCCGGGTGGTTGACCGCGTGATCACCGAAATGGGCGTCTTTGACTTCGACAAGAAGGGCCCCGCCGATGCCCTCCCCCGGCTCTCGGAAATTTCGCCCGATATTACGCTGGATGAAGTGCGCGCCGCTACGGGATTTGACTTCACGGTGGCAGACCCGTTGCCGACCATGTAGATTGCCTCGTTCTTTTTCGTCTTCCACCGTCGAACTCGCAGAGGTATGCTGCTGATGGTGGTTGAAAAGATTCAAGAAGATCATGACAATGGCCGTGTACCTAAAAGTTAGTGTAGGCGGGATGTGTTTGGTTATTTCATCGGGCTTCTTTCGCTTGTCCTTGTTGCTTATTTAATGCCGTATATAGAAGCATAAATATGGCCATAAGTTCGCATCGGAAATCGAAAAAGAAATCAAGGAGAGATTAATCATGGGGTAATTCCCAGGCGAATGATAGAAAGCCATGGAATTTAGATGCTCTCTTACGGACTTAATTTCGTATTCTACTCAAAATGTTTTATATGGTTTATGGCTAGGTTCCATTTTTAGATCCCAGGTTGCGGTCACGGTCACGGGGTTGGTATTTCGTATCGCGATGTTTCTGTATCTTGCATCTTATATCAATCAGTGAACGAGATCTGCCTTCACTAAGTAAACGAAGCAACTGCATCCATGGCGGACTACTCGTAAGTACATACAACGAAAAACAGATATAAATGGAATTGTATTACTATACGGCACTGCACTTCACGTACGAGCATCGTGCTTTCCCAGGCCACTAGAATGCTTCTACAAAGCTTTGCCAGAAGCCACTTCTTCTGAGGGACTTTCTGCGAGACGCTGGAAGCATGTGAGGCCCCGCACATTACGAGGAGCGCTATCACCAGCGGCGAGGGCGCCATGTTTGACTCGCAAGTACGACACAATTTTGGTGAATCCAAACTCCACTGCGAAATGAAGACCTGTTATGACAACAGCAATTTACAGTTGGGCAAGAAATTACATTATAAAGAGATGAGGAATTGTTGAAAAGATACGAGCAGATTCCGTGCCACATACCTGTGTTACCAAATCGGTTCACAGCATTTACGTCCGCTCCATTTGCGACACACCACTTCACTGCGCGTTTCGCTCCTAACTGGCACGCAGCCAAAAAGAGAGAGTTTCCAAAAGCATCCCGCGGCTGATCTACAGGAGCCATCTCCTTCAACGATGATGAAATAGCACTATCCGTTATGGTGGCTGATGCTTCGCTAGCTATAGATGAAGAGGAAGAGTTGGTAGCTAACCAGATGTCGAGATCGGAGAAGGCGCGGCAATACAGCATATCAAACGGCGTCTCTTGATCACCCGAGGGGCTGAACTGGGAGTTTGTAGTAATCTCATCATGGTCATCGTGATTGCAGCACTTGGCACATTGCGCAACCATCCATTGCCCGTACGTGTCGTTATGCGCAATTTGCTTCCCGTGTTGTTGTTTGCGGCTCGACGACTTATTGCTGCCACGGTGGCCGGTCTCAGAACTGGCGGCGGTGGTTGCTTCGACATCCATATTCCCATTATCAGACTCACCGAACCACATGGAACTGTTGCTGCTCTTCTCGAGAAAGAGTGCTGTGTCTGTTGGTAGTTCTACACTGAATAGCATCGGATCAACAACGTCGATGAGTTCACCGCCAAGTTTTACTGAAACACCAAGATCAGAAGGCGATGATCTAGGGTCAACTGAGCCGGGCAGTGAATTGTGCTGGAACGACGATGATGGCGCTTGGCTGAGGCTAGCCGCAGGCATAGAGGGTGAAAAAGTGGCCCCCAAATCTTCAGCGCAGGTAGTCTCATCGCGATCATCATCTATTCTCGGAGTAGTCGCAGGAATAGTTGAAGACGAAGATGCGAACTCGCTGGTGGCAGCCAAGTTTGCTAACGGCGAGTTGTTTTGGTCGTCGTTCTCGTTGGCTGCCACGTGTCGCCCTGACTGTGAAAACAGCGCAAACGCTTGGTCTTCGGGGACGACCGTCAAAGTGGGATCAAAGTAGCACATGCTGTGCTTGCGAGGAGCTGGCGCCCGGGGTGACACTAGTGGTTCAAATGAAATATTGCTGCTGCCCCATTGGCTGAAACGACTGCTGCCACCGCTGTTTCTTCTCGAAGCCATGTCGTCGTCACTGTCTTCCTCTTTCACAGCACCATCCACAATAGCTGCAAGCTCCGCTGAAAGCTCAAATGAGCGAGCGTCGAAATCTGCGCTCCCAACGCCAACACCGAAAGGTGGCGGGCTGATTGGGGTGCCTGCTTCGTCATTTTCATCTTCGTCCACAACATCACAAAGACGGCCGCTTTTCGCCATCGCAGCTACAACTTCCGTGACCATATTCGCATCAAATGAAGGAGACCCACCTCCGTTTCCATCTTCACAGCCATCGTAGATCTCATTGGAATTTTCGTTTACATCGCATTCGAAGACCTCTTCAGCATAGTCATCGTCGTCGTCATCATCGACTTCCAAATTCATCGTGCTTAGATTCACTTTCCGGGTAAAATCAAACTTTGGACTAGGCGCTACTGCATCCTTTTCGTCATCGTTATTATCTTCGAAGCATAAGAGCCGTGTACCGTCTTCTTCGGTTTCGTTGCGGTCTTCTCCTGGCGCATTGTCTGTGGCGAATGACGCGAATTCTAAGTTGCTCAGGGTCACTTTTCTTGTACAATTGAGGCTCGGGCTTGCGCTCGTGATTTCTTTATCATCCAATGTTTCTGTTTTCGTGTGCGCCCTTGGACTGACCCCGTCTTCTGGCTCCACCATATGTGAGCTCGATGGATGAGCGCCCTCACTTGTTTCTACGGAACTTCCCACCACTTTCAAAGACAATTTATCTTCGCCGTGTAAATTTGGGCTTGTTATTTCCGCTACATGCTGCTTCTGCTGCACTTTTGATAGCTGTGTATTCGTTCTAGAAGTGTGCAACGGGTGCGGCCGCCGCTGTCGAGTTGGTCCTGAAGTCGTCCCTTGTTTCTGAGAAGAACATTCAAGCTCGCCTGGAGAAGATGATAACGATGATGACGGCGGCCGAGGCACAACAGCAGCTTGATATTCATTGGCGTTATCTGCTTTGCTATCGATATGACTGTCTGCATCAAACATTGGGTTGCTGTTCCCACGCGGCGGCGTTGGCACCACCACAGGCTCATGCAACTCCTGTTGGTGGTAGTGGCGGTGGGCGCGCGCACCTCCGGAGGATGATTGCCGGCCAGCGGAGCGTGGAGCAGCAGGGCGCCGGATGGTCTGTTGAGTGCTTTTCAGCGCATCACAAGAGGAAGTGGTGGTCTGGTCACCGTTGCTACTGATATGACTGGGGTCATGGGCTTCATAAGGACTCGTGTAAGTGCGGCGTGGTGCCTTTTCGGCTGATCTCGAGTGTTTGGAGACAGAAGAGCCCTTTTTACTTCCTGTCGCATCGGTGTCATTATCACGAGGGCAAGCCTGTAAAAAGTCGCGCAATTGCCCTCCCGACACCACTTGTCCCATTGCGCGAACTCCAACGAGGGGTTCTTCGTCATGAAAAAGCGCGCGCGGTTTTGCGTCTTCGCCGCTCGGAGACAACACCAGCTCTGGCTCAAGCTCGTTCTGGTCGCTGTAGTCACTGTGCCTTCGAC
>Ga0307979_1000134_pt1 | contig 47791 bp, 39 predicted proteins | sample OrgLakmetage1058_FD_201833 | JGI IMG/M metagenome (GOLD analysis project Ga0307979, IMG submission 201833) | Saline water microbial communities from Organic Lake, Antarctica - #1058 | ecosystem: Environmental > Aquatic > Non-marine Saline and Alkaline > Saline | place: Antarctica: Organic Lake...
TTATCATGAAAAAAGGGTACAGCACACGAATGTAGAAAGTACCCTTGCAGGCTAATTTAAAACTGCCTTAAAAACAATATTAATCAAATAAATTGAAATATGACTTGATTATTAACACAGAATCTATTGGATAGAAGTGAATAGCATTAATAACTAAATTTATTACACTATGATAAAAATACTTTTTTCAGTGATGTATATTATCCTTTTTTAGCGTTTGATTGACCAAAAAAAGACAAGCTTAATATCTCTCGTAGTATCTATTTTGAATCTATTTACGAGAAAATAGATTCAAAATAGATGATGGTAACAATCTCAATACAATAAGATGATAAAAATTTTTAGAAAAATAAGATATAACCTAATGGAAACAGGTAAAACAACCAAATACTTCAAATACGCCATTGTCGAAATTATCCTTGTGGTTATTGGGATTTTGATTGCTCTTTCCATAAACAATTGGAATCAGCAAAAGAATAATGAAGCAAAAATCACGAGCATTTTAAAAGAAATACAAAGTGATATTGTGACCGATTTAAAAGCCTCTAATATGATTTTTGATTATCACGTGTTGACTGATTCTATTGCAAAGTCATTTTTAAACAATAGATACACAGCAGAAGATGTTAGAAAACCTAGGTTTTACAGAATAGGCTACAATTATCGAGATTTTAAAATTGTTACTAATGGCTTTGATAATTTAAAGGGAACTATAGATAATGTACCAGAAAAATATGCGGCCCTACTTCCTGAAATTAAAGATTTATATGTTACCCTAAAAACAGATATAAATGTGGCCAACAATAAAATTAGAAACACCGTCTATAAAAATGTAGATGCCCAAAGTGACTTGAGCTGGTTTGAAGAAAGTTTAAAAGGTGGTATGAGTGACGAGCAAATCAACTTTTACCTAAATGACCCCACCTATAAAAAACTTGTAGGCAACTACATGAATTATAGGATAAATATTTTTAAATTAAGTAATCAGTATAGAGTCAAAGCCATCGACTTATATCTCAAAATTCAAGAGGTTATTGGCAGTTCTGATGACATTCCAGATAGTGTAAGTTATACCTATAACGACACAACCTTTTTAAACAATCATGTTGGCACTTATAAATTAAAGGAAACTGTAAATACAGGGGTTTGGGATAAAACTGTAAACATCATATTGCATGACGGCCAGTTGGTAATAGATTTTAGTGAAGACCACATAAAACTAAATTTATTACACTATAATAAAAATACTTTTTTCAGTGATGTATATTATCCTTTTTTTGTGTTTGATAGACCTAATAAAGGGCAGTTTTATATCTCTCGTAGCACCAATATTTCTGCTATTTATGAAAAAATGAATTCAAAATAGACCCTGTTAAAAATCTAAATTAGTTAAGATGATTAAACTCTTTAAAAAAACCCGTCAAAATCTCATTAATGAAGGCAAAACAGCCAAGTATGTCAAATACGCAATTGGCGAAATAATCCTTGTGGTCATTGGCATTCTAATTGCCTTGCAAATCAATAACTGGAACCAAAATCGTTTAAATGATACCAAAGAACAATTCACACTGTCTTCTATCAACAAAGAATTTAAAGAAAACAGAGTGCAGCTCGACACCGTATTATTTTATCATAAAAATGCGTATGCGAGTACTAAAAAGCTCATCTCTATGTTTCCCATTTCGATAGAGCGAGACAATTTAGATAGCATTTCAAAATATTTAGGTGAATCCCTTTCTGCTTGGACCTTTAACCCATCACAAGGTTCAGTAAATAGTATTATAAATTCATCGTCATTAGATCTTATACATAATGATGAGTTACGTGACATTTTAGTGTCATGGCAAGATTTGGTTATAGACTTTCAAGAAGATGAAACTACTAGTAAAAATGCTGTCATTAACCAAATAGACCCATTTTTAGCACAACATCTTGATTACAATTTTAATTTCACAGATAAGCGAAATAATCTAAAAATATTAGAATCTCTAGAGTTTGAGTACTTAATAAATATTAAGCTCGCCACATTATTTAGTATTTTAGATAAGGGATCAGAATTGAAGGAGTTAGAGCATAATTTAAATAGAATCATAGAACTCACGAAAGCCAAAAAATAAAGATTTATGATTAAATTCTTCCGAAAAACCCGTCAAAATCTCATTAATGAAGGCAAAACAGCCAAGTATGTCAAATACGCCATTGGCGAAATCATTCTCGTGGTCTTTGGGATTTTAATCGCACTTCAAATAAACAATTGGAATGAGAATAGAAAAATGAACCATCAGAAAAATTCATATCTCAAAAGATTAATTCAAGAAAACAAAGAAGATCTCGTCACTTTTACAAATGAAATAGAACGCCTTCACAACAACAATACTATAATAGTCAATTTAAGCAACGCCTTCAAAGACAAAAACTGTAGTGATTCACTATTGGTTAAAAGCGCAAATAACTATTTGATATTTGGTACACTTTATCCAACCGTTATTCCTTCCACTTCAACATTTGAAGATCTATCTAATACCGGAAATTTAAGTGTTATTAAGAACACCGAATTAAGAGACCAAATTGTAAGTCATTATAAGAATTACGAATTTATGAAATGGACCTTTAAAATAGATAGTGATTGGGCTATACCTATTGATGCAGCGCTTTTTACCGATACAGATGCTCTGAGATTCGATTCTAACACGACTTCATTTCTTTTTCCTGATGCATCTATTGAAATGCAAGCTAAAGAATTAAGAGAAGAACAAGCCATATACACTCGAAATGCCGCAATTCATTATTGGATAAATGATCATTGCATTAACTATCTAAAAAAAGTAAAAGAGGAGACTTTAGATTTTATTGGTCTTTTGGAAAAAGCTAATAAAAACGAAAGACTAACAAAAAATGATTAAATTCTTCCGAAAAATTCGCCAAAATATGATTAAAGAGAACAAAGCTTCTAAATATTTACTTTATGCCATTGGCGAAATCATCCTCGTAGTTATAGGGATTTTGATTGCACTAAGTATTAATAACTGGAACGAAACCAGAAAACTGAAACAACAAGAGACTACTTACTATTGTAAAATAAAGGAAGATCTATCTAATGATCTATTAAACGTTGAAAAATCTAGAGCATCGCTAGAAGAAAGAATATTAGTTTTAGATCGATTTTTAATTCATCTTTTAAAAATTCAAGATGATAAATCGGTGCTACTTAAAGATTACTTAGCTGCTGTTAGATCCTATCGTTTTATGCCTTCAAAAGCAGCCATAATTGATATCACCTCCTCTGGAAAATTAGAAAATTTAAAAAATCAGGAGTTGAAAAATTCCATTTTAAATTATTATTCTGAATTGGATAATGCGTTACAAATTATTGAAGGCAACTATGAGGTTTTGAACAAAGTATCTGAATACAGTAATAGTACAGATTTCGGAATTCAAGAAGTCCCTTTCTATAAGAATGTCTATAGTGAAGAGTTAAAATCACTATTAAAAAGTGTAGAGTGGCAAAAAGATTCTAATCACCCAATTTTTATTGAATTCAAAAACCAAATGAATCTCGCCATGATAATTTGTGAGCGCGAAAAACAATTAATTAAAAACATAAAAGAAAAAGCACAAGCTTTAATGCTTAAAATTGAACCCTTTTGTTTATAAATTATTGATATGATAAAATTCTTTCGAAAAATAAGATACAACCTCATGGAATCAGGAAAAACAACAAAGTACTTCAAATACGCCATCGGTGAAATCATCCTCGTGGTCATTGGTATTTTAATTGCGTTACAGATTAATAATTGGAATCAAAATCGACTAGATAGAAACAATTTTGACCAGCAAATTAATTTGGTTTTAGAAGAATTAGAGGCCAACCATACAGCCATAGAAACTAATTATTTATCGATAGCCGATTCTATTACTAATATGATTTTATCAGATACCTTAAAAGTAGACGATTATTTGAGAGGTAATAATTATAGATTAAAACGATTATTATATCTCAATTTTGAACCTAAATTTTCTTCAAAATATTTTGATAAATTAATTGATGCTACTGTAATACCTAACACATACAAAATTAGTGTTGATTCTTTGTATGCCAAAAATAGTGCGTCCCTATTTCTTTTACAGAAATATTATACCACCCAACTAGAAAAGAAAACCAATACCTTAGATTATTTAATAGATAATTATACGCGATTTAGTTATGAGTTTGATTTAAGTAACAGAATTATAGAAGAACCATCTAAAGGGGATACCACATATATTAAGCAACTGATTGCAGACCCCATTTACAGAAACAAGATGGTAGATTTTCATCAAAATTTAAATATCTATTTGAACGTAACTTCAGGTTATTATAGTAAAATCCCAGATTTATACACCCAATTAAACAACCTGCTATCTCATCCAAGACCTTTGCCAACAGCTATTGCCAATCACTTTCAAGCTTATCCAAAAGATTTTTTAAAAAATTTAAATGGCAAATACTTAAGTAGTAAAACAGGTAATGCCTTTATAATTAAAGCCGTAGAAGGTGATAAAGACAACGAGTTCAAACTATATATGGGAGATAATTTAGTTGGGATTTGCAAGTATCGTGGTAACTTAGAATTTAGCAGTTTAGACGATGAAATATGGGGCTATGACTATAAGATTTCAGAAAATTTCGATACGCTTATTACATATACAGGTAACACTATTGAGGCAAAATATAAAAAAGTACATAATCGAGAGTAGTGATACAAATACCGTTTATCTTTTTATAATCAAACACAAACCAAATGATAAAATTCTTCCGCAACATCCGTAAAAATCGTCTCAATGAAGGTAAGACATCTAAATACTTTAAATACGCCATTGGCGAAATTGTGCTTGTTGTTATTGGTATTTTAATTGCTCTGCAAATTAATAATTGGAACAGCAATCAAAAAGATGAACTCCAAGAAACCAAAATCCTACTTCAATTAAAAGAAGGTTTAGCGCTAGATAGAAATAAGATGGAAGCTGAACTAAATTATCCGATGCTACAAGCACTAAAAGTATTTGGACTGACACTTGGATATATCGGAATGGAAAATGGATAATTGTTGCTGCCCAAGACCTTAAATATAAAAAATGAGAAGTACTGTTGCAAACACCGTTTATAAGCTTTGGCTGGGTCTGTACTCACTTGGAAAGGTTCGTGTCGAGAGACGCCACAGCTCACATACAAGAACCTTGGCAGTAATCGAACTAGCTCGCGGACAAAGACTCGTAAACCGACAAAAGCAAAAAATAAATCAATAATTAATTATCATAAAATGAAGACACCCGACTATTAAATCCTAACAGTAATCGCTGTTCTATTCCTTTGTTTGGGTTGTCAGTCAAATAGCGGAGGAGAGAACGCAGACTACAATCGAAAGCTTATACTTCAATACCATGAGATTTGGAACACTGGACAAGTAGAAAAATTAAATGAAATTTTAGCTCCTGACTTTGTTTGTCATTATTTACAGATATAGAATGGAAAGGCATCGCTACAGCCAAAACTAAAATCGTTAATTGGAAAAAACTTTTCCCCGACTGGCAGGAAGAAGTAGTCGATATTATTATTGAAAAAGACAAAGTGGTAACACGCTATAATTCCACAGGAACACATTCGGGAACTTATGAAGGAATTGATTCGACTGGGACTAAAGTGATGATTGCTGAAATATCCATTTATCGAATACATAACGGTAAAATAGCGGAACAATGCTGCTTTCCTGATGACCCAAGCATAAAAACACAAATTCTCAATTATAAAGAAGAACAGAAAAACCTGTTCACAACAGCGAAGACAGATAAGTAAGCTGCGTAAATTTTGCAGACCAGTTTGCCTTTGGGATGTTGGAAAAGCAACTAAGATTTTTGCTAAAAACAACATTGAAGGCTACTTCTATTTATTGGCTGGGCGATCTTCTGAAAGGCAGAGTAACTGATTCAGCTAAAATAAAACAGAGAGAAGTTTTTTAACATTTTTGACCTTCACAATATAATCCTGCCACAAACACTGAAACCACATGAAGATGTGATTGACAGTTACTGCTTTAAAACCTAATTTAGTTTCTATTGTAGTTCAACAGTTTTAGGCTTCGTTCTAAAAGTGAGCAAAAGCCTATGAAACAATCACAACAGGCAGAACGCATTGCGGACACTATTAAAAACAAAAGAAAACTAAATTTATAGATTATGAAAAATTTCAATTTTTACCTAAAAGCGATTTTGTTTTGTTTATTCATCCCTTTTTTTAATTCGGTTGAAGGGCAAATCCGCAGAGAAGTGGGTAATATGATATTAGAGGATGTTCCTGAGATACCTGAAGATATAAGCACTAGAATACAACAATATCAAAATACCAGATCGGCATCTTTCGCAGATTGGCTTCCAAATGATGACGGTATTTTAATAGCCACCCGATTCGGAAACACGTCACAATTACACACGGTAAATAGTCCTGGAGGAGCCAGAAATCAGATAACCTTTTTTGATGAACCTGTAACAAATGGATCTTTTTCTCCCTCTTCAGCCTATAATGGATTTCTATTTACAAAAGATATTGGTGGAAATGAATTTGACCAAATCTATTGGTACGATATGAATACCCGCAATGCCGAAATGCTCAGTGACGGAGCATCCCGAAATTTTGGAATGTCATGGTCAAATAAAGGAGATCAGTTTGCCTTTACCTCATCAAGACGAAACAAGATGGATTTTGACATTTATATATCAGATATGAAATCCCCTAAAGTAGCAACACTAAAAGTTGACCGTGGTTCTGGCTATTGGGTTGCTGTAGATTGGTCTCCAGATGACAGCAAACTGATTGTCATTCAATACTTATCCAGCACAAAATCGAATTCTTATATTTTAGATTTAAAAACAGAAGGATTGACCCAAATAAATGATGCCAAAACCGAGGCTGTTTTTTTGGCAAGTGGTTGGGATAAAACAGGAAAAAAAATATATGCAACAACAAATATGGGTAGGGAATTTAACACCCTTGTTCAATATGACGTATCGTCAAAGAAAATAGAATACATTACAGATGATATTCCTTGGGACATAGATGAATTTACCACGAATACGTCGAGAACAAAAGCTGCTTTTACTGTAAATGAAAACGGATTTAGTCAATTGTATGTGATGGATATAGCTACCAATGCTTACAAAAAAGTTCCAAATTTACCTGTTGGTCAAATCAATGCTATCAAATTCAAGCCCTCTAAAGCTGAACTGGCAATGGTCTTGAATTCTACAGAAACACCAGGTGATGTGTATGCCCTAAATCTTAATTCGTTGAAAATGACAAGATGGACCACAAGCGAAGTAGGAGGTTTGGATACGAGTTTATTTCCCAAACCAGAACTTATTAATTTCGAAACATTCGATAAAGTAGATGGGAAAATCAGAACGATTCCAGCTTTCGTTTATAAACCTTTAAATGTCGAAGGACCCCTCCCTGTCATGATTTCTATTCATGGCGGCCCTGAAGGGCAACATACACCGTCTTTCTCATCTTTTTATGCTTTTTTGGCGAATGAGATGGGCATTGCAATTATTGCCCCTAATGTGCGTGGATCAGCAGGCTATGGTAAAACATTTTTGAAATTAGATAATGGTTTTAATAGGGAAGATTCCGTTAAGGACATCGGAAAACTAATAGAATGGATTGAGAACAATTCTGATTTTGATAAGGATAAAGTTGCTGTATTTGGCGGTTCCTATGGCGGCTACATGGTCTTGTCTTCTATGTATAACTTTAGCGACAAACTGAAATGTGGTGTTGATATCGTTGGCATAAGCAATTTCGTTACCTTTTTAGAAAATACAGAAGCGTATAGAAGAGATCTCAGAAGGGCTGAATACGGAGATGAAAGAGATCCAGAAATGAGAACCTATTTAGAATCCATCTCACCAACTAACCATGTCACTGAATTTAAAAGCCCATTGTTTGTGATTCAGGGAGCGAATGACCCACGCGTTCCTGCCAGCGAATCTGAACAAATGGTGAAATCCATAAGAGAAAATAATGGAAAAGTCTGGTATATGCTAGCTAAAGATGAAGGTCATGGTTTTAGAAAAAAAGAAAACTCAGATCGCATGACAGAGGCTGTTGCTATGTTTTTGCAGGAGCATTTATTGGATGAATAAAGCGTAGAACAACGTTAAAATAACAGCCGAAATAACTGTAAATTTTAGGATAAACAAAATTTAAAACGAAACTCAAAATAGTTCGATTATGAAACACATTTTCAAAATTTTTATGGCAATCATAATCACAGGACTTCTCACCACAGGCTGTAACAATCAAACCGAAACCAACAAAAATACAGATGACAAGAACCTTGCTCAATTTGCACAAACAAATGATTCTGACACCTCAAGGAAGGAACTAGACGCAGCATTCAAAAAAATGTGGAAAAACCTAACCTTAACAAATGCCGCGACCTATTTTGAAACTGATGTTTCGGACACTTTCTTCACGGTAAATGCCGATGGTATTATTCAAAATAAAGAACAATTACTTGTAGATACCGAAAGGCTGAGAATGCTCGAAATTTTAGATTTCAAATTCTTTGACCAACAGATAAAAGTTTTTGACAATGTGGGTATTATTAACGGCAGAATTCAAGCTTTTTCTGATACAACCTATGTTGGCGAAGTGTTTTACACTGCAATATTTGTGAAACAAAATGACATTTGGAAATATGAAAACTGGCAAGGCACTTGGTCTTTAGATTCGCCTCCTCCTCCTTCTTTTATTTCGGAAGATTAATAAAATGTGCAAATCATCAATGCGAAAGTTGAAACAAAAAGAAAACTACTAAATATAAAATAACTAAAAAACAAAACAATGAAAAACAAAGTAGCTCTTATCACAGGAGCCAGTAGTGGAATAGGAAGAGCCACAGCGGAAGCATTTGCAGCAAAAGGCGCACATGTCGTCGTCGCAGCGCGTCGAAAAGAGGAACTAGACAGCTTGGTTGCATCCATCGAAGCTAAAGGCGGAAAAGCTTCCGCAATCAAAACGGACGTTTCCGATGCAAAGAGCGTCGAACAAATGGTCGCACATACGATTAAAGTATTCGGTCGATTGGATTTTGCAATAAACAATGCAGGTATAGAAGGTAAACTTAATATGATAACTGACCTCGCGGAAGACGATTGGAACCAGGTTCTTGACATCAATCTAAAAGGCGTATTCCTATCAATGAAATATGAGGCTAGAGCCATGTTGAAACTAGGAAATGGCGGTGCCATTGTGAATATTGGTTCAGTCAATTCATTTCTTGGCTTTGCAACAGGTTCGGCCTATGTCACTTCAAAACATGGCCTTATAGGATTAACATCCAGTGTCTCCGCTGAATTAGGGCCACAAGGCATCAGAGTTAACCTCTTATGTCCTGGCGCTATTGACACACCAATGCATCATCGAATAAGAGGAATTGTCGGTGACGACCTATATGACAAGCATTTGCTCCCAACGGTTCATCTACAGCGTGTGGGTCGTTCAGAAGAGATAGCACGCGCTGCAGTTTTCCTTTGTTCGGATGATGCCAGTTATATCACTGGTTCAACACTTACGGCAGATGGAGGACTCACATTGACGATGTAACGCATTTATAAAAACCAAAAAATGAAACATCCGCTTATTACTATCACCTGCTTTCTAACACTAGTCTCAACTAGTTTCGGTCAATCGAAATTTACAAAAGATGAAACTATCAAAGCAAAAATCATCGCTATAGAAAAATCAGGTTGGGATGCTTGGAATACCTATGACAGTTATGGCGAATGCTTATTGCTAATGGGTGACACAGAAAATGGAATTAAAGCGTATAAAAAGTCTTTAGAATTAAATCCAGAGAATGAGAGTGCTATAAAAGTACTTTCAGAATTGAAATTAGAAAATTAAGAATAATACCAACCCATAAGATACCAGCTTTCTCGGGAAATAAGTATGATTAAAATCTTTAGAAACATTCGCAAAAACCTTCTCACTGGAGACCTACCTGTCCGAAAGGTAGGAAAAACAATTAAATATTTCAAATATGCCATTGGTGAAATTATCCTAGTAGTTATCGGTATTTTAATTGCTGTACAGGTAAACAGTTGGAATACCGATAATAAGGATAAAAAATTAGAAAAACGCTACATAACAGACCTTATACAAGACCTTCAGGCAGATTCTGTGGCCATTGCCGAATACAGAATAATCTCTGACGAACAGGTGAGAACAAAAATAAAACTTATGGACTATTATGGTGATCAATCTTATCCAAAAGACTCATTGGTGTACTATTTTGATACGCAATGGAATGCCATATATAATTTCACTCCAATTTTAACAACTTTGGAAGAGATGAAAAGTACTGGAAACATAGGTGTAATAAGCAATATTGATTTAAGAAGAAAAATTCTTAAAACCTATAATAGTTATGATGTGCACATAAAAAACAATGAAGACATATACAAAAGGTTGCAGGAGGAATTCTGGAAATTAATTTTATCAGAAATTCCAAACATATATCCTAATGAGGTAAATAAAATATTATCATATGAACTTGATATAGAGACAACTCTGAAAAATTTTGAAATAGAAAATAGATTGAAGATTAATCATGCCATGGGGATGAATACAGCAATTATAAATTTACAAGACATAAACAATAAATTGATAACCGAATTGCAAAGATATTTATGACGATTTCAAAATTTATTGAACTATAAGCAATTGTTAGAGGACTAAAAAAGCATCTTAATATTATAAGACACTTTCGAAACAGTATTAAAAACCTTCTCAATGAAGGCCCTATACACAGGCAAGCAAAGCTAAATAAAATTTATAAAATAACAATGAAACAAACTACATTTATATACATCGCAATAACCTTACTCCTAGCAGTAAGCTGTAAAAACAAACAAGAGACCTCAACTGTATCACCACTAGAAACCTATGCAGACTCGCTATTTCAAACCAGCATTGACAGTGCTCAAATAGCAGGAGGTGCCATTTTAGTTTTTCAAAAAGATAAGATGCTGTTGAATAAATCGTATGGATATGCAAGTTTGGAATTATCCACACCTATGCCGCCAGATGGCATTTTTGATATTGGCTCTGTAACCAAACAATTCACAGCTGCCGCCATTCTGAAGCTAGTGGAAGCAGAAAAGCTCTCTTTAGACGATGATTTTACCGATTACCTGGAGTTCGATACCAAGGGAAGAAAAATCACTATTGCTCAATTGCTCGACCATACCTCGGGTCTTCCACAAGCGGAGAGTAAAGAAGAATTCATGCAAATGACTTTCGATGAATCTCCCCAAAAGCTTATGGTGAAACTGGTAGAACCAAAAGATTTTTTACACGAGCCAGGTGAAGCAATGATCTATAACAATACCGCTTTTGTTTTATTAGGATTAATTATTGAAAAAATAACTGGACAGTCTTACGAAGCGTATTTACAGGAGTCCTTTTTTGACCCTTTAGGCATGAGTAACACATCCTATACTTCCAACACCAAAGTGACTAAGAACAAAGTGAATGGCTATGTTCATACCCCAAAAGGTCTTCAACAAAATGGTTATTTGAATTATGACATTCCCTATTCCGCGGGTGCACTTTCAAGCACCACCGAAGATCTACTTAAATGGATGCAGGCATTACATACTGGTAAAGTAATTTCCGCACCCATGTATCAATCAATGATTACTCCAAGCAAATTAAACGATGGCACGCCTATAAGGTATGCTAAAGGATTGGTTAATTTCTCTTACTACGGTCACCAAGAAATTGGTCACAACGGAGGAGGTTTCGGATTTCTATCTAAGACAAGATATTTCCCTGACGATGATCTGTACATCATATGTTTATTAAACACCTATGGACCAAAAGGGGGAGATTTTTTTACAGATAAGTTGACTTGGAAACTACTGGACCAAAAGGAGTTCAATCAATTTGCATTAGATTTTGATACCAACGGTATTGAAGGTACATACACAGGGCAAACACGTGATACCATACAAACATTAGATATAAAGTCCATAGAAAATGGAATAACCCGACAAGTTAAAGGCGAAGAAAAAATAGACACCTTAAACCTGTATGTTGGCAAAAATACGTGGATGGACGGAAACGATAAAATCACTATAGAAAATAACGAGTATCGGGTGGATAAAATCTATAATTATTACATCCTTAAAAAGGAGAAGTAACTAAAGACCATAGAAGAAATATAAATCTTAAAATAAAACAAAAAATGAAAAAATATTATTTCACCTTATTGCTTTCCTTTTCAATCACTTTTGGGTTTTCTCAAGAAGCTAAAAAGGATTACACAGATGCTTTCAAACTGGTAGAGGTATGGTTAGAAGCCCAAAAAGATTTTGATGACATACCAGGTTTAACAGCTATTGTAGTGGAAGATCAAAAAGTACTTTGGTCAGGAGCTTTTGGTTTAGCCAATGTTGAAAAGAACATTAAGGCAGAAGCATCTACACTTTGTAGTATTTGCTCTATATCCAAGTTATTCACTTCAGTTGCCATTATGAAACTTTACGATGAAGGTAAACTTCGATTGGATGACAATGTGAGCGACCTACTGCCAGCTTATAACCTTCAACAGAAATATCCAGAAAGTGGCCCCATTACCATCAGGTCCTTATTGACCCATTCTTCAGGACTTCCTAGAGAAGCTGATTATCCATATTGGACTGGGCCCGACTTTCCTTTTCCTACTACAGCACAAATAGATTCTAAATTAAGTGAACAAGAAACGCTATACCCAGCATCTACCTACTTCCAATACAGCAATCTAGGACTTACTCTATTAGGGGAAATAGTAGAAGAACTCTCAGGTGTTTCCTACGATGAATATGTTGAAGAACATATTCTAAAACCACTGGGCTTATCAGATACCCGCACTGAACTCCCTGAACAGTTATACGGTAATGAACTAGCCATAGGTTATAGCGCACTGACCCGAAGTGGCACCCGTGAAAAAGTGAATTTCTTTCAAGCCAATGGGATCAAACCTGCCGCTGGATTTTCTTCAAACGTGGAAAATTTGGGAAAATTTGCTTCCTGGCAATTTAGATTAAGAGATACTACAAGTATTGAGATTTTAAAGCCGTCCACTCTTAAGTACATGCACAATGTGCATTGGATTGATCCTAACTGGAAAACTACAAGAGGTCTAGGTTTTGGTATATATAAAGGAGAAAAGGGTACCGTTTGGGTTGGACACAGTGGAAGTTGTCCGGGATATGAAACAACTCTTCAAATTGACTTAAAAAGTAAAAGAGCATATTCTGTTATGATTAATGCAAATGGAGTCAACCCAATAAAGTATGCTCGAGGTATAAATGAAATTATAAATAAAGTTAAGTTACCAACAAAAGAAGCAGCCGCAGAAGATGTTGTAAATAAAAAAAACCTACAAGAGTTTGTTGGTTATTATAGTCCAATGCCATGGCGAAGCGAGGAATATATCTCAACATGGGGCGATAAATTAGTAATGCTCCCGCTACCAGCAGACAATCCATCAAAAGCCATGATTTTATTCAAACATATAGAAGGAGATACATTTCGGAGAATAAGAGATAATGAAGAATTGGGGGAAACCCTTGTTTTTGAAAGAGATCAAAATGGTAAAATTATTCAATTTGAACGCCATGGGAATTATTCAAGGAGATTGGAAAGGTAAAACGATAAAATCACCATTAAAAGATGGCAAATATCGGGTGCATAAAACATACAATTATTACATCCTTAAAAAGGAAGTTGAATAACGAAAAACGAACGTCTAATTAAAATAAGCTTACCAATTATGAAAAAAATGAAGTTCATCATATCATTAATAGTGCTTTCTCTACTGTTTAGCTGTAAAACCGAAAACACAAAAGTTACAGATGCACTATCTGAAAAATTTTATATGCCTGCTGAGTGGGAACCACATGATGCGGTTTGGCTTGGTTGGGAATCAGATAGCAGATATGGCTTTTATCCAGTAGTAATTGAAATGATAAAAACACTTACTCCAAACGTAACCGTAAAAATGGCATTTGACTCTGACAGCCTCATGCACACAGCAAAACGGTACTTAGTCCGTCAAAAAATTGATACCACAAATATCAAATTCTATGTAATGCCTGGAGACCGTTATTGGATTAGAGATCATGGTGCCGCTTTTTTAGTTAATGGTGAGGGAGATTTGGGAGTTGCCGATTTTGACTGGAATCTATTTGGATATCCTGTATTTCTTGAGGAAAAGTTTAATCAAAATCAAGACAGCGTGAGCAAATACATGCAAGAACGATTGCCGTCTATTATTAGAACAGGTAAAGTTGATAGCCTTATGGCAAAAGCAGAAGGTGCTAAAATTTTCAAAACAAACGTAGTTCATGAAGGTGGTAATATTGAGGTAAACGGTAAAGGGACACTTATCGTTTGTGAATCAGCGGTCAGACACAGAAATCCTAACTTAACAAACGACTATATTAAAGGTGAATTCAAAAGAGTTTTGGGTGTTTCAAAAGTAATTTGGCTAAAACAAGGACTGGCAGATGATCCAAATGGTTTTTTTAGACGAATCACAGGCAATTATGTTGGCGGAGGTGTGCAACATTCTGATGAATTTGTGCGATTTTCAAATGCAAATACCATTTTATTGGCTTGGATAGATGAATCAGAAAAAGACTTAAATCCAATTAATAAAATGAATTATGAGCGGCTCAATGAAAGTTTTGAAATATTAAAAAACGCAACAGACCAGGATGGCAAAAAATTTAATATTATAAAAGTTCCGTTACCTGATTTAAAACCAAGAAAAATAATTGCAACAAAAGAATATTCTAAAGAACCCTCGCTTAATATTCCTGCAAATAGATTTTATATTTCAGAAGCACCAAAAGTTGGCGATACGTTATTGCGCGTTCCCGCTTCAAGTTATCTTAATTATTTGGTGACCAATGGTATTGTATTGGTTTCAAGTTATGTTGACGAAGGCTCTTCAAAAGAAAAGGAAGAAAGAGTTCGAAAAATATTACAAGAGCAATTTCCCGATAGAAAAATTGTATTTATCAACGCTATGCCACAAAATTGGGACGGTGGTGGTATTCACTGTTCAACACAACAACAGCCGAGCAAAAAATGAAGTGGTCCCATTATATGCATAAACCTATGAAACTTTAAAAAATTGAACAGACCGTAACTTTTAAAAAACACAAAAAAAATTATGACAACTAAAAAACGCACCTGGAAATTTTACACCTCTAGAACTTTACTTGTTCTTTTCATTCTTGGAGGGCTTTGGCTCACCAATCTCATCTGGTTTAAGCCTTTTAACATTAATGATTTTTACGATAAAATCTTCATTGAATTAGCACTCGATAGTCCAGAAACCACAACCCAACTTGGTATCCCAGTAATATATGATATGTACAAGGCTGATTTGGATGACATTTCGCCTGCCAAGCAATTGGCATCTTTAAATAAAACGAAAGCTGATTATGAAACCTTAATGAGCTATAATTTTGAAAAACAATCGGCCAAAAATCAATTGAACACAAAGATTCTTGGCTTTTTTGTAAAAGGTATCATTGAGGGCGAACCTTTTTTAAATTATGATTATCCGGTCAACCAAATGTTTGGTGTGCAGAGTAGTTTGCCAAGTTTAATGGAAAGTTCTCATAAATTGGAAGACAAAAGTGATATTGAAGCTTATATTTCTCGCCTTTCAAAATTTGACACCAAGTTTAATCAACTTATTGAAAATCTCAAAATAAGCGAAGCAAAAGGTATTATTCCGCCAAAATTCATCATTAAAATAGTATTGGATGAAATGAAAGGTTTTATTGGGTCAACTTTAGATAAAGAAATGGCTGCGGTACAATCAAACATCCTCTATGTTAATTTTGAAACTAAGGGGGATAAACTAGCAGACATTTCCGAAGAGCAGAAAGCTGATTTCAAAAAGCAAGTAGAAAACGAAATAGAAACCACCGTATTTCCAGCCTATAAAAAGTTGATTGCCTATTTTGAAAACCTCGATAAAAAAGCGACCAATGATGCTGGTGTTTGGAAATTCACTAATGGCGATGCCTACTACCGTTACCAATTAAAACAAAATACCACACTCGATCTTGACCCAGAGGAGGTGCATCAACTAGGGTTATCAGAGGTAGCTCGGATTAAAACTGAAATGAATGCGATATTGTCTTCGGAAGGTTATGCAGATTCTACTAAAACTCTAGGTGAAATTATTCAAAAATTAAATACCGAAGACCGTTTTCTATACCCAAACACAGACGAAGGGCGACAACTGATTCTCGATGATTACGCTCGCATAATTGACGATATAAGTACAAAGCTAGACGCTGTTTTTAACGTAAGGCCAAAAGCAGGTATCGAAGTAAAACGCGTGCCAGAATTTAAGGAGGAAGGAACAGCTGGTGCCTACTATGAAAGACCAGCAATGGATGGATCCCGTGGCGGTGTATTTTTTGCCAACTTAAGAAACACAGATGAAACTGTAAAATTTGCCATGAAAACCTTAGCGTATCACGAAGGGGTTCCTGGGCATCATTTTCAGATTGCTATTGCAGGCGAACTGCAAGACCTACCTATGTTTAGAGGCGTTATCCCATTTACATCTTACATAGAAGGTTGGGCTTTATATACAGAACAATTGGCGTGGGAGCTTGGTTTTTACGAAAACGACCCTTTTGGAAATCTGGGCAGATTGCAAGCCGAGATGTTTAGAGCGGTGCGATTGGTCGTTGATACAGGCATTCATCATAAAAAATGGACTCGTGAAGAAGCCATAGATTATATGATAGAAAATACAGGTATGACCACAGGAGAAGTGACATCAGAAATTGAACGTTACATCGTAATGCCAGGACAAGCTTGTGCCTACAAAATAGGCATGCTAAAAATTCTAGAACTACGAGCGCACGCCAAAACAGCATTAGGAGATCGTTTTGATTTACGAGATTTTCATGATGTGGTTTTAAAAAATGGCGCTGTGCCATTGGTTGTTTTAGAAGAGATTGTTCAGACTTATATAGACGAAAAATTGAAGGTTAAAATGTAGTTACTCTTAAAAATATAGTATAGCAAAACGAGAATTCGTAATAACAACATAAGTACAAATTTTAAAATTACTAAAAAATGAAAAAAATAACCCTATTACTATTGACCGTGTTAGCAATTAGTCAATTTACCACAGCACAAGAAGACAACTACCTATGGCTTGAAGAAGTCGATGGCCAAAAAGCTTTGGAATTTGTTGAAGCCCAAAACAAAGCCACCGTTGCAGAATTGAGTGCCGAAAATGATTATCAGGACATTTACGATAAGAATTTAGCAATACTTAATTCTACTGAAAAAATCGCCTACCCAACCATTCATCGAAACTACGCCTATAATTTCTGGAAAGATAAAGACCATGTTAGAGGCATTTGGAGAAGAAGCCCTTTAGAGAGCTATAAGAGCGGAAATCCTGTTTGGGAAACCCTACTGGACATTGATAAACTTTCAGAAACCGATGGTAAAAAATGGGTCTATAAAGGTAGTAGCGGTTTATATCCTGATTACAATCGTTTTTTAGTTGAACTATCCGATGGCGGCGGCGATGCAGTCTATATTAAAGAATTTGATGTCAACAAAAAGCAATTTATTGAAAACGGTTTTTCAATAGATGAAGCAAAAGGTGGTGCCGAGTATGTTGATGAAAATACGGTGATAGTTGCAACCGATTTTGGCGAAGGCACGATGACTACTTCGGGCTACCCAAGACAAGTAAAGCTTTGGAAACGTGGCACATTGTTAAAAGACGCACAACTTATTTACGAAGCAGAAACTACCGATGTGGGAGCTGGAGGTGGAATTATTCGCGATGGTGACAAATCTTACACCTTACTGGTAAAAAATTCAAGTTTCTTTTCAAGCCAATTTTCGGTTTGGTCTAATAATAAGGTCATCCCATTTGATATTCCCAAAGATGCCAGACCTACAGGTATTTTAAAAAATCAAATGATTCTTCAGTTAAAATCAGACTGGACTATAAATAACAAAACCTACACTACAGGTACATTGATCAGTCTCAATTTTACAGAATTATTAAAAGGTAATAAGGACATTAAAGTCATCCTGAAACCCGATGAATTTTCAAGTATTTCAGGAGTTTCCACTACTAAAAGCAAATTACTTGTAAACGTATTGTCCGATGTGACGAGCAACCTGTTCATCTATTCATTTGAAAACGGAATCTGGACAAATAAAAGGGTCGATGCCCCAAAGTTAGGAGCCTTAAATGTTGTGGCAACTTCAAACGGTTCTGACCAGTATTTTTTTGATTTTAAAAACTTCATCACACCCACTACCTTATACCTGGGCGATGCAAGCAACAATACCTTCGCCCTTTACCAGTCGCTACCCGCCTATTTTGATGCCAGTAATTTGGAAGTAAAACAATACAAAGCACAATCTAAAGATGGTACCATGATCCCTTATTTTATGGTGTCTCGTAAAGACCTGAAACTGGACGGTACTAACCCAACCCTAGTATATGCCTATGGTGGCTTTGAGATTTCCAGTAGTCCTTTTTATTGGGGAGCGATTGGAGTTTCGTGGTTAGATAAAGGTGGTGTTTTTGTATTGGCCAATATTCGTGGTGGTGGAGAATATGGGCCCAAATGGCACCAAACCGCCATAAAAGAAAATCGGCAAAACGCTTTTGATGATTTGTATGCCGTATCTGAAGATGTCATAGCCAAAAAAATAACCTCGCCAGCACATCTCGGAGCCATGGGTGGCAGTAATGGAGGTTTGTTGGTTGGTGTCGCTTTTACGCAGCGTCCAGATTTATACAATGCGATAGTTTGCCAAGTACCCCTGCTAGACATGCAACGCTACAACAAACTTTTGGCTGGTGCGAGTTGGATGAGCGAGTTTGGAAATCCTGATGTTCCTGAAGAATGGGCATACATCAAAAAATATTCGCCTTACCATAATCTAAAAGAAGGCGTGGACTATCCAGAGGTTTACTTTGGCACTTCTACACGAGACGACAGAGTGCACCCAGGCCATGCCCGAAAAATGGTAGCCAAAATGAATGACATGGGCTACAAAACCTACTATTATGAAAATACAGAAGGAGGCCATGCTGGTTCTTCTACCAATGAACAAAGTGCCAAATCAAATGCGTTGATGTATTCTTATTTGTGGAAGAAGTTGAAGTAAATAACTCATTAAAAATATAAAATCATGAAACAAATAATCTTATTATCATTAACATTTCTTTTCGTCTTCTTTGGAAGTAAAATCCAAGCTCAAACCTACAATACAGACAAAAGCCTCAAAGGATTTGACAAATACATTGAGCAAGTAATGCAAGACTGGAATGCACCAGGCATTGCAGTTGGTATTATCATAAAAGACGAACTGGTCTATGCTAAAGGCTTTGGCTACAGAGATCTAGAAAACAAACTACCTGTAACATCAAAGACATTGTTTCCCATTGGATCAAATACGAAGCTCTTTACCGCAGTTGCGATGGGAATACTTGTAGAAGATGGCACATTAGCTTGGGATAAACCCATCAGCAATTTTGTGCCGAAAATAAAATTCAATACACAAGAGCTTTATAACACGGTTACCCTTAGAGACATGTTAGCACATAGAACAGGTATTTCACGCCATGATGATATTTGGTATAAATCTGATTTTAGTCGGAAAGAACTCTATGATCGCTTGCAATTTCTTGAACCGGTGCAGCCCTTGAGACAGAGCTTTTTATATAACAATTTAATGTACATGGCTTCTGGTTACAATTTGGAATTACTAACTGGCAAAACGTGGGAACAATTTGTTCAAGAAAATATCCTCTCTCCTTTATCTATGAATAGCACGCTTTTTACAATAGAAGCCATGGAAAAAACAACAGATTTTGCTGTTCCATATTACGAAGATAGAGACACAGACCTGCTAGCTAAATATCCATTTTATAGAGAAATGCAAGGTGTTGGGCCTGCGGGCTCTATTATTTCTAATTTGGAAGACATGTCTAACTGGGTCAGTGCCTTAATGAATAAAGGTGATTTTCAAGGTAAAAATGTCATCTCAAATGACATTCTTAGGGAAACACTTCAACCAGCAATGGCTTTGCCTAATACAGCTTTGGATACAAAAGGATATGATGAAATCTTAAATACTGCTTACGGAATGGGCAGAGCTTCTGCTTCCTATAAGGGTCATTTTCTCACGAGACATGGAGGTGCTATTGGTGGTTTTTACTCTCAAGTTTCCTTGATGCCTTATGATGATATTGGCGTTGTTGTATTTGTAAACGGTCAACATAACAGAGCCTTATCAGAATTTATTACATATAACATTTATGATCGCTTATTAGGCTTTGAGCAAACAGATTTTAACGGCAGAAGTCTAAAAGAGAGAATAGATGGTAAAGAGGCTGCCAAAGAAGCAAGAAAGACCGCAGGCGATACACGAATAACTAACACCACACCATCGCATCCCTTAACCGATTATGTAGGACAATATGAAGATCCGGCTTATGGTATCTTATCAATAACCTTAGATGGAGCGGCCCTTGCGTTTGATTTTCATAATACTAAACTACCACTAGATCATTATCATTATGACCGATTTGACACGCCAGATGACCAACTATTAGGTAAGTATTCTGTCAATTTCTCAACCAATCCGCAAGGCGAAATAGCCACTGCCGTCATGTCTATTGATGAAGGTGAAGTAGCCTTCTTAAAAAAACCAGATGCCTCACTTTCAGCTGCAACTACCTTAAATAACTACGTTGGTAGCTATGAACTAGCTGGAGACATAGTTAAAATTGAATTAATGGACGGAAATCAATTGATAGCATTAAGCACTGGTCAGCCAAGTTTAACGCTTGTGCCTTATAAGACCCACAAGTTTAAGCTAAAAGAGTTTTCAGATTACACGATTGAGTTTTCTTCAGAAGGTGACATTATTAAAAAAATGAAGTTAATAGTGCCTGGCGGAGCTTATGATTATGTCAAAAAGTAAAGGTATTGGTAAGTATAGAATACTATAAATGAATCAAAAAAAAACACTCATGAAACAAATAATTTACCTCTTTCTATTTAGCATCGGATTATTTTACATTCCAGTTGCCAACGGACAAGCTATAAGTAAGGACAATCTTGAAGCTAAAATTGACGCTTTAATTCCGAAACAAATAAATGATACGACTGCAGGACTTGTAGTTGGGATTGTTCACAAAGGAGAACTCATATTTAGCAAGGGATATGGACTTGCTAATTTGTCTTATGGAATCCCAAACGATTCCAAATTGGTGTATAATTTAGGTTCTGTGAGTAAACAGTTTCTGGGCTATGCATTTGCTATGCTGCACGTAAAAGGTGTTTTAAATATAGATGACCCTGTTTCAAAGCACCTTGAAAATTGGCGTGAATTTGAGAAAAAAGTTACCTTAAGGCATCTCCTTTCACATACGAGTGGTTACAGGGAAGCTTATACAACCTCTAATCTTGCAGGTAGAATCATAGGTGTTGATCGTCTCACAATAGAAGAATGTCTTAATGTGGTTAGAAAACAACCACAGTTAGAATTTACCCCAGGCTCACATTGGACTTATAACAGTACTGCGTGGGTTATTTTAGCAGAGGTTCTGGAGAAAGTAACGGGTCAGCCAGCCGATGACTGGGTAGAGGAAAATATTTTACTACCGCTTGACATGAAGGATACGCAGATTGAGAGTTATGTGGGAGAAGTCATCCATAATACCGCAGAATCCTATTCTTATGAGAAGGAAAAAGGGTATGTAAATGAAAAAAGCAATCGGGCTATTTTTGGTGCTGCGGATGTTAATTCCAGTATTGATGATTTAGTGAAATGGATTACTAATTTCCGTACCGCAACGGTTGGAGGAAAAGCTGTAAACGAATTATTTTTTGATCCATTTATTTTAAATAATGGTTCCAATTCTGAGTATGCCCTAGGTATACAAAACGGTTCTTACCGCGGTCTAAAAAGATACAGACATACAGGAGGTCATGAAGCATTTAGCACGCAGTTGAGTTACTACCCTGATCAGGATCTTGGAATCATAACCATATCAAATTTTGGTCGAACAGGATGGGTTCCAACAACACAAATGGCAGATATTTTACTTCAAGAATATTTCCCTACTGAAGCAGAAATAGAAACACCAAATTTCGAAATTAAAAAAAAGAAATTAAAACAACTTGAAGGACTTTATATCGCATCCATTTTCAATAGTACACGTCATTTAAAAATTGCTAAAGATACACTCACCATTGATGGTATAACAAAACTTATTCCACTATCAGAAAACACTTTTCAAGTTAAGGACGGTACTGAACAATTTCAATTTACGAACTTAACTACCACTGGAGAAACAACATTAAGTACGAGTAAAAATGAAATGTACACTAAAGTTGAAGCATGGAAACCCACTGCTGAAAATCTATTAGCATTTGAAGGGGATTACTGGAGTGATGAATTGGAAACGGTGTACCATCTTATCGTAAAAGATGGAAAACTAACTATTCAACATCGTTGGTTAGGTGAGGTATCTTTAGAACCGATTGCAAATGATTTTTTTAAAACGGACGATGGGTACTACATGAAATTTAATCGAAATACGAAGGGTGGTATTTCAAATTTGAGCATGAGTTCTGGTAGAACATTAAATGTTATTTTTAAAACTATGAATGAGTAACTAGCTGTTACAATTTATTGTGGTTCAGTACATATCACACTAAAATTCCCGATTTTAATCACTCGCCATTGCTCAGATTGGCGATTAACAACAACTGAAAACACAATAAATGACTCATTAAAAACAAAAAATCATGAAAATAAGGCCAGCATATTTTTAAATATTTAGAGCCACAATAACAAAATCACCTTCGAAAATAAAACTAAACTTCTAATCCGATAAAAATAACAACTAAAAAAAACAAAAAATCATGAAACACAAAGCAAAAAATTGGACTAAAACAGAATTGCAAGTTTACATTTTATTAATGTGTGCCAATGCAGATAAAGAGGAAACAAAAAAGGAACTCAACATGATATCCTCGAAGGTAGATAAGGAAACCTTTGATAAAATGGAAATGATATTTAAAGGCGATTCTGAAGAAAAAAGATTGATAAAGATTAGTAAAAATATCCAACATCAAAGCTATAGTGTGATGGAGTTAGGTGCTTTCAGAAAAGAAATTAATGAAGTTTTTTTATCGGATAATAAGTTCACAATGATGGAGAAAAGACTGGACTGGACACTTGATAATATTCTTTACTAGAATCAAATAAAGCAAGCTTTACACCTAAAAAGCTATGATAAAACTCTTTAGAAACGTTCGCCGAAAAATACTTTTTGACATGTCTTTTGAAGCTTCAGCAAAGGCAGGTAATAAATTCAGCAAATACTTCAAATACGCCATTGGTGAAATTGTCCTCGTGGTTATTGGGATTTTAATTGCGTTAAGCATCAACACCTGGAACGAAGAACGCAAAGAAAAAGCCATCGTTACCAATGTTCTGAAAAATATTAGGCACGATTTGGTTGCAGACACCCTAGTATATTCAGACCATCTTGGAAGTTTCCCTAGGGTTTTAGATTCTGCTAAATTTCTGCTTAATAGTATAAAATTAGACACATTATCAGCAACTTCTTTATTTGACAAACTACCCTATACTGCTTATAATTATACCATTAAAAATCAAAGTTATGAAAAAGTCATCAATGCAAGTATTACAGATTTTTTTGAATTCAACGAACTCTTCGATGATATCAACACCTATTATACGATAGATTCAAATTACTATGATGTCATTAAATTATGGGATACTGACGAAACCTCTACCGATGGTGTCCTTTGGATAACGATGGGATTTGAAATCGATATTTATGAAAATAATGAATTTTACAAAAAAAATGAAATCAAATTTGCACAAAGCGAAGCCACACGCAAAGCGGTGTTTTTAGAACAACTAAAGCTACCTACCATAAGAAATTCAATCAAAATGAATATGTACCGCAAAATGCGATTAAAGGAGAAGGTAGCTGATATGAAACAAAAAGCTAAAGACATTATTCTAAAAATTGATACACAGTTAAAGGAATAAGGTTTGATAACGAGCGCATTGAATTAAAAACTATTTTTATAATTAACAATAAGATTCCCGTTTTCTTCGGAAATAATAAAATTAGAGCTTTTAAAAAAGCTTTTGGAAACAAGAAATAAGCATGTTCAAAATTATATTACCAAAAGGAATTATTAATAGCGAACAGCATGCTTGTGTTGAGCCAAGTTGAAGTATAACTATTGAAAAAATAGATATAAACATGAAAAAAAGTCCCGTTAGAGACAAACTATTGGTAAAAGAAATACATATAAATAATCTCGTGCCTTTAGGTACGATACATCATATTACGTACCTAAAGGCACGTTTTTTAACCTCAACATCTTGAATTTACCTAGATAAAGTCCCTAGAGGGACAAAACAACAAATAGATGCATGATAAAACTCTTTAGAAAAATCCGTCAAAATATGATTAAAGAGAACAAAGCCTCGAAATATTTGCTCTACGCCATTGGCGAAATCTTTCTTGTAGTCATTGGGATTTTGATTGCTCTACAAATTAACACATGGAATCAAGAACGCATCTTAAAAATTGAAGAAAAAGGCATTATAAAAAGCTTACATAACGAATATTTACAAAATAAAAAGCTCATAACAACAAGTATTACACAATCCGAGACCTGCATACATACCCTTAAAAGCATAATGAATCTTATTGGTAAAGACGAAGAATTCACTAGGAAAGCAAATAGCGATAGTTTACTATTTTATGCATTTGACCCTCCAATTTTCAGACCATCCGAGAATACAATTTCCGGACTTATCCAATCAGGACGTTTAGAGTTAATTCAAAATAAGGATTTGGTAAATTTAATATATGAATGGGGACGGACCATGAAAGCCCTAACCGATAATTCAAAACGCATAATGATTAATCTTGATGACCGAGTATTTCCTTATTTATCAAAACATTATTCCTTAAAAGATATGGACGCTTATGGTGAACTACAATGGGAAAACAAAACCATTTTAGAGATTGGTAAACTGAAAATTTTTGAGAATATTGAATTTGAAAACATTACAGACGATTTTATATATAGAGTACTCTACAATAAAAACAAGCTCGTTGAATTAGAAACCATTATCGATACTATCTTAAAGGAAACTGAACAATGATTAAACTCTTCCGAAACATCCGCAAAAACCTTATCGCAGAAGGTAAAACCACCAAATACTTCAAATACGCCATTGGTGAAATTGTGCTTGTGGTCATTGGGATTTTAATTGCCTTGTCCATCAATAATTGGAATGAAGGAAGAAAGGACAAAAATCGGATGATTACTAATATCCACTCGATAAGAGAGGACATCGAGTTAGACTTATTGGATTATCGAAATATCAATACCATTCTGAACAAACAAATTAAAGCAGGAAGGGATATCATTACAATAATGGAATCTGAAAATCATTTTATAGCCGATTCACTTAAATTTATATTGGATTTCAATGCCATGACCTCTACCACAACACTGATTGAAACCAACAACACTTGGGATTTCCTAAATTCGTCTGGGATCATTTCCGAATTTCCAGATTTAAAATTAAAAAAAAATGCTTCAGGATTATGATAACGATTACAATCAACTCCTAGACGGCTTGAACGTTTCGGCAAATCCAGCTAGATTGGAAATCCGCAAATTAAAATATGAACTTTTCAGCGATACCGAACACAGAAAATTTTTCCCGACCGCTACACCTATTCCCCCAAATAGAGAATCCTACGCTTCAATTTTAAATGATAAACGAGTATTGCCCATTTGTAGATATATTGGGAGCAACGCAACTTACTTTGACGGTCGTGTTCAAATTCTAACCCATAAAGCGAATGACATTCTCAATTATTTGAACAACAAATATGAATGATTTATGATTAAACTCTTCCGAAACATCCGCCAAAACCTTCTCAATGATGGCAAAACGACAAAATATTTTAAATATGCTATTGGCGAAATCATCCTCGTGGTTATTGGGATTTTGATTGCTCTACAAATTAACACATGGAATCAAGAACGCATCTTAAAAATTGAAGAAAAAGGCATTATAAAAAGCTTACATAACGAATATTTACAAAATAAAAAGCTCATAACAACAAGTATTACACAATCCGAGACCTGCATACATACCCTTAAAAGCATAATGAATCTTATTGGTAAAGACGAAGAATTCACTAGGAAAGCAAATAGCGATAGTTTACTATTTTATGCATTTGACCCTCCAATTTTCAGACCATCCGAGAATACAATTTCCGGACTTATCCAATCAGGACGTTTAGAGTTAATTCAAAATAAGGATTTGGTAAATTTAATATATGAATGGGGACGTACCATGAAAGCCTTAACCGATAATTCAAAACGCATAATGATTAATCTTGATGACCGAGTATTTCCTTATTTATCAAAACATTATTCCTTAAAAGATATGGACGTTTATGGTGAACTACAATGGGAAAACAAAACCATTTTAGAGATAGATAAACTGAAAATTTTTGAAAATATTGAATTTGAAAACATTACAGACGATTTTATATATAGAGCACTCTACAATAAAAACAAGCTCGTAGAATTAGAAACCATTATCGATACTATCTTAAAGGAAACTGAACAATGATTAAACTCTTCCGAAACATCCGCAAAAACCTTATCGCAGAAGGTAAAACCACTAAATACTTCAAATACGCCATTGGTGAAATTGTGCTTGTGGTAATTGGGATTTTGATTGCTCTTTCCATAAACAATTGGAATGAAGGAAGAAAAGCTAATATTTTTGAAGATGAAATATTAAATTTAATAGACCAAAATTTAGAAATTGACTCTATTTCAATATCCGAAGAATTATACAAAACCAAGCAGGCTATTGAACTCACAGATCGTTTACTACAAAAAGTGTCACAAAAAGAGTATAGTGATAGTTTAAATAATTGGATGGGGAAAATCATTTCCTTTGAACGATTTAAATCTCAATCTAGTGCGTTTGAAGTCTTAAAAGCTAGGGGAATAGAAACTATTTCAAATAAAGAGCTACAAATAAAATTAATATCTTATTACGACGAAAGTTTGTACAAATTATACGAAAGCTTAAGTGATGTTAATGTTTCATTTATGGCTGATTGGGTGCCCGTTATCAAAACAGAATTTTTCGATTTCAAATGGAAGGAATATTGTATACCAACAGACTCAAAAGCTTTCTTTGAAAAACCATCCTCTATTATTCTTTTTAAAATATACAAAGACAATCGATTAGGTCAAGTGCGTAATATGGAAAGTGCTTCGGCAAAAATATCTGAAATAAGAACCTTGATAAAAAAAGATTTTAAATGATAAAACTCTTTAGAAAAATACGTCAAGACCTCCTGAACGAGGGCAAAACCAGTAAGTACTTTAAATACGCCATTGGCGAAATCATCCTCGTGGTGATTGGGATTTTAATAGCATTATCAATTAACAATTGGAATGAAAACCGAAAAGCTACTATTGAAGAAACCGCTATTCTAGAAAGTCTTTACGAAAATTTAATACTAGCCAATCAACAATCAGAAGTACTAATTACAGATGAGAAGACTCTAAAACAATTACTCATTCGTGTACTAAGAGTTGAAACTAAACCTGTCGAAATAGAAAGACATACAATTTCAGATTCAATTTTTAAAAGTGCAGTTTGGGATTTGCAAAGTGACTTACCTATTATTAACACTTACGTAAACCTAAAAAACAGTAATAAAATAAGCCTAATTAAGAGTAAAACTATCAATAAAAAATTTACCGATTTAGACTTTCACTTCAATAAACTAAATGATGCACTTGAAGATAGATTGAGTGTTCATCAAATTAGAATAGACGACATTTTAGAAAAAGATGTCAATTTTATTCTTTTGATTAAATCTAACGTTCCGGAAATTAGTACTGTAAATGAATCACCAAATAACTATGAGGAGATCCTAAAGGATAAAAGAATAAGAAACCTACTAGGAATGAAACTGGACTTTACTCAAGATGTTATTGATCGTCGTGTAGCTCTAGATATAGAAATGGAGTATTTAACAAGCCTGATTGTACTAGAATTGAATAACAGGTAACAATAGCAAAAGCAAAATACCACATAAAACCACTCGTAAAAATTTGAATATGAAGACAAAATTAGTTTTAGGCAGTTGGCTGGCTATCGTCATCTGTTTATCCGCACACAGTCAAACCCTTGATCAGAAATATGCCAAAAATGTAACATCGATAACTGCAATCGTTGATGCGTATTACGATGTGATTTCAGGCGCAAGTACAGATCATTGGCAATTTGAAAAAGATAGGTATTTACATTCTGCTACTGCGCTCATAACACGCTTAGACGACAATGGAAAAGCAGATGTGCACACTTTAGAAGCAGAATACGTCCCATTATTATTGCTGCCTAAAGAAGATTTTTACGAAACGGAACTTAAACGAAAAGTAAGTCAATATGGTAATATGGCGCAAGTATGGAGTGCTTATGAAGTAAGAACCAACCCAGAAATCGCTTCAAATAGTAGAGGTTTGAATAGCATTCAACTTCATTTTGAAAACGGAAGATGGTTTATAGACAGTTGGACGACGCAAATGGAAACGAAGAGCAATACTATAGTCGCGGATTTCATGAAAACAGAGTAAAGTTTTAAATCAATAAAAGCTGTGCTCAATTAAAAATTGTGTGTGTCAATTAAAGGAGACTGTTATGATTAAATTCTTTAGGAAAACCAACAAACCTGAGTCGCTGGCAGGCACGCCCACCCATTTAGCATTACTGCTGATGAGGATCTTTCGAAGGCTGTACCCACAATAAACCGTACTCTTATGTTAACCATTTTGTGTATTTAGGCTTGTAAAAAATAGATTCCCATTTTCATGGGAATTTGTGTGCCACATAAAAAACGTCTTTTTAGGGACGAGCTATTGGTAAACTTATACTAACGGAGAAGTTGTTCGTGCCTTTAGGTACGATATATCATATCACGTACCTAAAGGCACGTTTTTTAACCTCAGCATTTTGAATTTACCAAGATGAAGTCCCTAGCGGGACAAAACTAGCAAACTAAAAAGATTCCCATTTTCATGGGAATTTGTGTGCCACATAAAAAACGTCTTTTTAGGGACGAGCTATTGGTAAGCCCATACTTACGGAGAAGCTCGTGCCTTTAGGTAGGATATATCACGTACCTAAAGGCACGTTTTTAACCTCAGTATTTTGAATTTACCAAGATGAAGTCCCTAGCGGGACAAAACAACAAACCAAAATAGATTCCCATTTTCATGGGAATTTGTGTGCCACATAAAAAACGTCCCGTTAGGGACAAGTTATTGGTAAACATAAACTAATGGAGAAGTTGTTCGTGCCTTTAGGTACGATATATCATATCACGTACCTAAAGGCACGTTTTTTAACCTCAGCATTTTGAATTTATCAAGATGAAGTCCCTAGCGGGACAAAACAACAAACCATAAAAGATTCGCATTTTCACGGGAATTTGTGTGCCACATAAAAAACGTCCCGTTAGGGACAAGCTATTGGTAAACATAAACTAATGGAGAAGTTGTTCGTGCCTTTAGGTACGATATATCATATCACGTACCTAAAGGCACGTTTTTTAACCTCAGCATTTTGAATTTATCAAGATGAAGTCCCTAGCGGGACAAAACAACAAACCATAAAAGATTCGCATTTTCACGGGAATTTGTGTGCCACATAAAAACGTCTTTTTAGGGACGAGCTATTGGTAAACTTATACTAACGGAGAAGTTGTTCGTGCCTTTAGGTACGATATATCATATCACGTACCTAAAGGCACGTTTTTTAACCTCAGCATTTTGAATTTACCAAGATGAAGTCCCTAGCGGGACAAAACTAGCAAACTAAAAAGATTCCCATTTTCATGGGAATTTGTGTGCCACATAAAAAACGTCTTTTTAGGGACGAGCTATTGGTAAGCCCATACTTACGGAGAAGCTCGTGCCTTTAGGTAGGATATATCACGTACCTAAAGGCACGTTTTTAACCTCAGCATTTTGAATTTACTAAGATGAAGTCCCTAGTGGGACAAAACTAGCAAACCAAAATAGATTCCCATTTTCATGGGAATTTGTGTGCCACATAAAAAACGTCTTTTTAGGGACGAGCTATTGGTAAACCTATACTTACGGAGAAGCTCGTGCTTTTATGTAGGATATATCACGTACCTAAAGGCATGTTTTTTAACCTCAACATTTTGAATTTATCAAGATGAAGTCCCTAGCGTAGCGGGACAAAACAACAGAGGAATCGAAGAAGATTCCCATTTTCATGGGAATTTGTGTGCCACATAAAAAACGTCTTTTTAGGGACGAGCTATTGGTAAACCTATACTAACGGAGAAGCTCGTGCCTTAAGGTAGGATATATCATATCACGTACCTAAAGGCACGTTTTAACCTCAGCATTTTGAATTTACCAAGATGAAGTCCCTAGCGGGACAAAACAACAGACGAATCGAAGAAGCGCTACTACACTAAAAAACATACCCTATCCTAAAGTCAAAAAAGTCTGCAACATGCAGGTGTGCTTTTAAGTTAAACCCTGCAAAAACGTGTTTTGTAAAATGATAGCTGAGTCCGTAGCGTTGGTATACTGCATCTGTAGAGCTATTCTGTTTAAAATAATAAACCCCTAATTGTTGACTAAAAGTAACACTGCCTAACCAAAACTCATGACCTCCTAAAAACGCTCCTTGACCGAAGGCCGCATTGCTGCCCTCTAAGGTAAAGCGCTCTTTTCTGGAGTAATCAAAAATCCACTCGGTTCCTGCTGTCAAAGCGCTCCTGCCACCAACCCATCTTGCATAGTTCCCCAGAAATCCTAATACATAGAATTTATCTTTATCTCCCACATTGGCATTGCTCCAGCCAGAAAAATGCACCAACGACCACCGTGTTTTATCGTCTGGAGGCTCCCGCTGTCCATTTTTGGCAAGGGAGGGAAACTCAATGGGCTCAAGACTGGTGTTTAATCCTATATTTAAACTTGGAAAATTCAATCCTTTATTGGGGGTGCTTACCCCTCCGTTGGAGATGTGATTGTACTTGGCTGCTAGTCTTAGATTGAGCTTGTCTGTGAGCCTGTAATTTACACCTACGCCTAGTACAATCATAAAATTAAACAAGGTACTGTAGGATTCATTTAGAGGATTGGTTATGTCATCATACTGCTGAGTTAAAAAAGCACCCCCTAGGCCCATTCTTACAAATAAATTGATTCGCTTTTGAGTTAAGAAGTAGGGCTCTACATAGGCTAAAGGAACAATACCTATACCCAGCACTTCAGGGTTATCCCAGTCCCAATACGCAAGGCTAACTCCTACTCTGGGAAAGCAATTGCAAAAGTCCCAAGATTCTTGCGTAATTAAGTGTTTACTCCAATCCAATCTTATGGCAAAGGGATAGGCATCATCAATTTGTCTAAGCGATTCTGTATGTTTTAATAAATTACCATAATCAAAACTTATCCCCAAAACCGTAGGGCTACTTTCGGTGAAAATGCCATCATCTTGAGCTTTAGCAACAAAGCTTATAGAATTAAACACAATTAAAAATAGCATTAATTTTTTCATACTAAGATTGAAGTATACATAAATAGTCAATTCTGAAAAAAGATACAAAATCACTTCTTTTCGTGTATCCGCGATAGTATTCTTTAGGCCTATTAGTTCAAGTATAAATATATGGACTAAAATTTATTAGCTTAAGATGCCTGTATGGAAAATTAATAAAAATTATTTGTATATCCGTTAACACACCTAAACTTTATATTGAATCCGAATATCGCTTTTCCCCTCCCGACAGCTATCGGGACTAAAGGGTGCCGATATTCTAAAATCTTTAACTAATTTAGAATTTTTGCACCCTTTAGGGCAGGGGCAATAAAAATTCGGTCGCAATAAGTGTAAGGTTTCTTCATTAGGATAAAAACGGACATACATAAAATTATTCTAAAAACTTAAGAGTGGACAGGTCCCTTAAAATCTTAATGCGAGATTGAAAAAATAGCCATCGAGATCTTTTTAACTAATTATAGTTGTGTTGTATTATTTCTCTTTTTTCTGCAGTCCCATATTGGTGATTTTAGTCTGTTTTTTTTTCCTGAAGTTTCGATATTTATTTGCGCTTCGATCTATTCACGGTGCACCTTTTTTAAAAGATTAAGATAGTTTTTTGATCAATTCACAGGTAAAGAAGGTTAGTTTTCTAATACCTTTGCAAAAATAAAAAAGTGGCCTTACAGAACTTCATTTTTACTGCATGAGGCTATAAAACCATCAATTTTAGCAAAAGAAATTGGATCTAAATTTGAGCTTTATAATGCTTCACAGTAGCTCATTATTACAAACTGATTTAATTGCAAATAATTAAAAATAAGAATGTCCATTAAATCAAATGTTATGTAATAAGCCATTTCTCATTGCAAAATTAGCAGAAGCAGAAAACCGCGTACTTCTCTTTATAACAGAATTTAGCGTAGCAACTAAAAATTAGAAGTAAAATTAACTTCCATTCCAAGTTCTTCTGCTCCAAATAAGTTGAAAGATGCAGGAAAACAAATTATAGCTAGGGTTGTGTTGGAAGATGTGCTTAAAATGGCCGAAAAATTAAAGTTAGAAATAAATGTGTAGCTCGAAATTAACAGACAACATACAAATTCGAATAAAAAATAATAAAAACAATAACCCCAAACTAGAATGAAAGAAAATAATTTATTACAAAAAGAAACCAGTCCCGTACACCAAGAAGTACTTGACGCGAATGATAATTATGCTGCCAGTTTTGGAGAAAAAAAGGATTTAGGATTGCCTCCTGCAAGAAAATTTGCAATTCTTACTTGCATGGATGCGCGTCTTGACCCCGCAAAATATGCAGGTTTGTCAGAGGGTGATGCCCATGTGATTAGAAATGCTGGCGGACGAGCGAGCGATGACGCCATTCGCTCCTTAGTAATTTCACACAAACTTTTAGGAACAGCCGAGTGGTTTGTTATTCATCATACAGATTGCGGTATGACGTATTTCACCGATGAAATCATGCGTGATTTACTTTCTAAAAGTCTCTCTACTGCATCGGTAGACCAAGACGGTTGGAAAAATGTGAGTGAGGAAGGTGGTTCTAAAGAAGCCAATAACATTTCTTTTTTAACCATTACCGACCAAGCAGAGAGTATTGTGGAAGATGTTAACCGAATTAAAAATCATCCATTGGTACCTTCCTATATTCCAGTTTACGGCTATATTTTTGATGTAAAATCAGGGAAATTAATCGAAATTCCTGAAGCCACTCAAATCGGTAGAGCAATTTAGGACTCCTACCAAATTAAATTTATAATGTCGTATAAATAAATTGAATTATACTTCGATGTTGCTCAGCACAGGTTTTTTGATTGATCGAAGTTAAAAATAATTAGCATAGCCTTAGTTACGGTAATTATTTTTGATAAAAAGCAAGCGAAAAAAGCCTGTGCTGAAATCGTATCGGTAAAACGATCTATGGCGACATTATAGGTTTAAATTGGTATCATTAGGAGTAGCGATTCCACTGATAGTAACAGATGCTATAAAAGAACTGAGGCAAATGGCTAATTATATTTACGATTTGCCAATTTATAAGAGGATGATCTTATATTTGTTTACCAAATCAGAAAAGCCCCCGCTAAAAATTGGGGCAGGCTTTGAGAAGAGAGTCTTTCGAGTGCTGAGTTTGTCGAGGCCTTCTATATGAGTTTGAGACTGAAATGCATATAGTCTACTCAACTAAAAACACGTTGGCACAATTAAAAAAAAACAGGAATGAAAACAAAACTTTTACTACTATTGCTTATTTCAAGTTCATATCTAACTGCTCAAAATGATGGCTGGCATATAAGTACAAAAGAAAATTCTGATTATACAGGAATTGCTATTGCAAATGGAAGAATAGGGATGTTGACATCTTCAAAGCCTCTTCAAATACAGCACATAGTTCTAAACAATGTCTATGATGTAGACCCTGTTTTAAAAGTAAGTCAGATTCTTCACGGTATGAATTTCGGAAACCTTGATATGTATATTGATGGTGAAAAAATTACAGAGGATAATATCTCAAATTGGCAGCAGACAATGGATATGAAAAGTGCTTCGATAACTACAAATTTTGATTACAAAGGCATAGCGAAAATTTCTTGTACGGTATACGCTCTTCGTAATTTGCAGTATACGGGATATATAGATGTTAGTATTCAGGCTGCTAAAGAAATAGATTTAAAAGTGATTGGAAAAATACTAATCCCTAAAGAATATCAAGTTCCAAAAAATACATTCCAAATCTTAAAAGATCTAGAAACAACAATGCCAATCTTACAATCTGTTGCTAAAAGCCCATTTGGAAAACACCTAGTGAGCACTTCAAGTACATTTATATGGCACAAAATAAATTCTTCTAGAGAGCAGCAAAGACCAGAATTAAAACATAAAATCGTTTCTGACTATGAAAACACATTATCATTCGATTATAACATAAAGAAAAATGAAAATTTAGATTTTGCCTGGACTGCGGCACAATGTACAACCCAAGATTTTGCAGATCCAAAATCAGAATCAGAAAGAATGGTCATTTTCAATTTGTTAAATTCAAAAGAAGTTCTCTTGGCCCAACATAAATCTCAATGGAATAAATTATGGGAAGGGGATATAATTATCGAAGGCGATTTACAGTCTCAGCAAGACGTTCGTTTAGCACTATATCATTTATATGCATTTGGACGTGGAGATTCAGATTTAAGTATTCCTCCAATGGGACTTTCTCTGCAGGTTCCTTATAACGGACATATATTTTGGGACACGGAAATATGGATGTTTCCGCCTTTACTTATGCTAAATCAAGATATTGCTCGGTCTTTAGTTAATTATCGTTCAGACCGTTTAGAGCCCGCAAAAAAGAAAGCTATAAATTATGGTTATCAAGGAGCAATGTTTCCTTGGGAGAGTGACGATACTGGGGAGGAGGCAACTCCACCTTTTGCACTCACAGGGCCATTTGAACATCACATAACAGCAGATATTGCAATTGCATTTTGGAACTATTATCGCGTTACTAAAGACAAAAAATGGTTAGTGGAAAAAGGATATCCTTTAATGAAAGAAGTAGCAGATTTTTGGTTAAGCCGAGTCACACCAAACAACGACGGTAGTTATTCCATTGATAATGTTGTTGGGGCTAATGAATTTGCACCAAATGTTAATGACAATGCTTTTACTAACGGCGCTGCTATTACTGCACTAGAATTTACTACTAAAGCAGCACTAGAAATTGGAGTTACTCCAAATCCAAAATGGAGATCAGTAGCAGAAAAAATTAAAATACTGAAATTTAAAGATGGTACTACTAAGGAACACGAAAATTATAATGGAGAAATAATTAAACAAGCAGATGTAAATTTACTTTCTTTTCCTTTAAATATTGTAGATGACAAGGAGACTATACTTAAAGATTTGAAATATTACGAACCTAAATTATCAAAAGAAGGACCTGCGATGGGGAAATCTATTTTTTCGATATTGTATGCAAGACAAGGTGATGTATCAAATGCGTACCGCCTTTTCAAGGAAAGCTATGTGCCTAATCAGCAAGCGCCTTTTGGTGCATTATCGGAGGTGGCAACTTCAAACTTTTCCTATTTCGCTACAGGAGCGGGTGGGATGTTGCAATGCGTATTGTTTGGTTTTGGCGGACTAGAATTTACCGATAATGGAATTGTTCAAAAAAAACCTATTCTTCCAAAAGAGTGGAAATCCTTAACCATCAAAGGTGTAGGAAAGGATAATAAAACTTTCCGAATCGAAAACTAACTTAATTTTTATGATGTAAAAACGGATTACTAATAAAATAGTGGAGTTAAAAATAAACAGAAAAACCTCAGTCATTCGCCTTAAAATGCTTTTCTCGTTTTAGGTCGGTTAACCTTCGGTAAATGATGTTTTTGAAAGCTGAGGTTTCATCATTATCAAACTGAGTCTCGTAGCGTTTATAGTAAGCTAATTTTTTATTGGTATCTGTATAGAGACGATCTGCGGCCAATGCCATTTCTACATAAGCTCTTTCATACTTGGGTGACTTCTTTATGACAAGCTCTAGCAACTGTATACCTTCTTTCAATTTGTCTTGTTTAATCTTAGCCAGAGCCAAAGTAAAACGCTCCTGGTCCAAGCTGGTGTCCTTTAACTTAATGGAGAGCTGGGCATGGCTTTCCGCAGATTCAAAATCCTTAACCATGGAATATACTTTTGCTAATTGATGGTGGTATCTAAAATTCTTTGGCTCTATCCTAAGTAACCGCTTGTAGTAAACAATCGATTTTTGAAGTTGAGACGTATTGGCATAAGCAATAGCCATTTTCTCGACTACAAATTTTGGAGGTGTGGTGAGTTGTTCGAGATTCTCAAAAGCTTCTAAGGCTAAATTCAATTTTCGTTGTTGGTAGTAGATTTGCCCTTGTAAACCGATTATCTTTTGATTGGAAGGGTTGAAAGTAAGAGCAACTTGGCAAGTTTCTTCTGCTTTTTTAAAACTGCGAATCTTGAAATAATATGTTGCCAAAGCATAGGCAGCAGCCTGGTGACTAGGGTCTTGTTGTAAAGCCTTCAAATAAAATATATCCACAGACTTGGAGCCAAGCTCTGCTTTGGTAAGGCCTAGTTGGTAAGAGAACTCGGGATTGCCAGGAAAGTGATCGTGGAGTTGTGTAAATAAACTGTCTGCAGGCTTAAATTGATTATTATCTTTTAAAAGCTTGGCATATACAAATTGATATCTGGGGTTATCCTCTTCTGTGAATAAGGCCTCCCGATAGGCGTCCAAAGCTTTCTTATAAAACCTTTTGGCGTGAAGACTTCTAGCTCTTAGGATTTTAGACTCAAAATGAGTAGGGGGTGAGTTTTCATAATTCTCAAGGACTTTAGAATACTCCCCGACAGCAAACAAACTATCTAGATCCTGACCAAAACATTCTTGTACACCCCCAAAAAGGTGTACAAGAATAAGCAGGATGAAGCTTGTCTTAATCTTCATTACTAACCATAAAAGTAATAGGCAAAGAGTAGAGAACATCCACTTTCTCACCGCCCTGTTCACCAGGTTTCATAGTGGGTAATTTATTGATGACTCGTTCCCCTTCAACCTTGAGTATTGGATGCGGAGCCCTAGCTCTTACGTCTACTATTTTGCCAGTTTTGTCAATTTTAAATTGGACATAAACTCTATTTGTTCCTTTAAGTCCTAAACCAGACGCTAGATTGGTGTTGAAGTTCTCATTAACAAATTGACTTATTTCTTTACTCATGCATTCTTTGCGCTCATCATTAGAGTCCAAGGTTTCACAGCCAGGGAAGACGGGAACATTCTCAATAACTGCAAAAGGCACGTTTCCTATGCTATTACCCTTTTCAATTTCTGTAACCGTAGTTGTAGGGTTGTTTTTTTGTTTTAGGTAATCCTCATAGGTTTGAGATTTCACCTTTTCAAGTAATTCTTTGTTGTAACTTCTTAAATCTGGATCATTTTTGGTTTGTTCTACAAGTTGTTCCACCATGTAAGTCACAGCTGCATTCTGCCTATAGAAATCTTCTTTGTTTTTAACGTCTATTGGAGTTTTAAACTTGCTCGGCATATCATCAGAGTACATCCCATATTTAGCCACAGCTTCCTTCAGCTCTTTCATATACTGGGCTTTGAGTTGTTCTGCTTCAGATTGCTCGGCAAGTTGCTGGATAGCTTCCTTGCTTTCTTCTTTACAGGCCGTGTACGTAAGCATTAAAGCAACGAGTGGTAAAATCAGAAGATATTTTAATTTACTTCTGGAGCTAGAATTCTTTTTTTGTAACATCATAAGTCTTAGTTTTAATTGTGAATGGTTAAAAAACGAGTTGGAAAACTCAAAATTCTGTGTACCAAAAGCTTGGTTAAGTAAGCTTTGGGCATACTCTTTCTTGCTTAAGTGCTGAGCCGCAACTGCATCCGCTTGGAGCTCATGCACCAGCAATAGCTCTCTTTTCAATACATGGTGGGCTGGACTCAGCCATAGCAAAGTGCGTACTATTTCAGAAAATAACAGGTCAACTCCATGATTGGCTTTTGCATGTTCCAGCTCATGGACTATAATTTTATCTCGCTGGTCTTCAGCAATTTGGTCTCCAATAAAAATGGAATTCCAAAAGGTAAAAGCAGTGTTGGAGGAGGACAGGCTGTAACATTTTATGTTCTCTTTATACGACTCAAAAGTCGCTGTCGCTATGACTTGCTTAAGTTTCCAATACCCTATGCTGAATTTGATGCAGAATACACCTAAGCCCATAAGATACACAAGCTTCAAAATCGCGTCTAGAGTCCAAGACGACGTCTGGGGAGTAGAGGCTTGCCCTGAAGCCGTTAAGATCACTTCTTCACCTATCAAAAAATAATTTTGTAATTGAAAGGTGGTTTGTTCTGCAGCATTAGCACTCCCCAGATCGAAGGCCAAAAAGCCTAAGTCTAGCAGAGGAAGTATAAAAGAAAGCAGAGCAGTTCCTAGCAAATACAAGCGGTTGTAGGAATAGAAGGTTTCTTTTTTAAAAACCAGATAGAGTCCCAAAAAACAACTTTGAAAAAGGATAACATCCAAGATATAAAGTCCCATTAGTCTTCGGTTTTATCGATGTCTTTAAGTATGCTTTCCAGATCTTTGGCGCTCATATTGTTCTCTTTTACAAAAAAGGAAACCATGTTTTTAAACGATCCTTCATAGTAGGAGTTTACCATCTTTTTCATGCTGGCTTTCTGGTAAGTAGATTTGTCCACAAGGGCAAAATATTTAAAACCTCTACCTGCTTTTTCATGACCTACAAATCCCTTGTCTTCCAAAATTCTTATAATGGTCGACACTGTGTTATAAGCAGGTTTAGGCTCTGGCATATCTACAATAAGCTCGGCAACACGAGCATTTTCTCTTTGCCATAAGAGGTGCATAATGTCTTCTTCGGCTCTGGTCAGTGGTCTCATAAGTTATAATTTTTGACTAATGTAAACTAATAGTATAGTTAAACTACTATGTTAGTTGTTAAAGTTTGTTTTTAGATGGTTTTAAAAAACCTTAGGTTTACTTAAATTTTGAACTTATGGCTATAATACCAAATTAGACCTATAATGACGCAATAAATCGTTTCTTTTTCGCCTGCTTTTCATCAAAAATAATTACCGTAGCTAAGGCTATGCTACTTATTTTTGATTTCAATCAATCAAAAAATAATTCAATTTATTCATACGGCATTATAAATATAATTTGGTATAATTTATCAAGTAGATGCGTTTACAGATCAGCTCTTTAAAGGAAACCCTGCTGGAGTAATGCTATTAGAAAACGGATTTTTGGAAGAAGATCTCATGCAAAACATCGTTAAGGAAATGAATGTATCTGAAGTTGCTTTCGTGGTTCCTAGAGAAAAAGAGTTCGATATTCGGTTTTTCACTCCTAAAGCAGAAGTGCCTCTTTGTGGACATGCAACCTTATCTGCAGCTCATATTCTTTTTGAAACTAAACACGTATTATCCTCAGAAACAATTCGCTTCAACGCGATGAAGGATGTGTTGGAAATTCTATCAATAGGAGGTAAGCTTCAGATGAAGTTTCCAGAGTATGAGTTAAGGCCAATTTCCATTCTAGCAGGTGATCAAAAGTTATTGAATATAAATGTGGAGGAGGCTTTCGAGGTGACCAACGATTGGAAGCTGTTGGTATTATCCTAGGAGGAAGAGCTTCAAAATTTTGTTCCACAAGCCAAGGAACTTCAGGATTTAGGTCTTGGTCAAAGCATATTTACAGCAGTATCCAAAACTCCAGAGAGGGACATAGTTTGCAGGTGTTTTGTGCCTGATTTGGGTATTCTGGAAGATCCCGTTACAGGTTCTGCTCACTGTGCCCTCGGGGTGTATTGGTCCAAAAAGCTGAATACATCCTCTTTAAAATCTGAACAAATTTCTGAGCGAAAAGGACAATTACAACTCGAGATGAAGCAAGGCAGTGTCTTTATTTTAGGAGAGGCTAAAACCGTTTTTAAAGCAGAATTTTACTTGTAGAATTTTTGAATTCATTAAATTTGTATATTTAATAAAACATCGAGATGAGCATAGAAACACGAAAAATAGAATTTGTCCAAGAGTTTTTGAAACTTCAAAGTGAAAAGTCAATTTCAAAATTTGAAAAAACAGTAAAGACAGAAAACAAGCATTCAGCTAATAGAAAAGTTGAATCAATGTCAGCTAATGAATTAAATGTTCGGATTGATAAATCATTGAAAGATTCAAAAAATGGAAGGTTGACTGAAGTAAACGATCTGTTAACAGAGATTGATAAATGGAGTTGAAAATATTTTAGACCGATTTTGCTAAAGCTGAACTCAAAGAAAACTTCAAATACCTAAGAGAAAAATCAGGGTTAAGTGTTGCAAAAAATGAAATCAAAAAAATAGTTTCGCAAACGTTAAGGTTAAAAAAACAAGCAGAAATTGGACAAATTGAGCCAATGTTGAAAGAAAGGAATATAGAGTTTCGCTACTCGTACAAAATTAAACTTATAAAATAATCTATTGGATAAATATCGAGAAAAATCAAATTGAAATAATGGATGTTTTTGATACTCATCAATACCTTTAAAGATAAGAAGAATTAAATAAAGCTAAAACCGTTTTTAAAGCTAAATTTTACTTATAAATCGATCTCCAATATATTTTTTGAAAGCTTCGCTCTACAACTCTGTAGACTAAACGTTCCAAAAAGTCGTCGTGCCTCATTAAGTCTTGAATTTCCTTTTCGTGAATATCTATTCTATACAACAGATGAATAAAACTTGCTGTTTTCTGATGCATCAGTTCAGAAAAGATGGGCTGCAGACCCATCCATAGTTCTTCTGGTGTGATTTTGGTTTGTAGTTCGATATCGCTAAGCCCTACCAAGGCGAGGTCTTTATTGAGTTGTTGAATAAGCTGCTCCCAAACCTCGGCGTACTTGTCTACCTGGTCGATAACCTCATTAAGTTGTGAAGGGCAATTCATTTACATCTTTCGGTTCATCAAGTTAGTGCCAAATTGGATAAGGAAGTCTTTTCCTTTTTGAGACACCTCGATATCTTCTAAGCGCTCAAAAGCCATTTCAGTGTATTCTTTTATTTTGGCTGTTGTTGCTTTTCCTGCACCAGAATCTTCAAAGATTTGCTTGGCAGTTTCTATTTTACTAGATGAGTTTTCTGGGGAAATAGTGTAGAGATGTTTCAGTTGGTCTGCACTGCTTTGGTCTGCCAATTCCAAAGCTTTCAGGTATAAGTAGGTTTTCTTGTTTTCTATAATGTCTCCGCCTATTTGTTTCCCAAAGACGGCTTGTTCTCCAAACGTGTCTAAATAGTCATCTTGGATTTGGAAGGCTATACCTAGAAGTCTTCCGAACTCATAGATTTCACTCTGCACACTTTGAGATACATCGCTTACAATGGCACCCATTTTTAAAGCAGCACCCACCAAAACAGCGGTTTTATACTCAATCATTTTAAGGTATTCCTCAATAGTGACGTCATCTCTTTCTTCAAAATCGACATCATACTGCTGTCCCTCACACACCTCGATAGCTGTTTTTGTGAAGAGTTCTGCTAAGGGCTTGAAATGCTCTGCCGGATAATTTTCAAACAATTGGTATGCATTGATAAGCATGGCATCTCCAGAGAGAATTCCTGTATTGATGTTCCATTTTTCATGGACGGTTTGTTGTCCCCTTCGCAAAGGGGCGTCGTCCATAATATCGTCGTGTACCAAAGAAAAATTATGGAAAATTTCTATGGCTAGCGCTGCATTCATTGCTTTTTCACGGCCTCCACCAAAAATATCGGCGCTCATTAAGACCAATACAGGTCTCAGTCGTTTTCCTCCGAGTCCAAGAATATACTCGATAGGTTCATATAGATTTCTAGGTTCTTTTTTTGGAACTTGAGCTTCCATATATTCTAAAAAAGACAACTTATAAGCTTCTAAATCCAACATCAATTTTTTTGTGCTAAAATAAATATTTTGAAGTTTCTAGCTTGTTTTTTATAAAATTGTTTAAGGTGGCGCTTCGATTTTGTTTAAGCCTCAAGGCTAATCGCCTAAGTAATGATAAAACTATTCCAAAAGAAGATAGTTTTAGATAGAAATCGTAATTTTGTAAGACACATGACAAGACGTAATACCAATATGGACAAATATTCCTTTTTAAATGCGATGTCTCCATCGCTATTAGCAGATCTTTATAATCAATATTTACAAAATCCTGACGGTACAGAGCCAAGCATGCGAGCCTTTTTTCAAGGTTTCGACTTTGGCCTAGAGTCTGGAGAATCTCTTGGAGAACCTTCTAACGGAAAGACAACTGTCACACTAAAAGATTCTGAAACCAAAGAAACCGAAAAGGTTGAGGTGTCAGGAAATGTGCAGAAAGAATTCCAAGTCATCAACCTTATCGATGGTTATCGTCACCGGGGACATTTATTTACTAAAACAAATCCTGTAAGGGAGCGTCGTAAATATTTACCAAAACTAGACATCGAAAACTTTGGTTTATCCCAGACAGATCTGGATATAGAATTTGAAGCTGGAAAAATTATAAGTATTGGTAAAACCTCCTTGAGAAAAATTATCGAGTTTTTGGAGAACGTATTCTGTGACTCTATTGGTGTAGAGTACGCTTATATTCGTAATCCAGAAGAAATAAAATGGATTCAAGATAAAATTTATCACAATCAAAATAAGACTGATTTTTCTAATACACAGAAGAAAAATATTTTAAGAAAACTGAATGAAGCTGTCACTTTTGAAACCTTCTTACATAAAAATTATGTTGGACAAAAACGATTTTCACTAGAAGGTAACGAATCTTTGATTCCTGCTTTAGATACCTTAATAGAAGGTGCGGCAGATCTAGGAGTAAAAGAGTTTGTGATGGGAATGGCTCACCGTGGCCGTTTAAACACCTTGGTGAATATTTTTGGTAAAAGTGCGAAAACGATTTTCAATGAGTTTGAAGGTAAAGATTATGATGTTGATGGATTTGATGGTGATGTGAAGTACCATTTAGGATGGACCTGTAAACGCCAGAGTGATTCTGGTAAAGAAATTAATCTCAATATGGCTCCCAACCCGTCTCACTTAGAAACCGTTGGTTCTATCGTGCAAGGTATAGCCAGAGCAAAGCAAGACGTCCATTATTTGGGAGAAGAACACTATGTTTTACCTATCGTTGTACATGGGGATGCAGCTATCGCAGCGCAAGGTATTGCCTACGAAATAGTGCAAATGGCACAGCTAGACGGTTATAAAACAGGAGGAACTATCCATATTGTGGTGAACAATCAAATTGGGTTTACTACTAATTATACAGATGGAAGATCCTCAACTTACTGTACAGATGTCGCTAAAGTAACCTTATCTCCTGTACTCCATGTGAATGCAGACGATGCAGAAGCTGTTGTCCATGCGATGAATTTTGCTCTACAATTTAGAATGGAATTTGGTAGAGATGTCTTTATCGATTTGTTGGGGTATAGAAAATATGGACATAACGAAGGGGATGAGCCAAGATTTACTCAGCCCAAATTATACAAGGCCATTTCTGAGCATAAAAATCCTAGAGATATTTATGTAGATAAATTGGTGGAACAAGGGATTATAAACACAGATCACTTGGACCAATTAGAGGAAAGTGTAAAGTCTAAGCTTAGCGAAGAATACGAAGATTCTAAGAAAGATGATAACGTAGTAGTGACCAAAATTCTCCAAGAAGAATGGGAGGGTTATGAAGCTGCAGATAAAAATGAGATGCTCAAGCCTGTGGACACCACCTTCGACTTGAAAGAACTTACAAAACTAGCAGAAGCCATCACGACCTTGCCAGAGGACAAAAATTTCATGAAGAAGCTAAATAAGCTCATGAAAACTCGCCACACTATGTATTTTGAAAAAAATGAGCTAGACTGGGCAATGGGTGAACTTCTAGCCTATGCAACTTTATTGAAAGAAGGTCATGATGTAAGAATATCTGGACAAGATGTAGAGCGGGGAACCTTTTCCCACAGACATGCGGTCATCATAACTGAAAATAGCGAAGAAGAGTATGTCCCCCATAATAATCTAGGTGGAGAACAAGCTAAATTTTATATTTACAATTCTCTTCTTTCAGAATATGCTGTGGTAGGGTTTGATTATGGTTATGCCATGGCAAGCCCGTCGTCGCTAACCATCTGGGAGGCACAATTTGGAGATTTCAGTAATGGAGCTCAAGTTATTATCGATCAATACATCTCTTCAGCAGAGGATAAATGGAAAACGCAAAACGGTTTAGTAATGCTATTACCTCATGGCTATGAGGGGCAAGGATCAGAGCATTCTTCAGGAAGAATGGAAAGATACCTTCAGTTGTGTGCAAAAGACAATATGTTTGTCGCCAACTGTACCAGTCCAGCAAATTATTTCCACTTGTTAAGACGTCAGCAGAAAACAAACTATAGAAAGCCTCTCATTGTATTTACACCTAAAAGTTTATTGAGGCATGCACAGGTGATCTCTTCAAAAGAAGAATTGGCAGAGGGAAGTTTCCAAACGGTTATAGATGATCCCAAGGCTAAGGTAAAAGAGACCAAGACTCTTGTGTTTTGTTCTGGTAAATTTTATTTCGATCTTAAAAAGAGACGAGAAGAAGAAAAAAGAAATGATGTGGCTTTAGTGAGAGTCGAACAGCTTTTTCCATTGCCTAAAGAAGAGATGAATAAAATCATCAAGAAATATAAAAATGCCAAAGATGTGGTTTGGGCTCAAGAAGAACCAAGGAATATGGGAGCTTACACACACCTCCTGTTGCAATACGATAAAACGAAAGACTTTAGAGTCTGTAGTAGACGTTTTTACGGCTCTCCTGCGGCAGGAAGCCAAACAAGATTCAAGAGAAGGCACGAAGAAGTTATCGATTATGTATTCGATGATTCAAAAGACAATTGTATAAACGACTACAAATAATAAAAACCAAGTTACGAAACACATAATATTATGGCTTTAGAAATGAAAGTCCCTTCTCCGGGAGAATCCATTAGCGAAGTTGAAATCGCAGAATGGTTAGTAAAAGATGGAGACTATGTAGAAAAAGATCAAGCTGTTGCAGAAGTAGATAGCGATAAAGCAACCTTGGAACTTCCTGCAGAAGCCTCAGGGATTATCACCTTTAAGGCTCAAGAAGGGGATGTTGTTCAGGTAGGTGATGTCGTTTGTTTAATTGATACAGAGGCTGAAAAGCCATCTGGCGGTGACGATAAAAAAGAAAAACCTAAGTCTAAAGATTCTTCTAAAGACTCTTCAGAAGATAAAAAAGAAGCTCCTAAAAAAGAGGAAACCTCTTCTTCAAAAGAAACTAAAGAGGAAACCTCTTCTTCAAAAGAAACCAAAGAGGAAACCTCAGCTTCAAAAGAAACTAAAGAGGAAACCTCAGCTTCAAAAGAGACTTATGCAACAGGAACACCTTCTCCAGCCGCTAGGAAAACCTTAGACGAAAAGGGAATCGACTCTAAAGATGTGAAAGGGACAGGTAGAGATGGTAGAATTACCAAGGAGGATGCCGTCAACGCAGAAGCGAAACATTCTATGGGGTCGCCAGGTAGTGGAAAACGCAGCGAGACTAGAAGTAAAATGTCTATGTTGAGACGAAAGGTAGCGGAGCGCTTGGTAAGTGTTAAAAATGAAACGGCTATGTTAACGACTTTCAACGAAGTCAATATGCAGCCTATTTTTGATCTTAGAACCCAGTATAAAGAGAAATTTAAAGAAACTCACGGCGTTAGTCTTGGTTTTATGTCTTTTTTCACCCTAGCAGTTGTTCGGGCATTGGACAAATTTCCGTCTGTTAATAGTATGGTAGATGGTAAAGAAATGATTACTTACGATTATAAAGATATTAGTGTTGCGGTTTCAGGGCCTAAAGGCTTGATGGTGCCAGTAATGCGTAATGTCGAAAACCTTGGCTTTAGAGGGGTTGAGCAAGAAGTAAAACGTTTGGCAACTCGCGCTAGAGATGGTAAGATTACGGTAGATGAAATGACAGGAGGAACCTTTACCATTTCAAATGGAGGTGTTTTTGGGTCTATGTTATCTACTCCGATCATTAATCCTCCGCAAAGTGGGATTTTAGGAATGCACAATATTGTAGAGCGCCCTGTAGCTATAGACGGTAAAGTTGAAATACGTCCAATTATGTACGTCGCTTTATCTTACGATCATAGAATTATTGATGGTCGTGAATCTGTTGGATTCTTAGTCGCCATCAAAGAGGCTTTAGAAGATCCTAAAGAATTATTGATGAACGGAAATGTAGAAAAAGCATTAGAGCTTTAGTAAACAAGACTTTCTAATTAAGTTATAACCCTGAAGTTTTACAAAGCTTCAGGGTTTTTTGTTTCTGTTTTAAATTGGATTTGCCCCCTTTAACTTTCGTGGGTTTCGATACATTTCTTAAGGGTTTTCGTTGGCTTTATGATCCATATATAACCCACGGTTAAAACCGTGGGCTATAAAATGCAAGGAAAACATAAGGGTTTTAACGGTGATCTTCCATGTATTCTACACGGTTTTAACCTTGTTAAAATAAAGCCGAAGAAATATAAAACTGCAAATGCTCTATATGAGTGCATAGAATCAAGATTTTTCCCTTGAGGGAAATGCCGCCGGCAAAGGGTGTTTACGTACTGCTAAGGGAAGCTACATTTTTTTTATGTAAGTAAACTTCTAGTTGAAAACGAATTTTTTCTTAGTAGCGAGAAACACCCATCTCTTATCTTCCCTCTTATAGCTGTGTTACACCCATCTCTTATCTTCCCTCTTATAGCTGTGTTACACCCATCTCTTATCTTCCCTCAAGGGAAGAGGATATTTTTTTTTCAGATTAAACCTTTTAGTTTAGAATCAAGATTTTTCCCTTGAGGGAAATGCCGCAGGCAAAGGGTGTTTAGGTACTGCTAAGGGAAGCTACATTTTTTTTTAGTAAGTAAACTTCTAGTTGAAAACGAATTTTTTCTTAGTAGCGAGAAACACCCATCTCTTATCTTCCCTCAAGGGAAGAGGATGTTTTTTTTTCAGATTAAACCTTTTAGTTTAGAATCAAGATTTTTCCCTTGAGGGAAATGCCGCAGGCAAAGGGTGTTTACGTACTGCTAATGGAAGCTACATTTTTTTTATATAAGTAAACTTCTAGTTGAAAACGAATTTTTTCTTGACCTAAACGATTAAAACCGTGGGCTATAAGAATGCAAGGATATTATTTATTAATTTTTAATTGTATATCCGTTAACACACCTAAGCTTTATATTGAATCCGAATATCGCTTTTCCCCTCCCGACAGCTCCTATGTTTGTATTACTATGAAAAATTAGCTTTGTAAATATAAGTGAAAGGGAATAAGAGTCAACCGATGGCTAGGTAATCTTCAAGATATATCGACCGATAGAAATGACCTTATTCCCTTAT
>Ga0307979_1000136_pt1 | contig 47204 bp, 38 predicted proteins | sample OrgLakmetage1058_FD_201833 | JGI IMG/M metagenome (GOLD analysis project Ga0307979, IMG submission 201833) | Saline water microbial communities from Organic Lake, Antarctica - #1058 | ecosystem: Environmental > Aquatic > Non-marine Saline and Alkaline > Saline | place: Antarctica: Organic Lake...
CCTGCAGTGCGGCATCGGCGCTCAGGCATTCCTCCTCTTCTTCTTGCAAGCGGCTGAGATCTAAACTACCACTAGTTTCGCTGCCACTTTTGCTGTTCTTGTTGTCATTATTGTTGTTGTCGTCGTCGTCGTTGTCATCGTCATCGTCGCCCGCACCTGCTTTCGGAGCAGGTGCCGGAACCACCCCCAGGAAAGACAAATTGTCGGAGGTGAGGGTGCCAGTTTTGTCGAAGCAGCAGACGTCCACGCGGCCGGCAAAAGGAATGCGGAACGGCTCAGTGCAGAACACCATCATGTTCACCAGCGCCGCCAGGGAATTGGTAACGGCTAAGCTGAGCTCCATGGGCAGCTCGGGAGGTACCTGAGGTTTAGAACAAAACCATTATTGATTGCGCATTGAGATCATGAGATTAAGATTGTTACGAAAGAACGATTATCTTTTGAGCAAAAGTAGGCAGAACATCTCGCAAAAATGTCGCTTCAGTCTTTACAAGCGCTAGTCTCTCGTTCCTCTCTCTGTTATCTCATCCACTCCATCCGAGAGCTTCAAATTTGAAAAGAAAAAGAAAAAAAATTTGACGCACCACCGAGGTGACGATCATCACGCAGTGCAGCCACAGCTTGAACTGGTTGCGCCGCTCGTCCACTAGCCCCGCTTGCAGCACGTAGCCCGCAGCCGCCACCGCAAACACCATGAGCACGGCGATGAAACCCGCCGCTTCCGCGCTGTTGGCCGTGACGCGCTCGGCCGCAAAGAGCACCGTGCGCATCAGGGTGCCCTGGGCGGAGCCATAACCCGTTCGGAGTACTGCGCACCCGCACCCGCTGTCTGGCGGCAGAGGCACACTACTGGGTGATGGTAAAGATCCTGCTGTGCCAGATCCAGCCGCTGCGCTCGTTGCACTTACGCTCTTCATTGCACCACTGCTGCTGCTGCTGCTATTGCTGCTATTGCTGCCGGCACTGCTGCTATTGCCAGTGTCGTGCTGCATCACCTGCGTGCCGGCAAAGACCACGTGGCGTTTGTGCGGGCTGCTTCCCGCCGGGCCGTCTTCCAGCAGGAGCGGAGGGTCGCTGTCAGCTACTGTGCCATCGCTGGCACTGTTGCTGTCGTTGCTGCAGCTGTCGCCGCTAGCGGTGGTGGCCGAGGCGCGAGATGCAACAGTGGAAGACGCAGCGTCTTTCCGCTGCGGCACTGACTCGCCCGTGAGCATGGCTTCGTTGACAATGCAGCTCCCGCGAAGCACTAGCAAGTCGCACGGCACCTGGTTGGTTATGAGGAGGAAGAAGGGATGGAAGATAAAGAGGAGCAAGAAGAGGAGGGGCATGAGAGTCAGTAAGAGTCACCGAAAGCGCTTGATTACAGAGAAAGAGAGGAAGAAGGATGGGCTATGAGCCCTAAGGTATACAACTACACTGCCTGTGAAGTCATATTTCCATCCTCCTTCTCTGTACCATGCGGTCTGTAGCCGACCCGCCTTGCGAGGCCGCGAGGCTGACGAGGTCCCCGGGCACGAGAGACTGGGAGCCCACAGGCCGCCACGCCCCGAACCGAAAGCACAGCACCGTGTGAGGAGGGCGAAGCATCGCCCGCAAGTAGGCCACCGACTGCAGCCGCTGGTAGCACACCTGACGGCACGAAAAGATAGAAAAGGAGAAAATACATCAGGAAAATTTTATTCCTAAAAAAGAACGTGGCCACGAAGAAAGCAGAAAAGTGAAGAAGGAAAAATGTGTAAATGACAGAGGCCGTTCTGCCGTGCCCTGCGAAAGCGCACTACCATTCGGCATGTCTACGTGCACGAGCACAACCTCGTCAACAAGAAATGACTAGATGATGCCATTGCAACCAAAATGATGAACGTCAAGTTAGAATGGTGGCATCGCTTCGTTTCTGTAATTTCTGTTCGTAACAGGTACCGTAGCTTCGAAGAACACCAGCATGACGAGGGTAAAGATAGAATAGTACCAGTACTCGTCCAAGCACCACAGCCCAACGCACACCATTTGAAACACAAACATGGGCGCAACCGCGTGCTCGGCCATCAGGTCCCAAAAGAGCGGCATGGGAATTTCCACGGCGTTGCTGCCCCACCGCGCCGCCGCGGCTTCCACTTGGTCAGGCGCCCAGTACCCGCCGCTGTTCAAGTAAGCCGAAAGCGGGCTGTCGGTGGGGTACGCGACCCGCTGCCAGCCAACCCCTGCGCCTTTTTTGGCATTGCTAGCAGCAGCGCCAGCCTCCGAAGCGAAGAAGGTGGCGTGTTGGAAAGTGAAGGTGGCCGCGTAGGGCGCCATCGTTAGCGGCGCGCCGCCAGAGCCAGCCACAGGACAACAAGGAGCCTCAACGGCTGCGTTCGCTGAGAGTGCACTCTCTTCATTGAATTGTAGAGGCACTAGGGCTTCGCTGCCCGAGTGCGGCGCTGGTTGCACGCGGGCTAGCGACGCATCACCCAATGCATCGGCAGGCATGAGTGACACGGCGCAATGCACTGCGAGGGACCACTGACCCGCAAAGAAGACTAGCAAGTGTGCGCCAAGCACTAGTGGAAACAGCACTAGCGCAGCTGTAGGAGGACCGTCGCGTGGGATCTATCGGAATCATATAAAAAGGAGAAGAGTTAGGAATGATGTGCCTACGTCTGCTCTGTCGTCTTCGTAGTGAAAGTAAGCACCTACCAGAGTCCAAGCATGCAACGCCGCGTATGCCACGGCGAACGGGAAAATATCCAGACGCTGCCATGTGGTCCGAGGCTTGTAGAGAGCTACTCGCGCCACTATCTTGTCTTCAGCTAACTCTTCCCAATGCATCGTCGAGCTCTTGCCAGCTGCCATTGTCAGATTCCTAGCTAGGTGATCTCTAATGTGATAAGTACAACAAACGTCCATCAGCGATTTTGCGATTTTAGCACACACAACTCTGACACTCTGACTCTGACAGCTGGCAGCTGGCTATCTATTGCTTTCGGGCTAAAGCTGTCGCTCGCGTCGCTCTCTAGTGACAGAGGCCCAATATTGCTTCATTTAGCCGACTTATTCAGCACTCGAGAGTCTCTAAGATAATTGAGCTTGGAAAGGCTTTTGTAGATCATTTTATAAGGCTAGGAGAGTTACAACTGTACAACGAACAAAGTTCGTTGTTCTCGTTGCCAGCTACATAGCAGAATTAGCGCCAGTCTTGGCGCTCTGAGGAGGAAAACATTATTTCTTTACCTCGAGAGCTGGGCGTGGGCGCCGCTTTTGCAATCCTTTTAGCGGTCTTAGTTCCTGGTGTGAATTCTTTGCAGAGCGGCGCCTCCCCAGTCCCTCCGGGCCGCCCACCCATGGCAAGCACCACCACGGCGGGCGGCATGCGACGCGTCCTTGCTTTAGAAGGCAATATTGGCGCTGGCAAGTCAACCTTACTACGGCTGCTCAAGGCTCGAGGTTTATGGGCGGTAGAAGAGCCAGTGGCGCGATGGCAGTCCGTTGAGGTAAGGAATTGATTCGAAAGATTCGTTTCAAAGATACTAAGCACTTCATTTGTCTCGGTGTTCGTTTTTATCGCTTTATGGGTCGCAGATGTAGTTTTATTTCGCATTTTAAATGTTTACAAGTTTCTTAGATCATTTTCTCTCACTTTATTATAATAGGATGGAGAGGGCTCGAATTTGCTGGACATGTTTTACCGAGACCCCAAGCGCTGGGCGTTTACGTTCCAAACTTACGCGTTTTTGAGCCGCACGCAGGCCGCCGTGCAGCAGCTCCGCGCGGGCGATGCTGCGTATTATGCAGCAGCAGAGAGTACTGACGATAGCAGTGCATCGGCAACCGGCGACGGAGAGCGAATTCCGCCGAGTTACGTGTTTGAGCGCTCGCTGTATTCGGACAAGCATTGCTTCGCGACCAACTGCTTTAAAACTGGGCTCTTCAACCAAGCCGAGTGGACTGTGTACAACGACTATCATGCTTTCATCATGGTGTGTATCCATTTGCTCGTTGTTGCCGCGGCACTTTTGCTTTGCTTTCGCTGCCGCCACTTGATAATTTTCCTATTCACATTTGAATGCGACTTTCGCCTTGTTTATATCCTTTCGCAAATCAGGATGAAAACCCGTGCTTGCGCGTTGACGGTTTCGTGTACCTTCGTACTGCGCCAGAGACGTGCCTTAACCGGGGCCAGCGCCGCGGTCGCCCCGAGGAAGCTGGCGTGCCTCTGTCTTACCTCCGCGAATTGCACGCGCGCCACGAAGAATGGCTCCTTCCGTCTTCTTCTTCTTCCTCGTCGTCGTCGTCGTCTTCTTCAGCACCACCTGCGTCCACAGGTGGTGCTGAAAAAGCGGCTGGGGACGGTAAAGCAGCAGCAGCAGTAGCGGCAGGAGCTGCAGTAGCAGTTGAGGGAGGAACAGGGTTAAGCCCTAAACTGGAAGAGTCTCCCGACTTGTCGATTGGTGTCAGCACGGACGGTGTCCCTGTGCTGGTCGTAGACTGCGACTTAGAGTTTGAAGGCGATCCGTTGAGGCTCGAAAAAGTTGGCGCAGCCATTGACCATTTCTGTGCAACAGCAGTGCAGCCACGGTTTGTGAAATGCTGAAATTGAGCCGTCTGCTGTTTAACCTGGCGAATCCTGGTGCTCCTGCGTAATCCGCCACCGAGTTCCTTCCGAATTCCATGAGCAGTGCTGCGCTTTGAAAGATATGTGGCCTAATGGGCTTGGAAGTGAGGACCACCGTGGCTATGGCTCTTCGTTGCTATTTCACCACCTCCGGTTTGCTTAATTATTCTGAAGTTGCTCAGATGCACCAGCAGAAGAACATATAACATAATGAGTTATATTTATATCTAAGACCATACGAGTGATATGTGATCTATGGACTAAGTCGAAGCGCTGCGTGTGTGTAACGTGCATACGTATGAATTCTGCGCACTGATTAAGAAGTTCCAAGAACTCTTCTCAGTCTTGATTAATCATTAATCAAACGCAATTCTTGTAATGTTCAAGAAGCTGCTTGCCTCCTCACCTCCGAAATCAATTTCACGTCTAGTACTTGCAAATCAACTGAAATAATTTCCCTCGCTTCGGAAACAGCAAATTTACCTGCCAACGATTGACGAAAGGAAATCGGCTGAAAATTTCAATGGCCACACAAAAGCTAGGACTAGGACTAGGACATTCGAACGTATGCTGTATGCTCCGCCAAAATCCCCATATCGATTTTGATGCTGCGATTTCTCTCACCCAGCAGGCGAGAGATGGCCGCCTTTCATCTGACTCTCTTCTTAAGACCAAAATGGGTCTTCCTCGTCCGGCGCAACCTTCATGGCAGCGGTTTCTTTCTCGTCCAGGTCCCAAAACGGGTCGACTTCGTCGTCGTCCTCGTCGTCGTTTGCTTTCAATTCGACGCCGTTGGCGGCCACTTCCCGTTCCTCAGCAGTGAGCTCTAGCGCATCATCTGCGTCTGCGCCATCCCAGAAGGAGTCGTCGTTGCTGTCGTCCAGAAAATCTGGCTGTGGGCCGGTAGGACCGCTGGGCAACAAGACGTCCGCCAGATCAAGGTACTGGCCTTCCTTCCAGAACGCTTCAATGTCGTAGTATTCCCGGCTGCGGGGCGTCATCACATTCACGATCACGTCTCCGAAGTCAAGTAAAATCCACCTAAGTTCATAGGTTTACGCGATAAGATACCAAGATGGTGAGCTAAGCACCAGCTAGAGGTTTCAGCGATGAGATGAGATTATTGCAGATATTGCATCAGGATTACGAAGTACAGAGCGAGGTAATAGTAGAGAACTTGGAGAGTGTGCGAGACAAAGAGAGTAGGTAGATAGAACCGGGAAAGACGTGCTTCTAGAAGAAAGGAGACCAGTGTCAGTGGATCCTAAGCATTCATGAGTTCGCTCTGTTCTCACGCACCCGCTGTCAGCGGTTCCCTCGTGTCGCGCCGTGCGACCCAGGGCTTTGAGCTCTTCTTCTACAGCCGCCGCAATCGCCTGGTTTTGTGGCCGTGAATTGCCAACCATGTTTACGAAAAATTCCGTGGTAACGGTTAAGTGGCTAACGCGCAAAGCTGTGATGTCGCCTGCTTTTCGCTTGTCAGCTGCGCGCGCGATAGCATGCACAGTGGGCACCAATGGATCGTCCTCAACATTTTCGGACCAGTCAGAGTCTACCGTAGTGTAGGAGCTCTTCAGCGCCTCTCCGTAGTCTTCGCGCCGTTTTTTTCTAACCAGGTATAAATTATAGGTACACTTTAAAACATTTTATTATTAAATGTAAATTGGAGGCTTCATATAGTCAACTATAAACGCTACCTCGTAATGCGTCCATCAGTCGATTTGAATTCTTCTTTTTGAGCCGATCGAAGTGTTGATGGCATCACCCATTTCGGCGAATGTTGCGGTGTGAAGGCAACAGCTGAGTTTACGGCATAAACGCCAACAACGCACGTCGTGAGCTTCATGCTGCCCAAGTGCCAAAGATCAACAAATCAACTGAAGAAGATCTGTGTTTATCGCTCCCCCACAAAGGGGCGGTAGTCTGTCTACATTCACCACTCACGTGTTTTGACACAGGCCCGAAGGGCCGGAATTAGGAGGCAAATTGGCTGAGAAAGCATTTAGAGCTGTTATGAATTATGAAATTATATATCACATGCATAAGCCAGAGTGGCCATGCAAGGAATAACAACGGTCTAAATTTGCCCGCGTGTTTTGTCTGTTGGCCTCGTACGTGTGCGGTTGAGAGCTCGCAATTCACTCATCTCAGTGCCTTTAACAGGCCGAAGATGGGTTCTATCGTAGTGAATTGCTTTCGATAATGAGTCACCAGGCACCTGCGGTCGGCTTAAGAAGCGACAAATCGACCTCCAGTGGTTCTGTGTCTTCCTTGTTCTTGGTTCTTAGTTACCTTGTTACCTACGTCCCTGTCCCGTTGAAAAGCAGAGGAAACCTTGATGACAACTAAGCAACTGTATTTATCCAGACTCTGACGTTCCGGTCTTGGTTTATGCGATAGTCTTGGCTGTGGCAGCTCTCAGTCAATCGCAGGAGGTGTCTTGTCCTTGTCCTGGAATCTTCTCATCAGTTGACTGATTTTAAAACGCCCTTTCCGGGGGTACTATTATGAAGTGTGAAATGTGAAGAAGAAATCCTATCTCTTCCTTCTCCCGAGCAGAACAAGGGCCTGGCTGCTAGCACCTCATAACCAGCTGCCCCATAAGCTAATTGTGAAAAGAGATTTAATTGAGCTTGTAAGAAATAAAGCTCCTCTGAAATTGCCGAGACAAGTATGAAATCCACGGATGTTAAAAGCTTGAGGGCGATTCCAGATGCACCAACATTTTACCCAAGTGAAGCTGAGTTCAAGGACCTGTATGCTTATTTGCAGAAGATTCACACTGAAGGGGTAAGGAATGAAAGATGTAAATTTTACTCGTAGATGCCGTATATTTTGTTCTCTTTCATGCATCCACTACTCTCATTTCTTAGGGCATGATGGACTCTTTTTTATTTGGCTCTGTGATTGAAGATCCATGTTCCAGTGTATTGATTTTTTTCTGTGGTGTTTTTAGGAGGCTGCTGGTATCTGCGTTATTGTACCACCACCTGGGTGGCGGCCACCTTTCTGCTTGCCAGACATCAAGTTCCGTACACGGCAGCAAGACCTCTCGAGCTTGCACGGCGGAGTGCGAGAAGCCAGGGCGTTTGAGCGTCGCGTGCGCCTCTGCCATGCTCTGCATGGTCGCCCATTGCCAACCATCCTGTGCATCGCTGTACGTAATCATACTCCCCCCTCCTCAGCTGCATCGACGAGGGTGCCTGCAGCCACTGAAATGCAGTGGTCGGCTCCGATTTGCTTGTATTCGCTGCATCGTGCTGTAGCAGACCTTGGTGGGTATTCTGCTGTAGAGGACACCGCTCAATGGTCAACTGTTGCGAGCGCCCTTTCGTTGGATGATGCCGCTCAAAAAGCAGCCACTGGTTGTGTCAATTTCAGTTCTATGCAGCACAGCAAGACCACAAAAGTGGACACTTTTCCAATGTGGGCCGAGGCTGTGCGCACAGCATTTCGAGCGTGGCTCTTGCCGGTGATTGGACCTTGTGCTTCAGCAAAGGACCCGTTGCCACTGATGGGTACCTATGCATCGTATGCCGAGGCAGGTACTGAAGCATTTACCGATGGCATAATGTTGGCGCCCCGGATTCAAGTACTTGCAACTGAGCCTGATCCACCACCGATTGCTTTACCGGAAGACAAAATACCTCTGCAACTGGGGACACGATTCTGGCGATATTGGCCGAATGAGGGGCGTTGCTTTACAGGCGTGATTTTGGACATGTCAACAAAGGGGCGCTCATTTACAGTAGAATACGAAGAGATTGCTAACCCAGAGCTAAGCCCATGCACCACTGGTAGTAATAGTAATGACGGGCACAGTGACAGTAACACAGCGGAATCAGAGTCAGGTCGACGACTGAAGCAGCAAGTGGCACTGCGGTCATCGTCCAGAGTTCAGCCGAGAGCTCAAGGTCATTCGGAGACTCTTTCAAAGAGCCGCGAACAGCTTTCGAAGTGGGAGCTTGCAGTCCTAGTCGCCAATGGCGCCTCTCCTGCAGAAGCAAAGGAATGCCATATGGGGAACATCTGCTCTCGGTGTCTGGTTGTAGGTGAACCAGTCAATCGTCAGGACAAGGGCAGAAGGCCTAAAGTGGACAAGGCGCTGCAAGATCAGCAGCAACAGCAGGCTATGCTCGTGTGTGCTGGCTGTAGTGACAAACGGCACCGCCGATGCCTCGATTCAAACGAGGTGAAGGACTTACGAGCATCAACCTCTATAGAGAACCGCAACAGTCAGCCGCTTGAGTTGGTTAGGGAGGCAAATGCAGTACAAGGAGCAGAAGCGCAAGGTGGGAGCAGTGTTGATTGCTACCGCAGTCCTACTGTAGCTCTTGGTGGTGCCACTCGATTTGAAGTCGACTGGTTTTGTCGACCTTGCTTGCGAGCCGCAGCAAAGAGCGCCGTCACATCACACCGGAAAGCCACCGCCGCCACCACTGCTTCTACGAACACGCCTGATGACGCACGAAGCCAAAGTAAAAGTAGTACTGCCTGCGCACCTTCGCAAGTTAGTTTAGATAGCATTCAAAAGAGCAGTAAAGAAGCACGTCTATCAGCGAAGCGTTCTTCCAAGGGTTCCGCTGTATCAGCGGACGAGGCAGTGGACGGCGGCTGCGGAAACTTCGGTTTCTCAGACGGCCCAAAGCACAGCTTGTCATCGTTTCGCCGCCAAGCTCACGAGTGGCGTGAGCTTTATTTTGGAAAAGACATGAATAGTCGCTCGTCCTTGTCATCGTCATCATCGTCGTCGTCTTCGTTGTTATTGTCGTCACCTTCTTTGGGTTATGGCGATGCTCCAGATGCTTCATCTACAGACTTGGCTGAGGCAGAAGAAGGCCTGCGCGCAGCGGCCGCTGCTGCTCACGACGCAGCTGCAGAAGGCTGGAGCAAGAGCAGTGGTTGTGACAACAATACTGCAAAAGATGATACTGAGTTTGGAAGAGCAGCAGCAGCAGCAGATAGAGTACCGACAGGTCGCCACTTGACACGTTCAGGATGCCTCGCGCTCGAAGCTGAATTCTGGCGGCTAGTGGAAGGTCGCAGTCATCGGCTGGAACAGTGTCGCAATCTCGACAGCAACAGCCAAAATAGTGCAGATGAGCTCTCCAAGTTGACGCACGTGGTCTATGGCAGCGACCTGGACTCCAGTTTACATGGGAGTGGATTCCCAACCGACCGTTATGTGTCAGGGCCTGCATGGATTCCTGAGGATCTTAACCAAGATGTTGGTGCTGCTAGTAGCGAAGAGATAACGCCGTTGAATGTTCAGGAGCAACCGACTATGGCAGCGGCTGTAGCATCGAATTTGTCTTCAACTCCTTCGACATCGCATTCGAAACTACCACCGTGCTCAATGGCACCGCCAGCATTTACAAGTAGCAGCGACAGTGTCAGCCAAAAGTACAGCAGCAGTGAAGCCGTAGATACTGCTAAGGATGCTACTAATAGTACTCAACTCAGCCGAACTCGGGGATTGTCTCGGAAAGCGCTCTTCTCAAAAGCACCGTTATCTTCGCATTCTACTGATAGGATTGGTATTAGCAAGAGGCCGTGTCTCAAGCGTGCGAAGTTGATTTCGAATGGTGGAAGTATCGAAGCAGGCACCGCGACTACAGTGACCACTGAAACGCCAGGAAAGGCATTGAGAGCCACAGAAGCAGTAACAACCTCACAATCAAGGAAGAAGTCGATGCGTTGGGCTTGCGAAGTGTGTACCTTGATGAACCCAGCTTGCCGTGTGAAATGCGATGCCTGCCGAAGTTTACGCCCGTCTGAGCCTATTGCGCCATTAGAAAAGAAGGTAGGCGAAGAGCGCTCTGCCTCGCTTGAAATACCAACGACCACCGCAGGCAGTGCCAGTAGGACCCTAGGCAGGAGAACCACAAGTTGTATCCCTGCACCTTCTCATACTTTACTTGTAAAGGGGACACTGAAGAAGCCAGCAGCGAAGTTATCAGGAGGAGCACCAGTAGCGGCAGAGCGTAGTGCTGTGGAGTACTGCAAGAGTGCCTGGAACTTAACCACCTTGCCCACTGCGAGCGGATCCTTGCTGCAGTTGCTGGGAGCAGACATCAGTGGTGTCGTGGTACCATGGCTCTACGTAGGAGGGCCTTTTTCGTCGTTTTGTTGGCACAACGAAGATCACCACATGTATGTGCTATTCCAGTAGTTCATAATGTTGTTGTTGTTATATGTGCTTCTGAGAGATGAGTAGAACGGTATATGGATGTCCTCGTTTATTTTCTTTTTCGAAGAGGAGTCAGATGTCTACCAATTGGTTGTGAAAGTAGTTCTCTCACCCAAACACTCTATCCATACTTGTGCACTCCTTTCCCCTTATCTTCTTGGTATAGGTACTCCATAAACTACCATCACATGGGCGCCCCAAAAGTGTGGTATGGCGTTGCCGGGGCGGATGCTCAGCGTTTTGAAGAGCGCGCCGCTGAAATTGCCCCCTTGCTCTGTGCGCACGCCCCGGACCTTTGGCTTCGCATTGTTACCCTCTTGTCACCCTCGGCACTGAACGGTAGTTCTCGTGACAGGGATGTTACTAGCAGCAACCAAGATTATGGTGCTAGCGACGTCGATGGTAACGGTAACGAGGCGGGCATCGGGAGCACGACAAATAGTCTAAAGAAGAAAGGTGGAGGTGGAGTCCGCGTAGTGCGTGCTCTTCATCGTGCGGGGACTTATGTAGTCACCTTTCCTGCTGCTTACCACGCGGGCTTTAACACGGGATTCAACGTCGCTGAAGCCGTCAATTTCGCGACTCCTCTTTGGTTGCCATGGGGCCGGCAAGCTCTCAAGGTGCGTTAGTGAAGGTTCAATTGGGTTTATTTTCTCCCGTTCCATTTTCTGATTAATTTTCATTGGTCACGCTCACGTTCACTTGCGGTTGCATGAAAGGTGTACTCGAATCTGCGGCGAGCTCCGGTGTTTGCCCACGATGCCCTGGTCTTAGCCGTTGTGCGAGCGCTCCTGCCTGACTTTTGTCCTGAGCGTGGTGACACTACCGATACTTCGATGACTCGAAGCAGCAGAAATCAGAGCAAGAGGAGACGAAGCAACAGCAGTGGCAGCAGCGTGAGCTACAGCGGAGAACTCTTGCAAGCAGCGGCAGATGCAGCAGCGGAGTGGACTGCCAGTCAGAACTTGTACCGCATTGGTCAGAGCAGTAGTAGTGCCATGCACTCAAGACCCCCGCTCGCGCTTCAAGCTGCATTAGCGCCTGCAATACAGGAGCTGCAGTCCATGTTGCACTCGTGGCGTCAATTGGCTGTACAAACTGCATCATGGGCCGTGCAATGCGCTGATGCCGATCTTGGCTCGCATGCTGTCCAGGAAGAGGCGTCTCTCAACAGCCAAGATGGTTGCAGTGCGCACAACACCGGCCGCGCTGACGGTGCTTCCGAAGAGGGCCTCAAAGATTGCCATGAGGGTCTGCAAGTGGTGGAGAGCATGGCGGGCTTGGTGGCAGCGGCAGCGGCGTCCAAAGGTATAAGCACTCGCGCAAATCGAGGGAGCGTGCGAGTAGCCTACGAATGTACCCACACCAACGGAGGCGCAGTTAACAGCCGAATGGCTGTAGCGCGCAGCGGAGGTGCCGAGAGCGATTCACATGGTACGCCTGATGTAGTGGCAGCGAAAGCAACTGCTGCAAATCTCGGGAAGGGCATCCACTCCACAGACACGCCTGTACTGACCAGCGTCTTTGGGCGTTCGAGTGCGGCGACAGTGAGCGGTGTAGCTTGTGATTGCTGCTTGGCGTATTGTTTCGTGGCAGCAGTGCGTTGCCGCACTTGCACTGGTGTGGGTTGTAACGTGGAACACCTTGTCAAGACTTGTGCCACCCGCTGCTGTCTTGAAGCTGATGCCACAACAGTAGGTGCAGCAAGACCAGCGAGGGATCGAAGAACTGGTGAAGATAACAGCCATGTTGGAGGCCACCACGACTTTGGCTTGGGTTCTGAGGTGGCGAATGCACTGGGTCGTGGCCCCTGCTATGACTTTGTGAGCCGCGGGCCATACCACGAAGCACTTCAGCTGCTTCACGCGCTTCAAATTCAGAAAGCGCTGGCAAACAACTAGCAACTAGCATGCACCAGTCGCGCCACGTCACGAGTTATTTGTTCTACTTTAAGATAGGAGTGGGAAGTAGAACCGCCTACGTCATATTACTGATGAATGCTGCACTGCTGCTCTGGCGCCTGCATTGCAAGATAACTTTACAGGACCGCTAAGTCGATAATGGGTGCTATGTCGAAGTCTCACGTAAGTACAACTGAACTTCTACTTCAGAATAGTACTTGAATCGCCTGAATTGCTTCGCCATACTGTGCTTCAGCACTTTAGAGTCATCGAGGCAAATTTAGGTTGAAGGATTAAGTATTAGCTCATAGGCATTAGCTCCTCTTATATCACTAAGGACCCGTCACTGCTGTATTATATATACCCATATCGGACATTTTAGAATCGCCTCGAGACCTCGGTTACGGTAAGGGCTGTGTTTGTTTTACTGAGCGAAAGGCGCTGCGCGGGACAAGCTCCCTAACAGCGAAACAATTGGACGATGAAGAAAGAATGGTTCATGTATAGGGACTCAAAGCTCAATGAACCAAGGGGTTGTGGAAGTAGCGAATCTCCGTTTGTTTCCAATTAGAGCCATCACGTCGTAAACTGCCGACTTTCGTGCATACGTCAGAACGCTGAGCTTAGTCTCCATGATCTGCTGCTTGACTAAACAGGCATTGTAGCACAACCAGCATGGTTCTTCGGAGTTGTTAGTTCGTCTAGAGACTTCCCTGCGGTTTCTGGAAGCAAGGTAAATGACAGTACCGCGCTTGCAAATGAAAGTATAAGGTAAAGCGTGAAGAAACCGAATACTTGTGCTGCTTTAATGATATTCAGGGCTGACAGCGTTACTGCTGAGCTTGTTGCTCGGTTCACAAATACAACGGTCCCAAATGCACGGCCCCGCCATCGAAACGGAAGGAGCTCCGGAATGATGACCCAAAGGAGAGTTCCAGTACCAATCGAGAAGAAGAAAAGGAATAGGCACATCAGTACGACCTCAGCGCTACCATACGTGCCGATATAAGTCAGAATAGTCAATGCCAAGAGAACGAGAAGCATACCAATTGAACTCACATAAATAAATGGCAGGCGGCCATATTTATCTGAATATACCATGGGCGCAATATTTCCTAAAAGTTTTGCTGCTCCAACTAGGACAAATCCTAGTGCAAGGCTGGAAGTTGACTCCATACCTGCTTCGCGCAAGAAGTTATTGCAGTAATACAGCAATGCCTCTGCACCCGAAGCTTGTTGGAGAAACCCCAAAGCAATACAGAGAGCAAGATTCCGCCTCAAGCCATGAGTGTCATTACGCAATTCTTTAAATAATTCGCCCCAGGTTGCTGCTGTTTGAGTATGCTCAGTCGTCTTAAACTCCCGCATGGCTGTTTCTACGATGCTCGGAGAAATAAGAAGGCGCGAAAGGGTCTCACGGGCTTCATCGTTCCTTCCTTTTGCAATAAGCCATCGCGGGGACTCGGGAAGAAATGGGCTGCAACAAAGAACTATGCCGGGAAATGGGGCACTAAAGCTCATCATAAATCTCCAACTTGAACCCAAGATTTCCACCTCACTTGTTGCAGCGAAATAACCCACAAGTGAACCCAAGACAATTCCCAGATTGATAAAGCCATCGTACATGCTCACCAAGGTACCTCGTAGGTGAGGAGGCGATATTTCACTCAAGTACAGTCCACCAGAGCAAAAGCTTAATCCAACTCCCAAGCCCATGGATGCCCTGGCTATCAAAATTACTTCCCAAGAGAAAGCAATAGTTGCAAGCACACAACCAAGAAAGTAGCTTGCAGCGGAGGCAACCAGGCAACCCCGTCGGCCAATCGCGTCAGCTAGGTATGCGCCGTAAAGAGCACCCAGAGCGGCAAAGACGCTAAGGCAACCATCAATAGCTTCTTGTTGAGAATCGGTCAATGAAAACTCGGTTGCAATCAGAGGAATGGCTCCATTCATGCACCCGACGTCGTATCCAAGACTCAAAGCATTGAATGCAATGCATACAGCACTGAACCAGATGTAATTCTCTGCCACGTAACCAGGTGACCTTGGCGAAGATAAAAGTGCGCTGGACTCTTCAACGACCATAGATATATATTGTTGCTATCGTTCCGATAATATTCTTGTTTAAGGTGGCTTCGAGCGAACACTTCGAACAAACCACTAGCCCTCAAATACCAAAGTTCTTGAAACAGTAGGGACGTCCAAATACATGTGACAAATACGACATGTTGTAAATTCGGATGTTCTCATTTGCGGAGACATCATTGGACAGGGTGCGACACCTTTGTTTAGATTCTTGCCACTCGATGTTTGTCCGGTTGTCTGTCTCCTGTTGTGCACAGTGAGAGTGAGAAACTTCTTAGCCTCTCACATCAATCAATCACAACAATACTTTGATCTCGAGAGAGCAGTCATTGCACAGTTCACTGTTCAATGACCTTCAACAGTTCTCAAAAAAAGCTCTCAACTCTCAACTGGCAAAGACAGTTCGGTGTTTGTAACGAGTTGAGCAGTCCAGGCCAGCAGGGTAGATAGAGGAAGACTCCAAAAATTAGCTCACTACACTATGGCTAGTCTGATTGGCGACGGGGTAGCTAAGTTAAATATCGGCACCAGCACCAGCAGCACCAACACGAACGCCAGCAGCACCAGCAATGCTTTTGAACCTGGTGACGCCGTGGCAATAGAAGGGTTGGTAGGGGCTACTCAGCACAACGGGCGAGTCGGCTACGTTGTGAAATTTCAGACGGCTAAAGAACGCTATGCTGTAAGGTTAGGGCCATCGGTGGATAGCGCTGATGGAGTACTTTTGGCTTTGAAGCCAACTAACCTCACATTAGCATCTAGTCCACCTCCGTGCTCAAATGAGGACGCTACCCCTAGATCCAGTGGGGGCAGTGGGAACAAGGACAATGGTGCCTTACTGCGAACAGCTGCAGCTAAGGGCCTAGTAGGGGAAGTATTGCGCTTCGCGCTGGTAGGTGCGGGTTTGGCCGACAGTGTGGACACGTATGGCGAATCTGCAGTGCACCAGGCTGCGGCCAACGGGCATGCACCCATGGTAGCTCTCCTTGTGAACAAGTTAAAGTGTGACCCCCATCGACGCGCTACTGATGGTGCCACGCCGCTGCACGTGGTGAGTGCCTTTGCTTTGCTCTGCCTCTTGCCTATGTGTGAGCACCTGCCAGCGCTACTTTATGACCCAGCCCTTCGGTCTATTCTGCTCGATGATGTGTCAACCGACCTTCAATTCATTTTCTCGCTCAGGCGGCCACAGGCGGCCACAGCGCGGTCGTAGCTTTACTGTTGAAGCACTTTGAAGCTGATCCTTCCGCCAAAGATCGTGATGGATTGACACCATGCCACAATGCGTGCTTGGGAGGGCACAACGCTTGCGTGCTGCAGCTGGTCGCGAGCGGGGCTGACGCTAGCGCGGGCGACCAGGACAGCTTACGCCCCATCCACGCTGCTTGCCTCAAGGGGCAGGTAAAACTAAGATGATGTTTAAGAACACAACATGTAGATGACCTAGAACTTCATTTGGTGATGCAATTTTTCACGAAATTGAATGGCCTTGCTCATTCTGACATTTGTTTGGTTATTTCCTAAGTGGTTTGCTGATTCTGTTTCTGGCTTAACCTTTGTGACCTTCTTCAGGACGATACGGTGCGGATGTTGGTGCACGAGTGTAGCGTCGACCCAAATCTTGCTGACTCGGATGGAGAAACCCCTCTACACGTGGCGAGCGCCGAGGTGCGAGTTAGAAATATTCGATGAAAAGAAGAAAACTCTTCATCACGTTTTTGCGTTATTTCAGAGCCTATTTCTGAATGCACCATTTTTCTTTTTCACTGACCTGTTCGACTTATTCTTCGACTTTTTCCTGCACATCATCAGCCCCTTTTACTTGTCGACGTGTATGCTCCCCAAGTCCCTGACTTTCCAACCCCTTGTGATCTTTAACTTGCGATACCTTTTTTTGTAGGGCCATGCGTCCACGGCGTGGCTTCTGGTGGCGGAGTTAGGCGCCAATCCTGCCGCCAAAAACCGGGACGGGAAGACTCCTTTGGTCGTGGCTCGCGAAGAAGGTCACAGTGAGGTAGTGGAAGCTTTAAATGAGGTTTCGAGCCAGGGGAATTCCTAGCTGAGTTACAGTAGGGGCGAGATGGAAGAGTACAAAATTTAATTTAGACGGCGCTTCTTGGGCTTTTGGCTTGGAGCATATCACGCCGGCGCTAATACGGACACTTGAATAAATGCTTATCCTCAAGCGCCCGCCAGGTGGTGCGATAATGAGCCCCTTTGTTTCTTTCCGAGTTCAGATCCAGATATAGAACGCAAAACAAGAGTACCATACATCCGGATGTGTGTGCGTGCAGTGCACCGTTGTGTATGTGTATGTGTATAGGAATTCGGTATGGATGTTGCTGCTATCCCCGTTTGTTCTCTTCTTGGAGTACACATAAAACGAGAAAAAGGCACGTAGACATTAGGACGTACAACACAAACAAAAATTTGAAGCAGCAATTTGACCAGTTTCTGACGGGACGGCCGAATTGGCCGCTATCGCAAGTGCCGCATTCTTCTGCGCTGTTGCCGCTGCCTTTCTCTTGCGTGGCCAGCAGGTGAAAAAGTGCCTTTGCGCTTCCCGCCGCCACAGTTGACTTTGCGCCGCAGCCTTTCGATGGGCTCTCCCCATCTCACGTCCATGTTCTGCGCACATGCACTCAGCAAGGGAGGAAAAGTGGCGCTTGTATTGGTTGACGATGGCGCAGACCCTATATCGACAGTTCCTGCCCCCCTCTTGAAGTTAAAGTTCAAAGATTTAGCAGCAATGGCGTCGGCATTCGCTTTTGCCTGTGCACAAGTAGAGGGTTTAGAAAGCAAGCAGAAAGAGACGTGAATTCAAGGAAATAAATGGTAAGTAGGATAGACGACCATAAGGGGGGAATAAAGAACAAATAAAAAGACCGCGAGTTCAACGAGGAATCGGGCGTAGATGGTACAGAAAAGTCAAAAGAAGACAGGATAACACTTGATGCGAACTAAAGCATACAGCAGGGCAAACATGAAAGAATACTTTACCTTCACGGCTTCAAAGAATTTGGAGTCCCATGAGTTCCACTCCTGGAGCAGAGCGAGCTCTGCCGTGCTCAAGTTCAATTTCGGTGCCGGCCCACGCGTGTAGCGGGCTATGCGCTCATGTCCCAAGCTCTGATGGATGAATACAAAATGAGAGGAGGAAGACAAGGAAGAAAAGTAAGATCAATTGGTATTTACGAGATGAATAAAAGAATCTGTGGGAAAACGTTTCCAAAGAGGGGAGTTTGATTTCACGTGTATAAGTTCATAATTGAGTATCCATTGGGCACCTTTGCTTCCGTGGTGTGATTGAACACTTCAACACCGATCATAGCAGCACCATTAGCCATCGCATCGGCATCGTGCATCGTCTCCACGACAAAGGCCAAGTCGAACTGGTGCAACACCTGAGCATTTTTGGGGGGGAAACCGACAGCAGTAGTGACAAAGAACGACGCCAAAAGTCTTAGAAGTGCGACTAAAAAGAATCAGAAATGCACGGAAAGTAGGTTAAGGACACAGACGACCGCAGACTAGTCATTTGCAAAGAAGCTTGTGTGTTTCAATCTGAAAGAGTCAAACAGTACAGTAGTCGTAAGTAGTGTATAGTGATGCCTCAATTGCGCGATCGTAGAGTTGAGCCCAGTTCGGAGCACTTGGATCTTGCGCGCTACTTTCGCCTCTTGACCAGTCTGGGCCTAGCCCTTTCCAACGGTACCCACTGAAGCGCTGAATGTAGTAGTTTTGCACTTCCATCCAAACCCGGCCCCTCTTCCCACCGGTGCGCTCGAGCTGCACTTTTTTCATCCACTGTTTCGCCCAAACCCCCCATTGGTTGTCGGCATTGGTAACCGACCATTGGTAACCGACCATTGGTCGACAGAGAGAGAGAGAGAGACACGAAAAAAAAAGAAACTCATCATGTGCGAATGGAGTACAGTACCTTACACAAACGCATATCTGCTCTGCTGAGAAAAACAAAAGTGCGCATGCCAGCCCATTCTCAATGTTTCAAAGCATACCTGGGCAAAGGTGCCCTCGCCTTCGAACTTGTAGCTGCTCAGAATGCGGCCTACTGGATCTCGAACGGCTGTTAGAAACACTGTCCCGGGCTCCGCGAGTCTGCTGACGTTGAAGACCATGGATTCTTCCACGAAACTTGTGAAGCGGTCGTGGCAAATTTGCTGGTCTCCGAGCCATTTCCGCACGGTGGTGCCCCCGGCTTTGCGATTGTGCACAAAGTATGCGCGGGCACCCAAGCGGCCGTGAGAAGCCACGCAGGCTCGAGCGGTCTGTTTCGCTGCCGCGTCACGATGCGGCACTGGGGAAGTTGGGGTGGCCTCGCAAGGCGGATGCTTTTCGTTGTTAGGTTGTTTGAAGTAGCACGTAGTGCCGGCGTAGGTGCTGTAAAAGAGGCCGCTGGCGGCAAGCCACACCACTACCTTATTCATAGTCGGTCAACTAAAAAGCTAAACAACTTCACACGCGCCGCTGAGCTTAAGTCGACGCCATTTTTGAGACGAAGCCTGGAGGAGGAGGCATGTAATCGATGAGGTGAGGTGTAAGTATCCAGATATCCGGGGAAATTTTATGTAAAATTCATGGGGTTTGATTGGTTCAGAACTCAGAACCCCAAATAATATCAAATATAGGACTGACAAAAGTTGCTGAGAATGTAAACGTTATCACATGGGCCTTCCAATCCGGCTCAACGGGGCAGTAACGATGGAGATCCGCGAGGCTCCTGAGTTTTTTTTAGCAGTGAACTGCCAATATTAGCCTCCGCTAAAGGCGAAGAGAGCAGGGAAAATGCCGAGAAAGCCGCATTCTTGGATGCTGCTTTGGGGCAATTTGGGGCCTATGTCACATACGCGAATTCCGGTCCAAAGTGGCCCTTTCTTTTGTACCTCCCTACGTTTTGGAAGTTTTTGTTTTCTCCTATCTGAGTGCGCCTCTTTCTTGAAAATATCTTCCAATGACATGCCGATCGTTTGCGTTAATTGTAACGATGAAGTGAGCAGAATTGTAAAGTAAGTTCGAATATAAAGAATCGTGGGCTTTCCTAAGTTATTTCCTAACAAAGTCGGCAACAACTGCATGAACAAACCCAATTCGCTCAGAAGCTTATACTTCAGGTGGAAATTCGTGAGCATGCGATGTGCACAAGTCGAATATTAGAGATGGCTGAGAGAGTGCGTATGTCAACTGACAACTGTTGTAGAAAATCTCCAAAATGAACTTAACCAATTCAATGAATCCCTTGTCCCTTGTCTGAAAAAAAGTTGAGGTTAAGTTCGAGGAAGGCGGGATGAGGAAGCGCAGCGTCTCTCTTTGCATTCAAATCACGGGCGAGCGCGTTAGACAGAACTGCGACTACAGTAGTTTATAAAATCAAACTATGTTGATCTGCACGTGCCCGGAAATTCCTTTCCCATCAGCAATAGCTTCCTATCTTACTTCTTAAGGAGGACCTTTAAAAACCGTACAATGAATTACGAAGTAGCTGCTAATACAACATCCGCGCTAATCAAAAGGAGACTATGACGTTTGAGTCGTGAGGTTCGTGATGCGCCATCGACTTTCATACTTTCATACTTTCATGACTGTGACCGGAGTGTGTGCTAATCAATGAGCTCATCCTGGAGTTAAAGTTCGGATCGTCTCCTATTCGTGATATGTGTCAATGCCCTCCTTCAAAATAATCTTCATTTATTCGCCACAAAAGATTGGAGGATTCACTTCACCATGACGTGAAGATCATACTGCTTTACCGCTTGTTGACTACTATCGCAGTTTCCTTTGATTCACGTTGACAAAGTGCGACATGTTCCCACTCTCTTCAGCACTGTCACAGTCATGGATGGTGCCTTGGCTGTACTGCTCCCGCTAACTTCGAGAAACTTGCCTCGTCCTGCACTTGAGCAGCTTCGGAGGTTCGCGGAATGTCTACCTGATGCCTCTGAGTGCGTCTTGTTAATTGGTGTAGACGATAATGATCCGATATTTGCACACGCATCCATGGAGACCTTTTGGGCTCAAGCCTTCCCTGAGTATTCAAAGATTGGTCATATTATCGTGGATCATTTCGCACCAACTTCACCACCAGCTGTGTGTGCTATTGCACGAGCCCTGGCTCAACGTGCTCTCGAGTTTGAGTCAACGCAGTGCACGATGTTTGCACTCCTCGGTGACGACGTCAGCATTTCCCCCAAGCGCGATTGGCTTACCTCTGTTCGTAGCGGATTCAGTGAGATAAGCGAGCGTCTCCTTGTGGAAAACGGTCTCAATGTTCCCATTGGATTTGGCGTTGTTTGCCTTCCTGATTCCACCTTCGTTGGTTTCCCATCCTTCCCCATCGTGGGTCGTCCACACTTCGGAGCCTTCAACAACCTCCTATCTCCCACTGCCTTTGTGAATCAAGATGCAGATCCATTTACGTACGAAGTGTACCGTCGATTTGGTGCTGCAATTTACGCTCGAGATGTTTCAATAGTCAACGGCATCGGTGGTGACGAGGATAACAGTGCGCGATACGAGCGTGTTTTGGTGGATTGGAAGGATGGGTTGCTCGAGGAAGGAGTTGCTTGCATATCAACCTATTTATCGAAGGAAAACTCAAGTGAAATCGTTGCTGCCGCACACGTGACGACACTTGATGTGATCGTGCCATCGTTTCGGACTCCTGAAGCACTCCTACGGCGTATCATTGCGCTCCCAACTCCCAAGGATTTTAGCACTCAGGTTATTATCATCGTTGACTGCCCCGAGGATGGAGCAGAAGTTCGTTCTCGCTTCGAAGCGGACTTTCGAGAGCGTGTTCGAGTGCGGGTCAACAAGGAAAATATTGGCGCTTCGTGCACCCGCAACCGAGGGCTAGACGAATCAAGTGCGCAGTGGATTGTATTTTTGGACGACGACATTGAGCCTCACCCCTCCTTGTTGCTCGAGTACGCAAGCGCAATTGCTACCAAGGGTGCCACAGCAGCTGGTTTCGTAGGTGCATCATATTTTCCTGATTCGAGCGAGTCTCTCCTCACAACGGGCTTGGAAATGTCATACCTCACATATTTCTGGAAAGTAGCTTCCGTTGAAGATGGCGGAGATGAGGCACCTTGGGGTGTAACAGCCAACGTATGCACGCGACGTACACCTGAGCGGTTTGACAAACGCTTTCCTAAAACGGGTGGCGGCGAAGACATTGATTATGAGCGTCGCGTTGCACGCCACACCTGCCTTCCGCTGTTAAAGGCTCCTCGAGCAATGGCTACGCACCCATGGTGGAACAATGGGTTACCCTCCGCCTGGCGCTTTCATAATTGGGCTCTTGGAGACACGCTTCTAATGGATGCTGATTTATATCCAACCCACGTCTTTCTGTCGTGGCCCAACGTTTGGGAATGCAGCGCGGGCACTCTCATTCTAGGCTTGGGATGGTCACTTCAGCTTTCCTTCTCAAACTCTCCCGTGGGAGATGTTTGTGCGGCTCTTGCTCATGTTTGGTCGACTATATCTGCACTATGGTTGGCTGAGGCAGCGCTGGACGTGTTCAACGTGACGATGGCGGACACGAACATAGCCGCGCACTCAAAGGGGATCCACCGAGTCCGTGCTGCACTAGTATCTTGTGTTTACAAGAATTTCAATGAGGCTGGTCACTTTGCAATCACATCACTGCGCCGCGCCAGGCCCCTCTATCGCTTTGATTGGTGGTTTGGGCTTTCTGGTGATTATGTTCCTTCTACGCGCTCGAGGGAACAAAAGCGTGCTGTAGTGTTAGGCGCAGCTGCTACTCTAGGCTTTGCTTTGCCTGCTCTGTACTCTATTCCGATGACTCTGTTTCTTGGTGCAGTAGTGTCCCAAGTTGCATGCTCTTTCAATTATTCAATCGCTAGCTACAGTCCCAAGAGTACGAGTATGAATACTTTAATTGATACGAACACTTTGGTTGACATGATTCCAGCCGAACTGACAGTTGTATACATATGCGAAGGCTCGTATGCACGCGCTATGGCTGTAAGCATGCTCTCGCTGCTCGAGGTGCACGACAAATCGAACCGCTCCGAAAAAATCAATATTCATGTAATTGATGCTGGTATTGAAGAAACTGACTGGCGCAAAATTGAAGTGACTGCCGAGCTGTTCTCATTCGCAAGTTTGACTCGAATTGCGACTCCTTGCCCGCAAAGTGCACCTCCTCATGTGGCTGGGAAGTGGTCCACCTGGGCCAAACTATGGTTGGACGAGCTGCTGCCGACAAACGATGACAATATGGTCATTTACCTCGATTGTGATACGCTAGTTCTATCTTTGTTGACCGTGCAAGCTCGCTGTGTATTTGCCAGCCTCCGTCGCAATGCGCTACCGCTGGCTGCCGTTCGCGACATTGGCTGTCCATGCGGGGATGACAAGCTTTTGGTACACGGTTTTACGAGCACTCAGCCCTACTTCAATGCAGGTGTGCTCTTCCTTGATCTTGAGAAGATTCGGGACCAGCGGCTCCTTGAATCAACGCGTCAATGGGCACTGAAGCATCCGGGCGCTTCGGCGCTTTCAATGCGCGAGCAAGATGTTCTGAATCTAACCTTTCGGGGTCGCTGGCTGCCATTGAGCTTCACTTGGAACGTGCAGGGCATGGGAACTTACGGTGACTTCCGCACTCGTGCCGAGGGGCCCAGTATGCCTGCTCTATTTTCTCCGGAAGAGTGGGGAAACATTCAAGAGGAGGCTCTCATTGTCCATTTTACTGGAACTTCAAGCCCCTCTCTTTCTCAACTACTGAACCCATATTCGAAAATCCCGACCAAGCCGTGGGCTTGGTTTTGCCACCACCCGCTTCTCGAAAAGTTCTGGCAAGTGGCAGCTCGGACTTCCTTCAATAGTACATGGATTCCCGAGGATATTAGTGAAGAAGCTGTCATAGAGCCCGATCTCTCCAAGTTGCGTCAAATGGTCGCAGAAAGGGACCCGAGCCTTGCTGTATCCTGGAAAACTTGCTGAAGAATACCCTGGGTACCGTAACTTCGTTCAAAGTAATCAATTTGTGCTTGGCGTGTCCACTATTCGGCCCTTCACGGACGCAGAGGTGTCAGCGCTGATTGTAGGTATACTGAAAAGAATAATCCACGTTCGATTCGTCGCTAATTCATGGAGTTTCGCTGTAACTCGAACTGCATTAGAAATGGAAGCATGTGGATAGATGGAGAAAAATGAAATAGAGAGGACTTGGGTTTTAATTACAAGAACGCATCGGTGAACTTATTTTGTCTTTGATGAGATGTTTGTCCCGTTAAGTCATAGTTGGCCCCTTTTATCAACTTGTCGATGAGGAGTCTATGTCACCATCTGCTGGTCGTAATTTATTCTAAATATATTTAGATACTTCAAGTCCAATAACGTGCGTTCCTTATGCGCTTTCGGATGTCCGAGCTGCGTGGTAATTCAGTAAGGGGATAGACTTCGGCCCCGGGCATCCAGTCATGGGTCATGGGCAGCTCACTTCGGCTGCGATGCGCGTCTGAAAAACCGACACAATTTTTTTGAGGAAAGTAAAGCAGCAAAAACCTAATCTATGAAGCTAATCAGGCGCACATGCATTTCTCTGGGCATATTACCGAGAAGGCTCGGCCTCCGGCCTCCTTACACAAGAGCGACCGAATAGGATTTTCAGACAGGCCCCGAAGGACCGGAATTAGAGAAGAAGCTTATCAGGCGCACATGCCCGAGTGGCCATGGAAGTGATGGTAGCGGTCCAAAGTGGCACGCTCCTCCGTCAATATAATTTTACTAAGTTCGGGCGGAACCGAGTGGTCGGATTTTAAAATGGTGAATAGGAAGTAAATTTTGGCTCACATTATCATTGCAGTTGGGACTCGAGAACAAGTCGAGAGGAAGGAGCCTAGCTATCCACTATCCAAAGCTACAGTAGTTATGAGGTCCGAGGACAATTGAACTGGACGACTGATGACTAAGCTACAGTACTTCTTCAGAGGTGCTCTATACTTGTGCATCTCCCCACCTGCACTCCAGGGCCACGCCTATTATACATGGGGCTTCACTCGGACCGAGGAAACTTCTGATAGACCAGCCAAGCAACGAGTTTTATTTATAATATATCGCTAGTCTAGCTAGCTTGCGCCACTCCTAATCATTCGTAAGCCTACGTACCAAGGACTCTGGGACGTAGGTTTACGAATGATTAGGAGTGAGCTTGCGCACCTAATGAGGCGTTTGCGGCCAGGTCTACAGGGAGAACTGTAACTGTCTGGTTCCGCATGGTTCCGTATCTTTTTGCGGCTGCGGTGGAATGACGCTGAATCCTGATTATCAGTTACGCAGCTTTTACGCAGGCATATGCAAATGCCTAATGCATCATCAACGTTAATCTGCTCCGCACTTCGGAGCTACAGTACTTTAACGATAAACAATTATGAAACTAGCCTTCGTATTCGAGATTGCTCTGGCGGTAGGGCTGGTAGCACCCAATACCCTCGGCGCCAACGATGCACAGGCGATGCCCGTCGAAGCAGTGTTCTTGCTTACTGAAGGCCGCTCAGGCAGCACTTTCGTCGGCGAATTGTTGAATCAAGACAAGCGGTAACTTAACACATTCAAGTTTGACCCTGAGAGTGCTCATTCCAGTCTCATAGTGCTCAAGCTCCCCAGTATTAGTGTTGATACCTGTCCACATCGTGCTGCTGATCTACAGCGTCATGTACTTTTACGAGCCGTGCCGTAGTCTAGAGTGGGGAAAAGATCCAGGAGGACAGCAAACAGCATCAGCCCAGGTATCTTCAATGCTTTTTACCGTGGCTAGACTTGCTACTAGGTAATTGCATACTATCAGTGGCACAAGCGTTCGTAGGCACACGCTTATAGAGCCCGCACACGCTTTCGATCCCACTTGTTGGCGCTTGCTGTACACGGTTAGGTAGCATGCGAAGCACTCGCGGTTCGCCTCTTGTCTTGCAACGCAACAGAGGGCGACTTGATGAAGCTCCTCGGCGACTGGCGGGCTGCTAAGCGTGGCAGCAGCTTGCTGCGACTGGCGGCCAACAGCGGAGTCTTGCGGTACGGCACACAGCTCATAGTTTATAACACGAGCCAACTCGTTCCTAGCTACAGGCTTTGTTCAACAAATATTCATGCTATCAATAAAGTTGCACTTTTTAGGCGAATCTGAACTCTTTTTTTTAATTGATTTGTCATTGTGTCGCTCGGCTCCGTTAGCTACGACAAAAACAACCTCGACGCGCCGGGCGTGCTCTTGAAGAAGCCCAACAAAGCTGGAGCGCTAGGGGCTGCGTTTGGGCCGGCGTGTCGGTCGTCGCTGCGCGTCGTGAAAGAACTAGTGGGGCGATTTCCAACCCCCATTCCGAAGGCCGTAGTGCGGTCTCTGCGGCAGCACAGCTCTTCACGCAGTGCTGGTTCGTCTCGTCAAAACCTCACATCACCCCTGGCTTGCATGTCTTGCTCTTGCTAATCTCTCATGCACTGATTTATATAATGGCCTCGTAAATTTCAACTTCCATGGCTTCTATATATATTGGTAACCAGTGTCGTGAACTACCGATTCTCTCTGCAGATTCTGACAGCGAAAGCGGTGATGCTAGCGGATTGGGCGATGTTGGCGACGACGAAGGTGGCCGCCACAGCAGCAGCAGCAGTACAAGCAAAGCCACCGCCCTGTGCCTGGAAACCCCCAACCATTGGGCGTGCCGCGGCGCCCGCGCGGGGTTCAAAGGACAGGCGCCAGCCCCCGAAATCAAAGTCCTGCACTTGGTGCGTTGATATTTGTTTTCTTATAGTCACAATCACGTCCTGTAAACTTCTCTATGTGTATACTCTTATACTTACAGTTCTGTACTACTGTAGTAGCTCTCGGAGTAGATTAAGAGTGTGTATTTTTAATCTAAAGCCGCATCAACAATTCAAGTAACAAAGCATGCCTCAAGTGATTGCTTTTTTAATATGTGCATCTCTCTTTATCATATTCTACATATTGCCTACTGTATACAAACACACCAAACCTACACCAATGAAGGTGCGGGACGTGCGCGGCGTGATTCATTCCCGGCTCAAACTCGAAGCGTTCTGCGGCGATTCGCAGCCTCTGCTGTGTGCAAGGCCATTGTGCTCGTCGATGCGACGAACCATGGCGTCCGCGCACAAGCTCGTGGAAGAAGCGCGCCGTGCGGCGATGCACGCACAATCGCTGGTACAGTGTACACATATTATGCACGTTACTTTACTGTGTGTGATATTGTGTTTGCGTCTCCCTTCGCGTTTCAATAATTCAGTGTAAAACTTTGAAATTTTCCCTTTTGAGTTGTACTTGATGTGATCATCTCATCTCATGTTTTTTATCTAATTTGTCCTTCCAAAAATATATCACATTAGGCCGAGCACGCCAACGCGGTGAGTGCCCTCGCGCAAGCGGCCAACCAAAGCGGAGGCCTGTTCGTTGACTTCGAAGCTGGGGCAGGCGGCGACGGGGCCACCGTTGGCTCCTCCCAATACGTGCAAGCGGCAAGCTTGAAAGACGCGGCGCAGCGAGCAGAAGACGCCGCGGCCCGGGCGCAATTGGCGGCGTCGGGGACCGAAACCGCGGTGCTGTTTGGCGCCAGCAGCACGCCGAGCAGCCGGGAAGAGTTTTTGCCGCAGTCGATTTACACAATGCTTCGCTACGAAGATTTGGTAAAAATAGCAAAGAAAGGCTTGAGAAGAAAGTAAACGACCTTGCATGTGCCTATCATACTCGTTTTGTCCATTGGGCCTCCCTATTATGACACTATCATCTTTTGCCTGAGACATTTGCCAAGACGCTAGTTATTCCTGCCTATGAATAATGCAAGTCGTACCTCTATGCCCTTCCTTATGGCGTGTTTTCCATTATTCCTATTTCTATGTATTTTGTAAGGCATTGGAGCCGAACTTGCGTGCCACGGAGCTCTTCAAATGGCTGGGCCTGGTAGGAGGAGCATCGGGCCGAGGAAGAGGAGGAGGAAGAGGCCGTCAGCTCACCAGTAGTAGCAACACTTTGCCTCCGAATGTTGCCGCGTGGCTGCAGCGAGCTACTAGGTATACACTCAGTTTATGCTCCCCCCGTTCTAAGGGGGAAGAGAAGAGAAATGCTGCAGTTGAGCAACTTCAATCCTCAATCCTTTCCGTTTTGTATTTTCTTGATATTCCCTATAAAAATCGACGACCATCGTAAAACAGAGCCCCCAAGGCGGACGGGGATTTCGGGACCAATCGCCAAAATTCCGCCCGCGTCGCACAGCGGTGGATTGCGGCCTTGCCGAGGCCTACCATTGAAACGGTCACGGCCGAATGCGCAGACGTGCTGACTGCTCTCAAGTATCCTGTGGGCGATTATTTGCCCAGCGATCCGGTATTGAGTCATTTTGAATCGTTGTTTTTTTCACAGAACCAGTGAGAATAATGTTTATGACAAATTCAGAATGTTTTTTTCGTGCACTACTTTTTAAAAAAAGTTTTGTGCTGTAAGATTCATTTCTTCTTGCTACTTTATTCGCACCAGGCGCACGGAGCAACACAAGCAGTCACGGGACAGGGAGCATTGAACGATGGTGGCGGCAGCAGTAGCGCTGCTCTAGCCGCAGTCCGGAGTGGAGTGAACGGAGGCCGCGGCGCTGGAGTGCTCTTCGGTGGAATGCCCGGCAGCCCCACCAAAAAGGTAAGGGATTAGAAATGCCACTGTAAGTAACACACGCTACATGAATTCACTACAAAAAAAGAATTTTCCTAGCCCTGGCAATGATAGGTCGAATTAAAAACAAATCATTATCCTTATGTCAGCTGAATACTCTTGCGATGACGCTAGTGAGCTTTGTGCTTTCAGAAGTGATGTATTTTAGCGTTTTTTTGTCCTTTACTACCCCTTAAATTTCGATACTTATCTCAACCTTTACATCATATTTTCCATTTTCCTGCATTCACATCTTCAGCCAGAGCTAGTCGCTGCCACGGCATTCTCGAAAGGCAGTGGTTTGAAACTCGACCTTTCTAGTCGGGTAGCGCACTTGCAGTCTCGCCCAGTGATGGATTGGGCTGCCGTCGAGAAAGAACTGCGCCGAATCCGACAAGCACACCCGCTCAGCGTGCGACGCGCCGCAGTAGCTATGGTGGGCGCTGAGACACGAGCAGCGTGGCGAGAAGCGCTGGGGAGGATGGTGCTGCGGGCTTCCGACGAAGCAGCGCACCGATTAATGCAGGTATAGGCTGTTGTGTGCATGGTGGCGGTAGCGATTGTGACGGTGGTGATAATTTTGGCAGTGTTGTATTTGTGCTCTCCAGCTAATCAGTTCTAGGTGATTTAATGATTGAAGGGATATATTCTTCCCACTCGATAACTCTGAATTTTGTATACTCTTTGCTTAGGGTTCCGCAAATGAAGGAGCTCCATCACCTCCGCCGCCTCGCCTCAACGTCGGTGTTATCGGTGGAACCTTTGCGAGTGGCACCGGCGGGAAGGTGTGTGAGATTAGTTCAGTGTTCAGGAGACGACTTTTTGCCGCCTATTAGCTTGCTTTCTACACTGTAATGGTCTTCATCTTGTATGCCTTGTCTTCATCCATCCTCTCGTCTAGATTCTATCATGGACTTTCACCACTCCTATATTTCTTCGTACAATGTAATTATCAAATGTATTGGATTTATCTCTTCTCTCATGGGACCAGGTCAACCACCGTTGGCGTTTTCCGTCGCTTGTTGCGGCTGGCCTTCAACGAGTGCTGCCTAATGTAGCAGTGAGTGGGCGCAGCTCTGAAGCATGCTTCTTTTCTTCCTGCATTTTTTTTCCTTTTCTTGTTCTTTTCTTCTATCTCTTTTTCTATCTTATTTAACTCGCCCTTTTCTGTACACGTCCACACGTGCTTTTCATGTATCTACTCAGGTGAATTTCGTGGCCGATGGGAGCCGCACTCAGCACGGTTCCTTCACCGCAGGCTTATGTTTAGACAGCTTGATTGGTGCACCCGCTCAGGACACGCGGCATCGCGGAGGCAGCAGCACAGGTATGCGTCATGGAATTAATGTGTAAATGCCTCAAAGATGTCAATAGTCACGCATTCAGCACCGGTCTATAGGTGGTATAGTCTAGCATTGAGCTAAATGTCCGTACTGTGCAACAGGCTCTAGCGGCAACAATGGTGGGGTAAAGTCGACTTTATCGGAAGATTCTGAAGTGGACCTCTTGCTCATGGACTTCGCCATGGACGATCAGGTATCCGATGATGATGATGCGTTCGTGGTCACACTTTGCACCTAAGCTTAGCAGGAAGATCCAATCATTCTTCTTTTTTTGATCCTAGAGTCTACATCATGGTACAGATCTTTAGTGAGGTCTCATAAAATGACACAGGAATATCTATATATGCTCAAAGGTTTGAGAAGTCTTTGGTGAAAATCTAGTTGTATACAGGCTACAAGTTTTTTTGTCATTCCATTTTCTTTTCCTTTTATTTCTCCCCCTGTGTCTGTTCCCAAACAGGCCTACTACGGCAACGACGCGTTGCCGTTTGAAGTGTTGTTGCGGGCTGCTCTCAGTCGGCGGCCGCAGCGCCCCGCAGTCATCAACGTCATGGCATGGGGCAGGCGTTTGGCGTGGATCTCCGCGCAGCACCCCCAGCTGGCCCTCTGCGCCCACTACGGCGTCACGGCGATTTCGATCCGGGACGCCCTGTTGCCTCTCATCAAGAACCCGGACTTGGTGTCGGCGCTGAACCATGGAGGAGTGCAGGGCGAAAACGAAGCGCCCGACGGAGAAGACTTGAGCATTGCTGCGAAAATGAAAAAATACGTGTACCCCACTGCGCAGCATCTCTGCGGGATTAAGGTACGAAGGAAAATGGACTACAATTGACATTTCATGCTCAATTCATTACCTAGTGGATCCGTAAATATATGAACAGTGTGGTACAAAGTCGTGGGTACAACCTCTTGTGGTTGCTTACTTTGCTTTTCTGGTGTACTTTGCAATGTGATAAGGTGAGTCAATCATCCAGCACTCACCGGTGGAACAAAGGGGCCGCATCAAGAGGCTCTCACAGACACCTTCGTTATCGTCATCGTCACTTGCTTGCCAGTAGTTCGGCTTTTAATGCCTCGTATACTGAGGCACCAATTTCACCACCGCTCAACAGTACAGCTGCTACGACTGCACGATTTTCACCTTCTGCCAATCGGCAATTGAGCGTGAGCCACATGGCCCGAGCTGCTTATGGGGAAAGAGGCCACGGAGTAGACAAGGGCAAAGCAACGAACCATAAGAAGCATTCAAATCACGCAAAGACCGGCAGCGGTGGTGGTGGTGGCGGTAGTTCATTGACCAAAGCAGCTGGAGGAGCGTGGCATTCGGTCAAAAGCCACCTTGGTGGTGGTGGTGGTGGAGAGAAGAGCTCGCCCTGGGGAGGTTCACCACAATCTCCTTCTGGGGTAAATAATGTAGCGATGGGACCAGGAGACGAAGCAGATCGTTTGCTCGGCCACAAGTGGTGCCTGCCTGACCATCTGGTAAGTTGGGGTAAATTAATACTTTAGATATACTTCCTTGCTTTCGTATATACACTATGTACGCTACTAGGCGACGACTCTTTTGATTTGTACGCGACCTCTCTATTAGAGACTGTCTCTATTAGAGAGCACCTCATGACCAAAATTAATTATTAAAACAGTCTTCTTTCTTTGAACGCATCTTTCTCCTTTGCAATCTTTCTATTCAAATTGCCTCCAGGTGCACTCGGCAACTGCTGACTTGGTCTTAGAGCATTTGCTGCAGGTATATTTATTACATGAATTGAGCTAGCAGTACTATTTTTAAAGTTCTTTGGTAAATTTTTCTGCACTCAGTATTAGTAAACTGTCTTCCTTTGATGCCATATTGCTTCACGAGCAAATCATTGGAAATGCTATGCATTCTTTAAATATCGAAACATTAACAAAATACACCACCTCGCGATGGTCGATACGGCTGGTGCTTGCCAAATGTAGGAATTGTTGGCGTGGCGAGACGCTGGTCGAGCAAGTTGCAAATCAAAGGGAGCGGACCCGAACAGCGCTCTACTCACGGGTGGCTGCCGTTACTTTGGCAAGGAGCACCACCCTACGGATGGTGGTGCTTTTACCGCACGCAACGGTAATTATTGTATCGTAGGTCTTCAAGAAGAGCACATCTTGTGATGTCTAAGTAAGAGGTGCAACAGAAACTGTTGGTCTAAGCTGTGTTGAGATCATCATGATATCACACGGGCCTATTTCTTCTTCTTGTATCAACTCTTGTATGCATGGGAATTCCTCAATTTGTTACCAGACCCCAAACTGGCGAAATACTTTGAATTGATGCTGGCAGCCAATGTTGCACGCGAAGTTGTGGCAAAGCAAATGGTCAAAGACGGCCTAAATCCAAAGTAATGAGAAATTTGATATTTATTAGGACTTTGATACGCTCATGGCGTGGGTGTCCTTACGAATTCCCTTGAAACATTTTTACCTCGAATTTCAGGGACTTTTCTTATCATTTCTGCGACCTTTTTTTATTTTTGCAGGTTGTTGCGCTTGAATCCAGACGACTTGAGCCCCAATTCTCCTCCAGGCGCCACCCTAGGCGTTTACCGGGGGAGCAACGATGAACCATGGGCGCCTCCGCCTCCACTCGCCACCCGCGACCTGGACTCGAGCAGTAGTGACGCACATGGAGGAACTCGCGATGCCACGCACGCAGGAACACTCAGCGCTACTACTGCGGCGAACGGTATCTTTGCAGCCTCAATAAGTCCCTATCCTATCTCTTTGTTTCATTGGTTTCGCTTGGTTTTAGGCCTCTTGGTCCAAAATATTCATAGAATCGCATTGACTCAATCAATAAATACATTTTGATTACACAAGGACTGAAACTGATATTTTAATAACCAAATCATCAATCTTCAACTGTCTTTTTTTTCTGTAGGCAAGCCAAAGCGATCTCCTATGTACGAAGGCAGCAGCAATCGACCAGCAGGAGCAATCAACATGGGTGGAATAGTGACAACATCGGCTGCAAACGCGGGGAGGGCGCGGAGCGCCTTAAATGACCTTTACCCTCTTATTGCATCTAGACATGGTACGTAGTTGTCATCCAGAGAATGAGTAGGTTTATGACATGACTTGGTTGAAGGCGAATGAATTTATTGAGCGTTTTTGATGCTCAGGATGACAGTGATAATACTGTCGACATTGTCGTCGTTATGCGTAACATCGTTTGTACTCTTAACCTGATAATGTAAAGTTCGATGGTGCCTCTTGAAAGCCTTGAAGAATATTGTCTATATTATTGCTATTGAAATTTATATTTCAAACTGATTTTGTTCTTGTTTATGTCAATTGTTTAGCGGATGCAAGTATTTCAAGTTCCTCAATACATGAACATGGTCGGGATCGACACCGGCACCACCACCAATATCATTCACCTCGAAGAAGAAGAACCAGCAGTACTGGCAGTGAAGATGGCAGTGATAACACCACTGTCTACACTTTCTCTACCACTACTACAACTGCACGTGCTGCTACCACTCTTTACACATCAATCAAAAGCAATACCAAGACGAATCGATATCTCAACGCTTCTGCGAGTGCTAACATCCACCAAAACCTCCAGCAACAGCATCGCCATCATAATCAGAGGAGGAGGCAGCTGCTTGGGTTTCACGGCGGCGCGGCCACGCTCGGTGGGGCTCTTCACGGTGGCTTAGGGTCGGAAGGAATGATGGTGGCCAGGCGGCCCGTGTGCAGCATCAGTGGAAGCCCTCGCGCAGGCCCACCGCTTGAAATGGTGCGCGCACGCGTGGACACAAAAAAATCATGTTGCAACCCATTGGTTTGCATGTTTGAGACATCATTTGTGGTTCAATTCCCATGACATCTTACCTGAACGTCTATTACTTGCTACATTGTTATTGAAGGTAAATCCTGCGGTACTTATGGCAAAGTTGCGCGCAAGTGCCTTGAAGGAAAACTTGCTTCATGGAATAGATTCCATTGGCGACAGCAATAATTATGACAGCCGAGATCACAAACAGGTGAGTTCAGTTTTATCTTTTGGTTAGTAAATAAAAGCTTTTAGTTTAGTTTTCTAAAACAATGCTTTCTAACGGTTTAATTATTTTGTTTTTATATCAGGCGTCAGCCACAGCAGCAGTAGCAGCCAATGGCATGGCGAGCGAGACATTGCCATCTGCACATACGAAGTTAGACACAGGGTGGGAGCTGCAAGCGCTGGAGCTTCAACCAAAAGCCGCTGATACTAAACACACACTTGGTGAGTGAGTGTGTTTAAAGTGCATGAATGATGATGATGATGATGAGGACGAATTTAATTCATTGCCACAATCCGGCTGCACTCCTCCTTGTGCCTTTTACGAAGCACCACACTGTCATTTATTTTTGATGCTCTTTGTGCATGTATATTTCCATATGATTCTAAAAAGGCCTCGACGATCCGAGGCTGGACCCGTATCCCGAATACTACGTAAGCGTGCGCGACGATGCTGAAGCATTGGTGCAAGTGGATATTGTGAAAGGGTTGATTTACATCGTGGCCTGCCCTCACCACTGGACCAGCAGTAGCAGCAGCAGCAGCAGCAGTGATAGTGATAGTGGTGATGGCAGCAGCGGCGGTGTTAGTTTTGGCGCTGGCGGGGAGTTGTTGCAGGTCTCACCCGAAAGCCCGGAGCTGCGCCATTGGCGGGACGGGCGAGTCAGTGACGAAGCCGCAGGAGAATTGCCTGGAGAATCTGATGAGTCGAAAGAGTGGCGCGGCGCGGACAAGGGCTTTGATGAATTCAAGTAATGAATGGATGCTCATTAATGTTTGAACCATAAATTGGCGCTCATCAGTTTGCTTTCTTTACCTCTGCAATAAATTCTTCTCAATTGTCGTGAATTTTGTCATTAATTGTTATTGAAGAGCCCTTCATTCTCATTCCTCATTTCTTGAGATTTTTATTTCCATCTGTAAAATCTATTCTAGTCTATTCACTTGACCTATTTCTCTGTCGTGACACAGGGCGAAACTAGCCGATTTGCAGCGCGTGGAATCCCATCATTTCTCCGCTCAGCTCTTGCATTGGCCCCGGTTGCCCACCGCGAAAGAAACAGCTGACGCAGTAGCCGTCGCTGTAGCGCGGGCTAGAGCCAAGCCCAGATGGGGTTTGAGTGCGGCAGGTGAGACAGCCTTAGCTAAATCATTCGTAGCACTAGATCCTATTCCCCAAAGAATAAAGAAACATTAAAAAGGACAGTAGTGCGAAGCGACGTCTTTGTGAACCCTCCAGAACAAATTTAAGCAGGCCTGTTGACCGTCGTTTTGCATTGTATAACTCTGTACACAGGTCGAAACGCACTGGAAGAATCGGAAGCAAAAGCTGCCGAAGAGGCCGCGCGCAACCCCAAGTTTGACCGCAAAGTGGTGAAAGTGAAAGGGCGGCCGGTGAACACTTTGGTGCCCTTGCTGAGGTCCAGCAACGAAGTGTGGCAGCTCATTCCTGAGCCCCCCGCAGGGCGCTACTTGCTGCAAATCACGGCCAACCCCAAACTCAACAAGGACCTGCACTCGCCGAGCTGCTTTCATGCCGTCATTGCGGCCTAGATGTGTCGATTATCTGTTCTCCATTACACATTAATATACGTTATAACGAAATCGGCCGTCTCTTGATTAATTTGATTATCTGGATTCAAGGTCCACTGCCACTAAGGACTTGCAGTTGGTTTCGTATAAACATCCACTTCGCTACTTACGGACCAAGGAACCTTAGTACTTTTTATGCTAATACCTAAATCAATAGCACCGGGAAAGGGCCTCGGAATTCAACCATCTTAGGCTCGAATTGGGCTCGATTGACAAGAGGTGGCACTGAAAATTTCCAGGAGTTCTAGTTTTTAAGTTTCCTATTTCATGTGTAACGCGTAACGCATTGTAATGCTCCGTTTGCGAAGCTAGTTGAGAAACCAAACAAAAGAATCGAGTTCAGTCGCAGTGCTTAATGTTTATAATGTCGACGTCGGACCGCCACTCGCACTTTTCTCCACTTGGAGCTCTTCAAAGCGAGTGGATGCGCGGTCTGGGGCGGACTCAATTTCAGGGCTCTTGCTCTTGCGGCGATTAGGCGCTCCTCCTTTGTCCTTCCCCGATCCTGGTGAGGCTGCGGTTTTACTCGAGCTTTGGGGCGTCTTGCTCCTTGACGCTCGCTTCTCTCTGCTTCGTGGGGTCTTTCGGGTGGCACTCAACTCAGAATGCTCGGATGAACTGGCCACTCCATCGCCTACGGAGACCGGTGCATTCGCAGCGGGCGTGTCTTTCACACGCACTACGTTTGTGGTGGACGGAGGCTCAGGGGTAAACGGAGGCGGGGTTGGCTCTTCAGGAGGCGGCGGAGGCGTCACGGGCTCTTGAGAATGCTTCGCAGTTGGCACCTCGCTAGTAGCGCTTGCAGCAGCGCTCGTAGCAATGGCAGCAGGAGCAGTTGGAGTTGCGGGATTATTTTTCTTCTTTTGGCTGGAGCTGGTGCTCATGAACCCGTGCAAACCAGTCGCCGCCGCCATTTGCTTTCTCAGCGACCGCATCGCCGGCTTCGGAGGCTCGCTACCTTCGCCACCATTACTGCCACTGCCACCGCTGGCTTCACGGGCGCCTTTCTTCTTGGATGGACTGCCCTTCCGGCCTTTTGCGCCTCCACCGCCCCCCTTGCCGCTGCTGCTCCCACTGCTGCCCTTCTTGTTGTTCCCTTGTTCCGGGTCTGCAAGGTCCATGGGTGTGGGCACCCACGCCGCAGCTGCCATTCTCGTCATTCTGGCCGAGGCTGCCTTGTCATCCATCAACACTGGCAAAGAGTCACCGTTGACCACGAGGCTTACCGCAGATGTGCGCTTCGATGTTCCACTCCCGCTATTACCGCTCGCAACAATCGCCCCAGTACTGCCACTGCTGCTGCTTCCTGGATCGTCCATACTACCACTGAGACCGCTACCTATGGCAACTTGCGTTGCTGGCGGTGCAGCGGCGCGGGCTAGATCAGTGCACGCTTGCTCAAACGGGATCGCATACTGCATCGGGCCGTGGTACGGGCCGTCCCCATCGCCGTCGTCGCGCCAATTGTCTGCGAAATGACCGCTCTCGCCACCACCGCTGTCGTCAGCGTCTGCAGTCGCCGCCAAGCTGCCAATGGGCCTGCGAGCTAGCCCCCCTCTCAAGAGGGGTCCACCGAAGCCAAAAGGCTGGTCCGCGCACAGGGCCCCGTCCGCCAGATACCCGAAACCTGGCGCTAGCAAGTCGACCCGCACGTGCGCCAAGGAAGGCCCACTTTGACGCACTAGTGCTGCCGTTGACTGCAAGACCCTCGTCTCCGCTTCCAGCCAAGCTCTTCGCGCGGCCATCACCGCAGGCCCTACTTGAGTAGTGGGCGAGGGCGGCGGCAGTTGCGGGGCTGGAGGCGGAGGAGCTGGTGCGCCTCCTCCAAGGAGCTCACCTGGTGGTGCGGCCATCGCTGCGGCCCGTGTTGCTAGAGCCCCCGTAGCTGCAGCGCGCGCGCCCGCTGCCAGGTAAGCGGTGCCCGGACCTCCGTCATAATCATCTTCGCCGCTTTCTTGCATGCACAGCGCACCCCCCTCGTGCTGTGGGCCGTTCAAGCCCGGCGGGCCCAACAACTGAAGCTCGAAGCGCTCCAGCGCGGGGGCATGCTCCTGCAGTGGCACCAGCAACCTCCCCGCCTCACTGCACAAGCTCCTCAAAACCGACGCATCACCTCGTAGGGCTAACTCGGCCAAGGAAGCGCCGCCTCCGTTTGCGAGTGCGAAACTAAACGCTTCCACCCACGCAGGCGCGGCAACGATGGCCATTTTGAGCGCAGCGGCAGCAGCTGCGGAGACTACACCGTTGTTGTTGCTGCCGCCGTCAAGGCTAGACCCCATCGGATACTTGCTCTTGTTGCTACCGCTGTTTTGACCGTTGCTACTCAAATTGTTGTTGTTGTTGTTGCTACTGCTACTTTTTGCGTTCAAAACCTCGGCATAAGGCTCCAATTTGGCTAGTGCCGTACAGAAAGCATCCCCCGCATCGGCAGGACGCAGGGTGAGATGCAAGTGCGTCAAGGACTGGTTTTTGGCCAAACCCTGGAAGAGCCCTTCGAGGGCATGCGGCGGACTCTCAGCGAATTGCCCGCTGTCCGCCGAAGAAGGCGCCACGCGACCGGGTTCCACTGCACACGCGGCGTAGTAGCTCCCGACGGACCCAAAGGCCTGCTTGCCTGCGTCTCCACCCGAAGGAGGCGCTGGGTTCACCACGACGGCCAACCGCTGCAGAGAGCATTGCCACTGGCTGGAGCCCCGAGGCGCCAAGAGAGCCGCCACGTCGCTGATTCTTGCCATGTCCAAAAGGCCGGCTTCTACCTCCAAAGTATGCACTTGGGTGTTCCTAGCGAGCACCGCAGCTAGAAGCGCAATGTCAGCGCCACGCAAGTCATAAGACCACGGAGGAGGAGGTGGGGCGGCAGGTGGAATGGATGCCTTGGTTGGTGACGTTTGAGGAGTGCCTCCTTCTTCGCCAGATTGGTCCTGCCCTGCTCCTGCTCCTGCTGCTGCCGTTGCAGCTGCTGATGGAAGAGCTGGAGTAGTAGGGCGGCGCTGAGGGCGTGGGGTTTTGTTGGCTTGAAGCGCCCCTCGACTGTGGTGGCTGCACCGCAAGTGGACCGTTGCCAGACCAATTTCCCACTGATCGCACGCGAAGTAGGCCAGTGGGGGCGCAGCTGACTCCAGTAAGGCATCAGCGAGAGCCTGTTTGCCGCCAGCCGTAACGCCCGTGCCTCGAAGCTCTAATGAGCTCAACTTGGAGGCATTGTTGCCGGCTAAACTCGCCGCTAGCGCCCGCAAGAAAACGTCCCCGTCTAAACCCCCACAAAAGTCCAAGCAAACGTGCTCCAGGGCGCTCTTCTTGCGGCACACCATTTGTGCCAGCGACGCGCCATGCTTCACGTCATTGGCTTCAAACGTCTTGCGGGGCTCAGCTCGAGGCGTCTGAGCAGCGCCTAGAGCAGCAACAGCGGCAACGCCACTACCGCTAGCGCCGCTGCCATTATTGCCAGGGCTACCGTTGCTGATGGAAGCACCCCTGCTAGCAGCAGCCGCCGCTGCCGAAGAGGACGACCCGCGTTTGCGAGGCGACCCCGCTTTCATTTGCGCAAAGGATTCTTGCCGTGCCGCTGCCGCCCGCAGAGCCCGCTCCTGGTGGGACGAAAAGAAAGTGGGGGTGTGCGACGCGTTGAGGCGTTTCACGGTTTTACGGTTCGCGGCCAGCACGGCAATCAGCACGTCCCACCCTTCGGGCCCGAGCCACTGCTTGGACAAGTTCATGTCTTCCAACGGTCCTCCTCCTCCAACGCGCTTGCTGCCGCCGCTGCCGCCAGTGCCACTGCTGCTCCCATCATTGCCGCCACTGTCACCAGCACCAGCCCTGCCTTTTGGAGGCGTAGAATTCGACAAGGACGATGAGGAAAGTCCTTTCAACGGAATGCCGTTCAAGACTTCAAGCTCGCAGTTGGGGCTGAGGGCCGCCGCAATCAGTGCCGCCCCTGCGGCGGGCCGCACGTTGCCGCGGAGGTCCACGTTTTTCAGGGTGCGGTTGAAGTCAGTTAGGCAAGCTGCTATGGCGCTCTCGCCCCGCTCGTATATTTTGTTGCGCTTCAAGTGCAGCTCTTGCAGTTCGTCGTTGCGCCGTAAAGCCACGGCCAATAGCGCCACGTCGTCGTCGCCCAAACTGCGCCCTTCCGCGGCCAACGACAAGGTGCCTGGCAACAGCACCCATTCGTCGCACGCCAAGTAACGCACGCCTGACTCGAGCCGCTCCGGAGGTGCTACAACCATCGGGGCGGCTCCCACCACGGCAGCTGATGACGATGATGGAGTGGAGGCACCGGAAGGAGACGCAACTGCGGTCACCTTGTCGGCGCTCTTGGTCTTGATGGAGCGAGGGGTTTTGCTGCTACTGCTGCGACTACTGCCTCGGTGCCCGCTCGGAGAAGCACCGGCCACGGACAGGGCTAAGGAAGCAGTAGCGCTGCTCCGGTTGCTGCTGCCCCCATCCTTGTCGTCTTTGTCATCGTCAGAGCTGTCGTGGTTGTCTGGTACCGGAGTCAAAGGCAACGACTCGGTGCTTTGCTCCGCACTGCCACTCTTCGTCTCCAGTACTAAGGTCGTGCTCCTCTCGCGGCTGCCGCTTCGGCTGCAGGACGCCCCACGCCGCGTGTCCAGCGCAGCCGCCAGCAACCTCTTCGCAGCTTTGTCTAAACGACTGCCCCGAAGGTCTAAGAAGTCTAAGGCAGGCAAGCAACGCAGCGCGGCACACAAGTCTTTGACCCCACCGCCTCCTGCGCCTGCTCCTCCTGTACCGCCACCGCCACTGTCCCCACCTGAGGCGGTGAAGTCACCCCCGCCCAGGGCGAGTTTGACCACCCACCGATTCAGCGGCAGCAGGGAGAGCACCATAGCTTGTTCGGCCGCGCCCCACGCCGCTAAGCTCGCAATCTCTTCCGGGGTCTTTTCGGTGTCTAAGCTGTTTCGACGCTTGCTACCGCCACCACTGCCACCACCAGTCACAGCCATTTCCACATCGTCCGCGTCCAGCACATTCACGGGCACGTTTTTCACCGAAACCGGGCGGTGCGCGCCAAAGCGGCGCTTAGGAGCGGCAAATGCACGGGCCATGAGCACGGCGTTGCCGCCTTTCTTCCACTTGAGGCGCTGCGCGAGCCGCCGTTGAGCTTCTTCGTCGAGTTCGCTGTCGAAAGACTCCAGTGCACCCGCGCGGCCAGCTGAAGAAGCATCGCTTGATTGGGGCAGGCAGCCCCACCTCCGAGCAGCTACGGTTCCGCTCTCGCACACTCGATAAATTTTTTCTAACAGACCGGCTTTCTGCAGTGCTGCCACAATGGAGTCGTAGACCGGAAATTTAGACTTCACCAGTTCGGCCGGGACGATCCCGTTGCCGCGCGCGGTCAAGAGACGAAGAGCAAACGCGGGAAGCACTGTCACGGGTTGCAAGGCGCTGTCACTGCTACCGCCAGCGTTGCTGCCGCCACCACCGCCACCGCCCTCTTCTTCGTCTCCTTGTGGGCCGGCGGACCCGTCGCGCTTGTGAAGCAGGTCAAGCTCGCGAAAGTCCACCTGTGCAGATAAGATATTCGCCACAATTTAAGAAAAAGCGAGCGGCGAAGGCAATTCAATTCACACGCACAGAGGGAAAGTGCGCTTGATGTTGGAAATCTTTAATAACTTTCGTTTTTTTTTTCTTTTTTCTTTTTTCTGATCACCTTCGTACGGCTAACGACTGCTTTGATGTCAATGAGCCGGCCATCCACTACTACCGAGGTGGGCAAGGCCGGTTTGGCGCGGTTGAATGCGTTGGCAGCGTCGAAGGCAGTCGCGTCGGGGACATCGGTGGTTCGCGCTATGCCCCGCTTGATGGCCGAAGCAAGCGCTTGGCCCACCTAAGATATATACATATAGTAAGTGAGGTTGAAGAAAATAGAAGAAAGTTGACCAGAAGCGCACGCAGCGACGCAAGAAACAGAAAACAGACACACAAAAAAGGGGCTTGATACATCAAAGAATGGGTGTCAACATCCAATTTCTTCAATTTTTTTGACTCCTCCATCTATACCTCAAAACAGTGTAATCAAAAGCATCTCTACTCCGCGCACATTTTCCATCTCCCTTTCTTTGTACTACTTCCCCCGAGAGCCTAAGCTAGCATCTTACTTTCAGTCCTTCGTCGCGCCCCAAGCCGTTGCCGTCCAACGCCAAATGCTTCAAATTGCCGAGCTTGCGGCTCGCCACCGCATCTAGCAGCGCGTCAAAGCCATGGGAGCAAGCGGGCGCCAAGAGGCCGACGTTCGCCAAGTCCAAGCTCTCAATCCCGGACCCGGGCGACCACGCCGACTTCTCCACGATGGGCTCCAGCGTGTGCTGCTGCTGCTGCTCGTAGCGCTGGGCGGCAGCAGCAGCGCCTCGCCCGCCCCAAGCCACGTCATTGGAGTACTGGCTCTCAAGCGATGTTTTGGCTTTGGAAGCGGTCGCCGTGTCATGATGGGCGTCGCCGCTGTGCCGACTGAGCATCGAACTGATGAGTTGGCCGCCTCCAGTGCCGCCACTGCCGCCGCCGCCGCTACCGCCACCCCCGCTACCTCCTTTCAATTTCGAAGACCAAGGCCCACCACCACCACCAGTGGCAGGGCCCTGTTTGGCACCCAGCTCGGCGCGCTTCGCCGCTACTTCGTCGGCTTTTCGGGCCCCGTCGGCCACCGCGGCTAAAATCACTTCCACGTCCCGCGAAATGAGGGGCGTGTCGGCATAACTCACGTCTTCAAGCCGCCGAGCTCGAATCGCAGATATGAACGGCAACACCCCAAAGCCTGCGCCCGCAACGTCAATCACGTGACGAGGCAGCGACACGCCGCGCTCCTGGAGAGAGTCCCCAAAAATGCGCGAAGAATAGGAAGAAAAAAGGTGAAAGAGGATTTCACTCGTGAGTAAATCTGCAGCTTTTCATATAAAAAAATCTCATTACCCTAGTCTCCTGAGATGCTTTCATGCTCAGATAGCAACGAAAGTGACGACGCAGCGCAATTACTCAAATGTACCCCCCCCCAAAAAAAACATTCACCTGTGCTTCTACAGTGAGTTCCACGCCGTTGACGATCATGTTTACGAGCGAAATGAGCACCGACACCACCGTCATGAATTCCAATTTGCCGGCCGACAGGCTGATGGCCAGCTGAAAAAAGGACTGCGGCAACGACTCGAACAGCGTTTCCGAAACGTGCCGCAAGCGTGCGTAGAACGCAATGTGCGCGGTCGCGTAAGTGTCGATGCACATGTACCTTTTTTAAATTTATTTTTTGGAAAAAAAAATGCTAAGCAAGAAGGGGTGATAAAAAGCCAACACGAACCACAGGAAAGAAATACCGATAGAAATCTTGCTTGTTGTGCGATGCACCTTCCTCTGTCGCGTTACACTATCTCACCAGGTAAAAAGGATCAGGTCTGCGGAGACCACTAATGGCACTGCAACGACAGCCCATATGGGCGCGAAAATGTAGAGGGGCATGGGCGGAATTCCATAAGTACCGAGGCGAGACTGTGCACGTACAAAAGGAGGAAAAGAGTTTGAACAAAATTTATGATTTCAATACAGTAGAGCATACGAAGGTAGCAAATATATAGGGTCTTTGAGTGTATGTCCAAGGAAACGAAAGGTGGCTCGTGCTCAGTATGTAGGGCTCAAAAACCCTACTCGTAATCCGCTACCCGTGCACCCAAGCGCCCTTGTCCCTGCCAATATCAAGACATCTATTCCCATCCTCGATTAAACTCGCAAGGGTTTCACTTCAGATCATTGTAGCAAGTAGGACATGAGGACAGACACTTGAGGAGATCTTGTTACCTGCAGACGGTACGCGGGACGAAAAAGGAGGACAGCCAGCACGACGAAGGGCATGAAGAGCAGAAAAAGGCCGAAGTCAAAGTAAGGGGTGCCTCGGAGCGATGCCACAACCACCATGTCCGAGATCATGTCGGCCCACATTAGCGTGTTCCGCAAACCCGTTACGATGATGCGGCACCTTCGGTTGTCCAGGCTTTCCGCTTGGAGGATGGCCCGAGTGAGAGTGCGCTCCGCTTTGCTCCTAGTCGCGTCGCTCACCCGAAGTTGGGCCATGGCGCGCTCAGCTTGAGCGCGGGCAGCGTCTTTCATGTTCAAATTCACCAGGGTGCGCTGTGCGCGCTCGCGCGCTTTCTGGGAAACATTCACGCCCTTGGCCAAAGTTGACTCAGCCTGAGCCCGCGCCTTGCTCGACGCTACTTTCATCGCCTGGAACGTATCCGACGACCTCATCATCATCGTGAATAATAACTAAAAATAGCTTTTTGTTCGGTCAGCTGCAATCGGATGCTTCGAATCAAGCCTGAGTTCAGTGAGGCTCCCAGGCATCAAACGCTCGCTCAGCATGCGCCATTTCGGGAAAATAAGCTGTATAATTCCCGAACGCAAAATGAATCTGAAAGTTGTTGCATAGAATATAACAAAACCGGAACACCGAGCAATTGAGCGAATCAACCGTGCTGTCATGCTGTCATGTCCAAAGTCGACTGCTAATCGTAGCTAAGTAGGGTTAGGGTAACCTCTACTAGTAGTTACTGAGAAGTAACCAATAGTCCTTTAGTCTAGGCTTACCTGTACAGTGGCTCTTCTGGCTACAGGTTGATAGAATTGTGCAGATCTATAGATCATACGACTCCCGTAGATAGTGGTGCTGCACTTGTACTTTACTAACACACTTGCGAGATACCCCCGGCTTTCCTAGTCTTTGTTGAGAGGTAACAGCGTGGACCTAGCTCTTCTTTGCCCTTAAGCCGATATAGCCAAGGAGAGGCTTACACGATTGATCGTTGAGGTGCACAAAATGCTTTCTCTATTACCTCTTCAATAACGTTCCTTGAATTGACACTTTATTCTGGAGGAAATGACAATCCTGTAGCACTAATTTTAGTTTCAGGACTACAGAGTAGCTGTTTGCTAAAATGATCTAAGCCTAGCTATATTTTTTCGCTGTTCTAATGGCCACAGGTCGGGAAGGGGCATGTCGCATGCGGCGAAAGAGACTTCACGCGGAGTACTCATCTCGTGCGACGTTCCTACGAAAGAATATATACTGCACATAGCTAAGGTAAGCATCCTTCTCTTATCCAGTAGCACTATATACAGTAGTACGCTGACTGAGGCTCCCTATGAGGATAGTGTTCATCACGTCTCCCTTACGTGCCTTCTTTTTCTTTCGCAGGAACATGTGCTTCACGATCTGGATGAGACTCACTTGTTCATCGATCCTGCTGGCCTCAAGTTTATTAGAGAGAAGTTGAAGCAGTTTTCTGAGGAAAATGCTTACTCTGACCCTCAAAATGAGCCCCAAACCTAAGGCAGAGTAAACAATACAGGTTTTGGCTTCTACTACTCTAGGTACACTATTTCTCTGGAAATTGTTTATCCCGGCTCAATTCGGTACTGCACATCCCCCCCTTTCGCACGCTTTCCTCTCCAAGTGTCAAGTGTCCGAATTTGTGCTGCAATTTAGTTCGGAATCAATGAGAGTAAGGTAAAATGGAGCTCCCTTTACATGTACAGACAAATAACAAATAGGGAATGACTCGGAAGTACAAGGCAGATGAAGGTACACTTGAAGTGCTGACTTACTGATTTAACATTTGGATACGATTTAGTTCGAGTGCAAGACAGAAGACAGCAAAACTGTTGATCTCTGCGGAAATTCCTGACAGCGACGTCGATCTCCGCCCTCTATTCATAAAATTTGAAGATATGCAGGAGCCACGAAGTGGCCGTAGGCGGGTCTACTTTAATTCTGAAAGTTTTTTTTTGTTTTAATTGCGCGACCGATTTTCGATGTAGGCATAAAACGCAGACGTGCAATACACAAGTCAGATTCCGAATACATTTTCGTGAGTGAGTTTCTCTTCAGCAATTTTTCCAGGATATAGAGAGGCTTGGGTGCTTTTCTACGATCATTTGACGCAACTTGGATAAGTCTGGCTCCACGGCCGTTCCTTCACTGATGTTATTGGGAATCCACGTACCTTTGAAGGAAGTTCGAGCTGCCACTTGCCAGAACTTTTCGAGAAGCGGGTGGTGGCAAAACCAAGCCCACGGCTTGGTTGGGATTTTCGAATATGGATTCAATAGCTGTGAAAGAGAGGGGCTTGAAGTTCCGGTAAAATGGACAACAAGTGCTTCCTCTTGAATTTTTGCCCATTCCTCAGGCGAAAATAGAGCAGGCATGCTGGGCCCCTCCGCACGGGTGCGAAAGTCACCGTACGTTCCCATGCCCTGCACGTTCCAAGAAAAGCTCAATGGCAGCCAGCGACCCCGGAAGGTCAGATTCAGAACATCTTGCTCACACATAGAAAATTCTGGAGTGCCAGGGTGCTTAAGTGCCCATTGACGCGTTGATTCGAGGAGCCGCTGGTCTCTAATCTTCTCAAGATCAAGGAAGAGCACACCTGCGTTAAAGTAGGGCTGGGTGCTCGTAAAACCGTGCTTCGAAAGCTTGTCATCCCCACATGGACAGCCAACGTCGCGAACGGCAGCCAGCGGTAGCGCATTGCGACGGAGGCTGGCAAATACACAGTGAGCTTGTATGACTAACGAAGATAGAACGAGCGTATCACAATCGAGGTAAATGACCATATTGTCATCGTTTGTCTGCAGCAGTTCGTCCAACCATAGTTTGGCCCAGATGGACCACTTCCCAGCCACATGAGGAGGTGCATTTTGCGGGCAAGGAGTCGCAATTCGAGTCAATCTCGCAAATGAAAAGAGCTTGGCAGTCAATTCTATCTTGTGCCAGTCGGTGTCTTCAATCCCAGCATCAACTACATAGATGTTGCATTGCACCGAGTTGTCGTGTACCTCGAGCAGCGACAACACGCTTACAGCTAATGCGTGTACATACGAGCCCTCGCATACGTACACAACGCTAAGCCCATCGGGGATAATATCAATCAAAGCATCCGTGCCAACCAAATCTTCAATCGAATTGCCACTGCAGCTGGAAGTTGAAAAATTGAAAGACCATGCAACTTGGGACACGACTGCAAATAGTAATAGAGTCATAAGAATAGAGTACACAGCAGGCAAAGCAAAGCCTAGAGCACCAGCTGCGCCTAGCACTACTGCACGTTTCTGTTCCCGTGAGCGCGTAGAAGGAACATAATCACCAGAAAGCCCAAACCACCAATCGAAGCGAAAGAGGGGCCTCGCGCGGCGCAGTGATGTGACTGCAAAGTGTCCAGCCTCGTTGAAATTCTTGTAAACGCACGATACTAGAGCGGCACACACTCGTTTCAATCCCGTACAGTGTGAGGCTATGCTCGTGTCCGCCATTGTCAGGTTGTACACGTCCAGCGCCGCCTCAGCCAACCACAGAGCAGACATAGAGTTCCAGAGACGAATGAGAGCAACACAAATATTTCTCCTCGAAGAGCCTGAGAAGGAAAGCTGAAGTGACCATCCTAGACCTAGAACGAGAGTGGCCGCGCTGCATTCCCATACGTTCGGCCATGATAGAAAGACATGGGTTGGGTATAAATCAGCATCCATTAGAAGCGTGTCTCCGAGAGCCCAATTATGAAAGCGCCATGCGGAGGGTAAACCGTCGTTCCACCATGGATTTATTGCCATCGCTCGAGGAGCCTTTAAGAGCGGAAGGCAGGTGTGGCGAGCAACGCGACGCTCATAATCAATGTCTTCGCCGCCACCCGTTTTAGGAAAGCGTTTGTCAAACCGCTCAGGTGTACGTCGCGTGCATACGTTGGCTGTTACACCCCAAGG